>OFGH01000670.1_pt1 | contig 28599 bp, 26 predicted proteins | sample 1521721 | NCBI WGS metagenome assembly OFGH01 (sample SAMEA3504132, study PRJEB24116) | mouse gut metagenome | biome: mouse gut; feature: mouse-associated habitat; material: faeces | place: Denmark | collected 2011
GCCGTGAGAGGGCGGCGTCTTGACCGCTTGACCAATCAGCCATGTTTCACTTCTGTATTTTCCGCACCCGCGGTACTTGTATATATTACAACACTTTTTTTCTTTTTGCAAGTACTTTTTTCAATTTTTTTAAATTTTTTTATTTTAACAATTCCCGGACTCCTCCGCACATTTTCACCCCGCCCCGGGAAGCCCCGGCGAAATCTCTATGCGAACGCTCTTATTTAATGAAGATTCCCTGCATTTGTTCCCGTACAAAAGTCCCCCCTTCCTCTGTCCGGGCAGCCGGAACAGACCGGCCGCCCGGCAGACACATATCACATGCCAGCCGGGAAGGCTGCGCGGGGCAGAGCCTTCCCTGAGCATACCCTCCTGGTCTGCAGGGCAAATAGTTTGCCCGGCAGCTTCTGCCCTGCAAAACTTCCCGGAATCTATCCCGCGAAATCAAACAGGCTCAGCTGATTGGACTCCGGCAGTTCTCCCAGCAGGTTCAGGGAATCCATCAAATCCACCATGGTCTTGGATACCTTGGTTCGCTCCCGGAAATCGTCCTTTGAGAGGAAAGGTCCGTCCTTCACCGCCTCCACAATGGCATCTGCAGCCTTATCCCCCAGCCCTTCAATACTGTTCAGGGAAGGCATCAGCTTATCCCCCACAATCTGGAACGACCGGGACTGGGCCGTAAAAATGTCAATGGGCATAAACTCATATCCCCTGGCATACATTTCCTGCACCACCCTCATGTCACTGTAGGCAGCCTCCTCCCGGTTGGAGAGCGGCTGTGCCCCCGGCTCTTTGTCTGCGGCGGCATCCATGCGGCGTCTGTACTCTGCCATGGTGGCCTCCAGACGGGTCTGCCCCAGGCACATCAGCTCGTAGGAAAACGCCTTTGCCCGGATGCTGAAGAAGGCTCCGTAATAGGCAAGGGGATAATTGATTTTGCAATAGGCAATCCGCCATGCCATCATGACATAAGCCGCCGCATGCGCTTTGGGGAACATGTACTTTATCTTCTTGCAGGAAGCAATGTACCAGTCCGGCACGTCCTTCTCTTTCATGGCCGTAATCCAGTCATCCTTCAGACCTTTTCCCTTTCGCACACTTTCCATTATGGTAAACGCCAGGCTGGACTCCACACCCATCTGAATCAGATATGTCATAATGTCATCCCTGGTGCATATGGCCGTGGAAATGGTGGCTGTACCGCTCATGATCAGGTCCTGTGCATTGCCGATCCACACATCCGTCCCGTGGGACAGCCCCGCAATACGCACCAGGTCCGAGAACGCCTGGGGTTTGGTGTCAATCAGCATCTGCATGGCAAAATCCGTTCCGAACTCCGGGATCCCCAGCGCCCCCAGCCTGGTACCGCCGATCTGGTCCGGCGTGATGCCCAGCGCTTCCGTGTTCTGAAACAGGCTCATGACTTTCCTGTCATCCAGCGGAATGGTCAGGGGATCCCTGCCCGTCATATCCTGCAGCATACGGATCATGGTAGGATCGTCATGCCCCAGAATGTCCAGCTTCAACAGATTGTGGTCTATGGAATGGTAGTCGAAGTGGGTGGTGACAATGTCCGTGGTCATGTCGTTGGCAGGATGCTGCACCGGTGTAAAGGAATTGATATCCTGGCCTATGGGCAGCACCACAATGCCTCCCGGATGCTGGCCCGTGCTTCTGCGCACTCCCGCCACTCCCAGGGCAAGTCTCTCCATCTCGCTTTTCCGTCTGTGTTTTTCCCTTTCCTCAAAATAATTCTTTACATAGCCGAAGGCGGTTTTGTCTGCCAGCGTGGCGATGGTTCCCGCCCGGAACGTCTGTCCCGCCCCGAAAATCACTTCCGTGTACTTGTGGGCCTTGGACTGGTATTCCCCGGAAAAATTCAGGTCAATATCAGGCTCCTTGTCTCCTTTAAACCCAAGAAAAGTCTCAAAGGGAATGTCAAATCCATCCTTGTGCAGTGCCTCCCCGCAGACCGGGCAGGTTCTGTCCGGCATGTCCGCACCCGCTTTTCCGGCATATGCTTTTACATCTTCTTCCTCAAAATCCACATAATGGCATTTACTACAGTAATAATGGGGACTCAGCGGATTGATCTCCGTGATGCCTGCCATGGTGGCCACAAAAGAACTTCCCACGCTTCCGCGGGATCCCACCAGGTAACCGTCCTCCACGGATTTCCACACCAGCTTCTGGGCGATAATGTACATCACCGCAAAACCATTTGTAATGATGGAATGCAGCTCCTTTTTCAGCCTGGCCTCCACGATTTCCGGCAAATCGGGCCCATAAATTTCATGTGCCTTATCATAGCAGATCTTGGTCAGCGTCTTGTCACTGTCTTCAATGACCGGGGCGCATTTATCCGGACGTACAGGAGCTATGTTTTCCACCATATCCGCAATCATATTGGTGTTTTTCACCACGATCTCATATGCTTTGTCACTTCCCAGATAGTCAAACTCCTCCAGCATTTCTTCCGTGGTGTGCAGAAACAGCGGGGCCTGGTCATCCGCATCCTCGAACCCTCTTCCCGCCATGATAATCCGTCTATAAACCTCGTCCTCAGGATCCAGAAAATGCACGTCGCAGGTTCCCACCACCGGCTTCCCGAACTGCTCTCCCAGTTTCACAATACGGCGGTTGATATTCTGAATATCCTCCATGGAGCTGACACTGCGCACCCGGTCCGAGGAAATCATAAATTTATTGTTTCCCAGAGGCTGAAGTTCCAGATAATCGTAAAAATTCACAATCCTTGCAATCTGCATTTCACTCTGCTCATCCAGCAGCGCCCGGTACAGCTCCCCTGCCTCACAGGCGCTGCCCAGAATCAGCCCGTCCCGGTACTTCATAATCAGGCTCTTGGGAATTCTGGGATGTCTTCCCGCATAATAGGTCAGATGGGCCTGCGTCACCAGCCGGTAAAGATTGATCCGTCCCAGGTCGTTTTTCGCCAGAATGATGGCATGGTAGGTGGGAAGCTTTTTGATCAGATCCACGCTGGACGCCCCCAGTTCGTTCAGCTGCGTCAGGTTGTGAATCCCCCTGCTTTCCAGCATCTGAACCAGCTTCAGGAAAATCCATGCGGTGCATTCCGCATCATCCACTGCCCGGTGATGATTTTCCAGGGAAATATTCAGCGTCTTGGCCACGGCATCCAGAGTATGTTTCGCCTGGTCGGGAAGGAGCACCCGGGCAATGCCCACCGTGTCAATGTAAGTGCACTCCGGACCTTCTGCCGGCGCACCCCCGGCCTCCCCGGCACCGGAAACGGAAAGTTCCTGTCTTCTGGCATTTTCCTGGATGAAACTCATGTCAAATCCCGCGTTATGGGCCACAAAGACACAGCCCCGGCAAAACTGCAGGAATTCCGGCAGCACTTCTTCTATCTCCGGGGCGTCCTTCACCATATCATCCCGGATTCCGGTGAGTTTTTCTATCTCAAAAGGGATAGGCACCCGCGGATTGACAAATGTAGAATAACGGTCCGTGACCTTCCCTCCGCAGACCTTCACCGCCCCGATTTCTATAATGCGGTTATTCACCGGGGAAAAACCCGTGGTCTCAATGTCAAAGACCACAAAATTCTCATTCAGGGTCTGCCCCCGGTCCCCGGTGACAATTTCCTTCAGGTCGTCCACCAGGTAGGCTTCCACCCCGTAAATGACTTTGAAAAATTCCTGCTTGTCCGGAGGATTTTTCCCTTCTTCCTTGCATTTCGCTTTTTCCGCCTTCCACAGATCCTCCCACACATGATAGGCATCGGTAAAACCCTGCACCACACCGTGGTCTGTTATGGCGATGGCCCTGTGTCCCCATTTGTGGGCGCGTTTCACAATATCCTTTGCCTCGCTCACCCCGTCAAAATCGCTCATTTTGGTGTGGCAGTGCAGCTCCACGCGCTTGTGGAGCGCCCTGTCCACCCGCACCGTGGTGAAATCCTGAATTTTCCGGATGCCGGTGAGGGAGCCTATGGTCAGCTCATGGTCAAATTTATCCAGCGTGGCAATCCCTTTGAGTTTTACGAAAGATCCCGTCTTCAGACTGTCCAGCAGTTCCTTCACAAATTCATTTTTGGCAAAAAGCTTTACCGTTATGGTATCCGTAAAATCCGTCACGTCAAAAATGACTATGGTTCTCTCATTTCTGATGGGACGGCTGTCTGTCTTTAAGATTTTGCCCCGGATGGTAACTTCCCCTATTTCACCGATAATATCCTCGATGGGCATGGTTTCCCCGTCAAAATCCCGTCCATAAATCACATCCGGATCGTCAGACTGCTTCAGGGTACGGTTATAATCCCCGTTCCTGCGAAACTCACTGCGTTTGAAGTCGCCTCTTTTCTGGAAGCCTCCCCCCCGTCCGAATCCGGAGTCCGGAGCCTGACTGACGGTTCCTGTTTCCCGGCCTGTTCCGGCGCCTTTCTGCCCTCCGGCGCCAAAGCCGCTCTCCATACCGGGATTTCCCGGCATCGTCTCCCAGCCGGTCTTTCCGGCAGCCTTCCCGCCGCCCGATGCCAAAGCTCCCGTATCTTTGCCGGTTTTTGCTTTGATTCCCTGCGTCTTGCCGGACGTCCCTTCCTGCCCCGTGAAGCTGCCGCCTTCGCCTTCCCCGCCTCCCAGTTTCGCCCGCTGGAAGATCTCGTTCACCCTCATCCGGATCTTCATTTCGTCCTCTCCGGCATATTTGCAGGGTCCCGCTTCCTTATAAGCCACATTCACATGGGCGTTCAGGCCGCATCTCTCCACCAGTATTTTCTCCAGAACACGCACAAGCTCCGCTTCCTTGCTCCGGTTTGGCATGGTGTCCTCCAGGGTCAGCAGTATCCCGCCGTCTTCCGGGTACGTAATGTCCGCCGTCCGGAAAGCATTGTATTCTATATGGCTGTATTCCAGCAGCTCTGCCAGAATACTCTCCCTATAGGCCTCCATCAGATTTTCCGGGGTATACTGGGAAGAAAGCTCAAACCGCTCAAATATTCTCACATGCAGCATGGCATTGGGAAAAAGCTGCTTTTTGATTTCCTTTTCTGCCGCCCGGATATCTTCTTTGATGATCAGCCGGGTACTGTATAAGTAGACGGAAAGTCTGTCCTTTTTCTTTGTGGCAGACACTCTTTCCACCTTTGTCTGCTCCAGTTTATCGTAAAGATTTCCTTTGATTTCCAGAGTGGGAAACACTTCAAAAAAAGGTTTTGATTTTGTCATTTCCAGTTATCCAGCTCTTCCTTCAATGCGTTTAACAGTTGCTCTTCCGGCACTTTGCGCAAAATTTCTCCTTTTTTAAACAACAGCCCGCTGTCCTGGCCTCCGGCCACTCCCAGATCGGCTTCCCGGGCCTCGCCGGGACCGTTTACCGCGCAGCCCATAACCGCCACCTTGATGTCAAGGGGATAATCTTCCGTCAGTTTTTCCACTTTGGACGCAAGACCGATTAAATCAATCCTGGTTCTGCCGCAGGTAGGGCAGGAAACCACCTCAATGCCGCCTTTGCGAAGCCCCAGGGTGCGCAGGATCAGTCTCGCGGACTTTATCTCTTCCACCGGGTCTCCGGTGAGTGACACGCGGATGGTATCTCCGATTCCCTGGTTCAGGATAAGGGCCAGGCCTATGGCGGATTTGATATTGCCGCTGTGTACCGTGCCTGCCTCCGTGATTCCCACATGAAGGGGATAGTCTGTCATCCCGGCAATCAGCTCGTGTGCTTTCACACACATCATCACATCCGAAGACTTGATGCTGATGACCAGCCGGTCATAGCCCATGTCTTCCACCATATGCACTTTGTCCATGGCGCTTTCCACCAGCCCCTGCGCCGTCACACCCTTGTACTTTTCTATCAGGTGTTTCTCCATGGAGCCGCTGTTGACGCCGATACGGATGGGAATGCCCCGCGCCGCCGCCACATCCACCACAGCTTTCAGATTTTCCGTGCCGCCGATATTGCCCGGATTGATACGGATTTTGTCCGCGCCGTTCTCCATGGCGGCAATGGCCATTTTATAGTCAAAATGAATATCTGCCACAAGAGGGATATGGATCTGTTTTTTGATCTCCCCCAGCGCCAGGGCCGCTTCCATGTCCGGCACCGTACAGCGGATGATCTCGCAGCCTGCCCGCTCCAGTTCCAGAATCTGGGCCACGGTAGCCTGAACATCCTTAGGTTTTGTATTTGTCATGGACTGTATCAGTATGGGATTCCCGCCTCCCATCAGTCTGTCCCCCACCTGAATTACTTTTGTTTTCTCTCTGTGCATACTATCCTCCATTCCGGTGTCCGTGCCCCGCGGAATTTCCATAGTCCTATCATTCCCCCGTCAGGCCGTCCCTGACCCCTTACGCTTTTTTCCCTGCCAGTTTCCCGGCATCTCCTGCCTGAATGCGCTCTTCCACATATTTCCACAGCCTGCAGGACCACTGCTCCGTTGCGGCGATGTCCGTACAGTAGTCCCGGACAATTTTGTCCCCTTCCTCCAGCGCATTCTGATACTGTTCCGCGGACAGTTCCCCCGTCTTATATGCCTCGTCCAGTTCTTCCCGGTCATCCACAAGCACATCTCCCTGGGGCGTGAAGATAACGTCCAGGTATTTATCCACAAATGCCGCCACGCCGTCCTCGTCATACTCCAGCTTTTCTATCACATCCACATACCACCCGGAAACAGAGTACGGGTATTCCACGCCGCCGGTGATCTTTTTTTCAGGCAGAAGCATTATGGTAATCAGGCAGTTTCTGCCATCCGGAACCAGCTGCAGCCAGATCATCCCTTTTCCGCAGACTGCCATTTTGCCTGCTTTTGCCGGATCCCAGTAGCAGTATTCCCCGTCTGTCTGCCGTATCAGTGCCGCCAGTCCGTGAAAATCATCACAGTCTGTCCGCATCTGGTAATATGGGAAGTTCCCGAATCCCCACAAATCACGGTCCAAGCGTTTTCTTTTCATACTCTTTCTCCTTCTGTGCATGGCCGTTCGGCCTCTTTTTCCTGAATGTGGTCATGTATCATGATTTCAAACCTGTCATGACATGGATTGCCATTCTGCCTCTTCCTTTTTTGAATAAGGTCATTATATCATATCCCCCTTCCTTCTGTCAGCAGGGGAAAGGGAATTTGTCCGTGCCTTTGCGGCAGAAATGTCCCGGACTGACCTGAATCGCCTTTTCCTCCATACAAAGCTGCATCAGATAAGGCACAATCTGCATATTTCGGCGTTCTTCCGGCAGGGCCATGGCAATCTCCTCCACTGTCCTGGGGTAAAAGTCAAGGACATCATAAACCTCTCCCAGTTCCCCGGGCAGTTTATCCGTCTGTTTTCCACAAATACCCTCATCCCATGAACTTGTTGTGCCATAGGTACCACTATTTCCCGGTTTGTCCGAAAAATGTTTTTTCGTTATGATTTTCTTGTTTTTTTGCTCCTTTTTATTTTCCCGTATCTGCAGAATCTCTTCCCAGAAGCTTTCCGGATTCAGTACCATGCCTGCCCCCTGCTTTATCAGCCGATTACATCCGTCACTGAGTCTGTCCGTCACCCGTCCCGGCACCACATATACTTCCCTGCCCTGCTCCAGCGCCATGTCCACCGTGATCAGCGTACCGCTCTTGGCTCTGGCCTCAATCACCACCACCGCATCCGCAAGTCCGCTGACAATCCGGTTTCTCGGCGGGAAATTCTGAGGGCGGGCAGGCGTTCCGTTGGGATAGGAGGACAGAACCGCGCCTCCTTTCAGCAGCCTGCCGTAAAGCCCCTTATTCTGGGCCGGATAACAGATATCCACACCGGAACCCAGCACTCCAATGGAAATTCCCCCGGCTTCCAGGGCCGCCTCCTGGCTGATCCCGTCAATTCCCTTTGCCATCCCGCTGACCACTACAGCCCCAAGTCTTCCCAGCGCCCTTCCCAGTTCCCCTGCCACATATCTTCCGTATTCGGAACACTCCCTGGCCCCGATAACCGCAATCGCAGGCATGTCCTCCCCCGGCAGTTTTCCCCGGACAAACAGCCCGAAAGGCGCATCCGGAATGTTTTTCAGCCTTGCCGGATAATTGTCATCCAATATTGTCACCAGTTGGATTCCTTCTTCCAGCATTTCCCTGTATTTGGTTTCCACATCCCAGTTTCCGGTGTAGTCGCACAGCAGCTCTGCCCGCTTCGGTTTCAGAACCTCCCCCCATACTTCTTTCCCCGCCCGGTAAACTGCCTCCGCGCTTCCGCACATCTGCAGCAGGCGCTGTATCTGTCTGTTTCCGATATAGGGAAAATTACACAGCCAGCAGGCGTACTTGTCTTCCCTTTCTCCCCGTTCCTTCTGTCCCATAGGAATCACCCATCCTTTCGTTTCACACTATCCTATCCAGTACTCCAGTGCAGGCCTATAGAAGGCTGCTTCCATCAGATGGGCCGTTTTGATTGCCTCTGCCCCATCCAGGTCTGCTATGGTTCTTGCCACTCTCAAAATACGGTGATAGGCCCTGGCGCTCAGCTGCAGGGATTCATAAAGCTTCTCCATGCACTTTTGTTCTTCCACCCCCAGTGCGCAGTATTTTTCCATGGCAGAGGCCTCAATATCTCCGTTAAAACGGTATGTTGTGTCCTGAAACCTGATCTTCTGGAGCTTCCTTGCCTTTTCCACTCTTTGCCGGATATCCGCGCTGCCCTCTCCCTTTTCATTTGTCTTCAGGCTGGCGTATTCCACAGACTGTAGTTCCACACACAAATCAATCCTGTCCAGAACAGGGCCGGACACCTTCCCCATATATTTTCCGATCCGCACCCTGGAACAGTGGCAGCGCCCGCTGTCCGGGTAATATCCGCAGGGACACGGGTTCATCGGTACAACGAAATTGATACAATTCAACGATGCACCCCCTAAATGCACCCCCCTAAACCTAAAAAATGCGGGCCGGAAACTGATTATTCCGGCCCAGAAAAAAATTTTCTTTCTATATTAAATAGCGAAATTTACACATTTTTACCTATCCATCAACTTTCACTTCGTTCCCCGCCTTGAAAGTGAATCGGATGTCGTCTCTGGCATAAACCGTGGCGTAGTCAAGGAGCGCCGTCCAAAGTTCCTCATCAAACTTTCCGCAGAAGCCGTCCAGCTTTTGCAGCCCGCCGATAAACCGCATATAGGTTTTCCTCTTTCCCTGCCTGTCGGAAATCTCCCCGGATGCTTTTTCGTACCCGTCCCTTGCCGCCTCATACCGGGCGACCAGTTCATTGCGGCGTCTCTGGTATTCCTCCTGGTCCATGGCTTCAGCTTTGTTTTCCGCCACAATCCTTTTTACCATTTCCGCCACCATCTTCGTCTCAGTCAGAAACCGGCTCTGCTCCACCTCCAGCTCCGTGGTGTCGCATAATGTCCGCATCATCACCTTGGTGTTCGCTATCAGCTCATCCTTTTCCGGGATGACCGCATTGACGGCTTTCACGAAGGCATCCTTTATCTCGTCCTCTGTAAGGTGCGGCGTCCGGCATTTCTTATCGTTCTTGAACTTGCGGTTGCACTGGAAGATCACCCTGCGGTATTTGTCCTGTGAGTGCCACACCTTGGAGCCGTACCAGTTCCCGCACTCGGAACACTTGATTTTCGAGGAAAATATGCTCGTGCTGCTGTACCTTGCGCCCATGCTCTTCCTCCGCTCCATCTCTTCCTGCACCAGCTCCCATGTTTCGGGAGGGATGATTGCCTCGTGGTTCCCCTCCACATAATACTGCGGGATTTCCCCCTGGTTCCTCTTCCGCTTTTTGGTGAGGAAGTCCGCCGTGTACTGCTTCTGCAGGAGCGCATCCCCTTTATACTTCTCGTTGGTGAGGATGCTCTTGACGGAACTCTGGTGCCAGGTGTCCTTCCCCGCGGGGCTCTTGATGCCAAGCCCCGTCAGCTTCTTGCCGATGGCATACGGGCTCAGTCCCTGCAGGAAAAGCTGGTATATCAGCTTTACCGTTTCTGCCTGCTCCGGGTTCACTCTCAGGCTGCCGTCCTCGCCTTTCTCATATCCGAGGAAAGTGCTGTAGGCAAGGCTGCCTTTGCCGTCCGCAAACTGCTTCCGCTTGCCCCAAGTGGTGTTCTCTGAAATGCTCCTTGACTCCTCCTGCGCAAGGGAGCTCATGATGGTGATGAGCAGCTCCCCCTTGGTATCCAGCGTGTAGATGTTCTCTTTTTCAAAATAAACCTCGATGCCCTTCTCCTTCAACTTCCGTACTGTCGTTAAGGAATCCACCGTGTTCCTTGCGAACCGGCTGACCGATTTTGTGATGATGAGGTCAATCTTCCCCGCCAGGGCATCCTCAATCATCTGGTTAAAACCATCGCGCTTTTTTGTGTTCGTTGCAGAGATGCCTTCGTCCGTATACACCCCGGCAAATTCCCAATCCTCCCGGCCGTTTATGTACCGGGTGTAATAATCGACCTGTGCCTCATAGCTTGTCGCCTGTTCCTCGGAATCCGTGGATACCCTCGCATACCCCGCCGTCTTCCGCTTTTTCGCCACCGCAATCGGACTGGAGTCAAACCGGTTCAGCGTGGCGGGTATGGTTGTTACTTTCTTTGCCATTCGACCACCTCCCCATCCGTAAAGTGAAATTCAAACCTGTCCTCGTATGCCGTCACTCCCGCAATCTCCTTCACAAAGCGGGGTTCGTAATCCTCCCGCCCCAGGACTTCCGCCGCTGCCTTTCGGAATTCATCATCCAGCAGCCTGCGGAAGGAACACCCCCGGCACACCCAAACCTTATATTTTTCCTTCTGCCCTTTCGGACCCATCTTCCAGTAATCGCATTCCAGTTTCCTGCCGCAGCACCCGCAGGTGATTTTCTGCGAAAATGCGCTGCGGCCTCTTTGGTATGCCCGCATGACCTCTCTTGCCTTCCCGCTTTTCATGCGGAACTCAATGCGGTCTGCATTTATGACAATCTGCTCGACTTCCCTCCGGACTGCCACCCCGTCAAAGGCGGCAAGCTCCAGTGCGGCGGCCGCCGCCTGCTCCAGCTCCGTTTCATAGACCGGCCGGAGCCCGCACACATCTTTCCCTTTGCGCTCCCTGGTATTGCAGTTCCATTTCTTGCCGTATTTTGTGGTGCGCCTGCTCACCGAACGGCCGCATTCCCCGCATTTCACCAGTCCTGAAAAAGCCGTGAGCGTGGGGTTTTTATTGGCGGCGGCATCCGCCCGCTGCTCCCGTATGAGCTGCGCCTTTTCAAAATCTGCCTGCGGGATGAGCGGCTCGAACATACCCTCCACCATGTACATGGGCAGCTCGCCCTTATTCCTTTTCCTCGTATGCCCCTCGGAAATATAATTCTTCTGCAGGAGCATGGAGCCCGTATAGGACGGGTTCGTGAGGATGAACTTGATGGTGGAGTCGTCCATCGGCACGCCTTTCTGCCCCGTGATGCCCCGCTTTGAAAGCTCCTTTGCAATCCCATAGGCAGATGTGCCGGAAAGGTACTTTGCAAAAATCTCCTTTATGACCTCCCCCTGCTCCGGTATGACGCGGTACATTTCCCCGTCCCACTCATATCCGTATGGCGCTTTATGCCCGTTCGGGATGCCCTGTTCAAACCGTTTCCGGATGCCCCACTTCACATTTTCGGAAATGCTGCGCGATTCCTCCTGTGCGAAGGACGCGAGCAGGGTGAGCAGCAGCTCCCCTTCGTCAGAAATGGAATGGATGTGTTCCCTTTCAAAATAAACATCAATCCCAAGCTCCTTCAGGTGCCTCGTTGCTGTCAAAGTATCCACGGTATCCCTCGCAAAACGGCTGATGGACTTTACCAGCACCATGTCAATCTTCCCGGCATCGCAGTCCGCAAGCAGCCTGTTGAAGTCATCGCGGTGGCTTGTGTCTCTTCCGCTGATGCCCTCATCCGCATATATGCCCGCAAACTCCCAATCAGGATTTTTTTGTATCAATCCGTTGTAATGGCTGACCTGCGCGGAAAGGGAATGGAGGAGCATTTCCGTCTCCATCGACACCCTGGCATAAGCCGCCACCCTCTTCCTCTTTTTCAGTTCCGGCAGAACCTGCCCGATTACGCTGATTCTCGGCATATCATCCCTCCTTGTCAGTGTCACATGATGCCATAGAATCGGCTTTATATCCACTCATTTCGGTCTGTAAACTAACCAAAATCGGGCGGTATTTTTCCCGGAAAATTGTATCAATCTGACCGTACTCCTCTGCCGTCATTGCCCCCTGTTCCATGAGGGATTTCGCTATGTTCATGGTGGCGTGGTACATTTTTTCATTCTGGAACTGCTCCTCACTCATCTGCGCCACCTCCGAACCTGTCAGCCACATAACACGCATGGCAGCAGTATTTCCTGCCGGCATTGCCGTAGGCCGTGAACGGCTTTTTGCAGTAAGCGCACACGAATTCATAACGTGCCTTCCGTTCTATCTGGTCCGGGTGGCTGTTCCACCACTTATTGCGGCATTTATCGGAACAGAACTTCTTGGCTTTCCGTCCCGGATTCTGTTTTACCTCTGCCCCGCAGCATGGGCAGATACCCTTATCCCCATCCGCAGACGGCACTGCTGCTTTTATTTTCCCCGCACTCAGTCCCTTCCTCCGGCAGAATGATTTTACTGTGTTCTCTGAAATGCCAAGTTCCTGCGCAATCTTCATATATCCATAGCCAGCAGCCCTCATCTGCCGTATCCGGTCTTTTTGCCTGTCAGTCATAAAAACGCCTCCTCACTATACGGAGATTTGAACCGCAGTTCGGCGGGGTGTTTTCACAAAAAAAAAATAACGCCTGCAGGAATCCCAAAAGGAACTCCTGCAGGCGTAAAACCATTTATACCCTCTTTGCGTAATCCAGCGAAATCCATCCGTCTCTCTTTTCCTGGTAGGATTTCAGCAATCCCCACCTGGATGCGCCTTCGCCGTCTGCCTCCTCCACTATCGTGAAAGTGCCGGCTCCGGTATATTTCCCGGTCTTGCCGTGGTCAGTGCCAGGGCCTTTCCGGATGTTAAGGTTTGGGATGGATACCTGCACCAGATACGGCTTGAACGCTGCCGTACTGGAATACACTGCCTTCCCCGACTCATCAAACACGGAGCAGCCCGGATTCTCATCCGCACATTTCTTTGCGTTCTCCAGCGACTTGAACGCCCCTTTCTGCGAGGATGCGTCTGCCCAGGTCTTCCGGACGCGGTACCAGATTTCCGTTTCTATAGGAGCCGGGGAAGATGCCTCTCCTTCCGTTCCAAGGATGCCTTTCAGGATCGTGAGTATCTTCTCCCCATAGCCGGCGCCTGTCGCCCATCCCTTTCCGGCAGGGTTTTCCTTCTGCCCAAGCCACTCCACATATTCCGCACAGCCCCTTGTGACATATTTGAACCGCGGGTCAATGCAGGTGTTCTTGAGTGCGTCCGTGGAAGCATAGGCTTTCAAGTGCTGCACCTGCGCCCGGATGCCGAGCTGCGGCGTGTCAAAGGAATTCCCCTTTACACCGTTAGAAGTCACGCCCATGCCGCAGAAGTTGTTCTGTGAAAGCGTGACCGCAGAGCCGGAAAAGGTGAAGTTCCCGGTCTCAAGGCAGGACTGCGCAAAGGCAATGTCGCCACGGACTCCTTCTGCTTTTCCTTCCGAAAGGTACAGCGGAACCATGTCGAGGACGGACTGCGCCACGGACGGGTTCTTCGCTTTCAGATATGCTTTCATCTGCTCCGCCGTTGCCGTGGCATTCCCCATGATCTTGGTGTATCTGTCTGTGCCAGAAGCAGTGCCGCCCATTGCCGCTTTGACCGCCTTGCGGAATCCGTCCATCGTGTACCCCATCCCAAGCTGCGCCCACAAATGCTCCGGGTCGCCGTGGTTGCTGGCAATGCCCCTCGCACAGCCTTCCTTGTGGCTGATGATGACACCGTCCGCAAGCGGGTCAAGGCTGTACTTTTCACAGAGCATGGCGAACAGCTCCACCGCCGTCTCATAAGTCCTTTTCGCCACCGCCTTTGCCGCAGCCGTGTCGGAGCAGGTGAAATTGCTGCCCGATGTGTACTTGATACACGCCGGTTCGCACATTTCCACCCCGATATGGGTATTGTTGCCGCTGCCCTTGCTGCCGGAGCCGCAGTGCCACCCCCTGTGATTCCACGGTAATGTCTGGTAAGCCGTGCCATCGTTCCCGTCAATGAATCCGTGGACGCAGGATGTGTCATGCGCAGGGCTGTTCCATGAGTTGATGAATACGGACGCCTTCGGCTGCGGGCAGCCCACGGAATGGAGCATCAGCCCCTTTACCGTGATCTTCCTCCCTGCCGTGTAGCAGGGGTTTTTCGTCAGAATGCTTTCTACCAGTTTCATTTACTCGTCCCCCTTTTCTGCTTTGTCATGGAGCTGTGCCAGGATATCCTTCAGCTTCTCCGGGATGGGCAGCCCCAGGTGTCCGGCGTTCTCCAGGAGGCTCACGCCCTCGTTGGAGATATAGAAAAAGATGACCGCCGTCCGCAAAACGCTGCCTGTGCCGATGACCTGCACATCGAGGATGTTGGCAATCCCCACGAGCAGGAAGATCAGCACCTTCTTGGCAATGCCCCGGAACCCTACCTCGCTGGACAGCTTCTTATCCGCCGCGGCGCACATCACGCCAGTGATATAGTCCACCACGACAAAAGCGACCAGCGCATACAGCAGGCCGTCACAGCCGCCGAGGAAGTAACCGAGCCATCCCCCGACACCCGCAAAAATGAGTTGAATTGTGTTCCAGAATTCCTTCATAGTGAAACCCTCCTTAAAAAGATTTTTTGTATGATAAAAGGCCGCCCGCCAATCGGCGGACAGCCCTGTATCCATGGAAATATTAAATTTGTTTCGGCAGCCACTCCCAAATCCTCATGTCCTCCTGCCCAAGCGACCACATACACATCCCCCGCAGCTTCCAGCGGTACGCCGCCTGGTTCGCCCAATAGACGAGGGAGTCCACGTCCTGGTAATAGAGGATGGAGAAGCCGTCCGCATCCCCAAGAAACAGCCGGGAAATCCAGATATTGATATCCCTCGGAGTGACCTCAGCCGTGTAGTTGTTCCCGCAGGATATCTCCATCAAATCTGAATGGAAAAAATCATAATCCATCGAAATGTCCTCGCTGCGGGTGGCGCTCTCCTCCACATCGGCAGTCAGCGTGAACACCTGGAATTCTTCATCCCACGCCACATTGCTCCTGCTGATCCGTCCGAAGGATTTAAAACTTCCGTCCGGCATCCGCACATCGAACCGCTCGTAAGGCTCATATGTCCATGAGTCCCCAAGTCTCATCAGTTCACAGACGGTACGGTTATCGGAGCGGTATCCTGCATACCCGCCACTGAATCCGGATATGGAGGCCGTGAAACGCAGCGCATAAGATGCGCCGGAATACACCCGCACCCTGTTTCCACGGATGCGCATCTCCACCGTGTACATGGCGGGATTCCCTCTGAGGTCTGCATTCGCCGTCCGGCTGATCGTCTGGCTGTAACTGCCAAGAAGGGTGGAACCCTTGTAAAGCTCCACCCTCTGTGTGTCATAATTTAAGCAGCAGAAAACATCCCCGCAGAACACCCCCGCCTTCCCGCTGCCGCCTGCCGGGAAGGCCAGCCTTGCCCGCAGATGGATATCGGAAAAGCCGCTGTACTTCCATGCAAGCTGCCCGCTCCCCTCAAGCTGGGAGTACGGCCGGTTCTCATAGCCCTCCCGCCACACCTCCCACTTGCCGGAGAGCGTCGTCCAGTAACTCTCCGGCAGAGGGTTCTCATCCCGGAAGTCCTCGTACCAGATGAGCGCCGAGTCCGGCTTCCTGCGGAGCATCTCCAGCGTCAGCTTGAAGCCCCTGTCCGGCTGTGCCATGTTCCCGTCCACATCTTTGAATTTCCGCGGCGCAAGCGTGTAGGTGGCGGAGCCGGTGCTCGGTTCTTCCGAAAAAGCAGAGCAGACACGGAAACCGTAAAACTGCACGCCCTTCACATCCACCGAAACTGTGATTGTATGCGTACCTGCAGAGAGGGAAATCCCCTCTGCCAGCGCCGACCAGAAGGTGGTCCTCCAGTATGGCCACCACAGGCGGCTCTCCGTGAAATGCTTCCGACTTCCGTCAATGGAAATGTATATCCCATTTTTATCCCAAAAGGGAAAGCACAAGCGCACCGCCACATCATAAGTTCCTGCTGTGGATACAGAAAAACGGTAAACAGCGGAGCCGTTATCCCCCATCGTCACCATGCCCTCCGAAACAGACACGATGCCGGAATAACTGTCCGGGTTCCCGCCGTTACGGTCGACCACAATGCCGTCAAATTCCGTCTTCTGCTCTTTGCCGTAGGCGGTAAGGTAATGCCTGCGGTTGTATGTGCCGGAAAGCAGCGGGTAATCATAGGAAACCGCATCCCGCCCCTCCATGTAGTCGTACACATGGGGGAGCGCCCACGGCACCTTGTCGTAGTCATCCCAATAGGCCACGATGGGGATGAACGGCTGCGGCGGCTTGTCGTCCGTGAAATTGTATCCTCCCGTCATCCATAGCTGCGCAGCATAGTAGGTGTTGGAAGTCCCCCGGTAGGTGACTCCCATGTTCTTTGGCGTATCGTGTATCCGCCAGTTCCACCCGTAGGCAGGCATCCCCAAAAACACTTTATCCGGATTCATCACTTTTACGGCGTAATTATAGATGCCCTCCAGCCAGGAACGCGGGGAGACCGGCCCCGGTGCGCTGCCCGCCCATGCCATGCCGTAGCTCATGATGGATGCTGTATCGCAGTATGCGTTCAAGTCGCCGTAGACGCACCAGTTCTCCCCGCCGACAGAGCCGTTAATGCTGTCCATCCCCGGCAGGCAGATATTCATCAGCTTTGCGGGATTGTAGGATTTCACCGTATTGTAAATATTTCGGAACATGGCGGTTGACTTCGCCGCCGTAGAATAATCGTCCCCTTTTTCCAGGTCGATGTCCACGCCGTCACACCATGGATACTTTTCCATGATCCGCACAAGCTCCGAAAGGAACATATCCTGCGCCCCGTTTGTGTTCTCCCGCAGTGCTTTGAAGATGCTGTTCGTGCCGTCATTGGCGACCGTCAGCAGCCATTTGATGTGCGGCCACTTTCGTATATACGTCCGCATGGTGGAGCCTTCCGCAATGGAAACGCCGCTCTCATAAATTTCCCCGGTTGCCCTGACCTTGAAAGAAAACAGCCCTATCTGGCTGATGCGGTCGCCGTAATCCCGGAGCGCCTGGTACATCCTTGTATTGCCCATGAACGTCCATACCATGATCTGCTTTCCTTTGAGTGTGTCCATCAGAATGTCCCGCCCCCTTCCTGCATCTCCTGCATTGTAAATAATAATCTCGCCGTTTTGCCGCTTTCCAGCGCCACCTTATGTTTGGAATCCCATGCGGCGCTGTACTGGTAGAATCCCTCTTTCTTAAATGCTGCGCCGTTCCGTGTACACTCCCTGCTTTCAGCAAGCAGCGCAATATCATCCTCTGCTTTCATGGCATCGGGAAAAGACACCCTCTGGCCGCCCACGCCCTGGGCAAGCCGCACCGTCCCCGCCGCCATGTCCGATTTTGGGTAGATGTGGATGTCTAATGGAGCGGATGTTTTCCCCATGTTGAAAAGGACCACCGTCTCCTCCGAGCGCACCACGCCATTGAACCATACGGGAGGCTTAATCCCACCGTTCTCCCGGCATTTCTGCAGGCAGACCTCCGTGTGCGGAGCATAACCGCTTAACGCAGAGCCTTCCTGCAGTTGGAGGTCGGTAAACCAGATACGCCCGGAGCAGTCGGCAATGGTGGGGATCACCGTCACGCTCACGATGCGCATATCCTTTTTCTTATTGACTACTTCCGCAAGCCTTACAAATTCAGCCATCCAGTGTCCACCTCAGTTCCGAGGGATGCCCCACCCATCCCATTGCCACCGGCCCGCCCTGCAGGAGGAGGTCCGTGATGTAGAATTCGCCCGTGCAGTCTGTGATGCAGACGCGGACGGTGACGGATTTCAGCCTTCCGGATGAGAAGTTTTCCGGGGTAATCTTTGCAATTGTCCGTGAAAAATATGCCACACAAACCCCTCCCATCAATACAAATCGATAAACCTTGATTCCGTGCTGCCGTCCTCGTATTCCAGCACAATCTCAATACCAACCTGCGAATTCCCGCTCAGTTTCTTAAGGTTCTCGGACGCAATCTGCGCCGAGATAGTATAGCTGTCACGGTTGGCAGGGTACACCGTCTGCGACAGGCTTTTGGTCATGCCCGCCACTCCCTCCGCCTTAAAAGAAGCCGTGCCGCTTGCCCCGTTTTCCCCGTCCGCCTCAAAGCCGGAGGACACCCAATACGCAAGCCCATCATCGGCACGGGAATTGCGGAGCAGATTGAACGGCACAAGTTCTGCGATGTCCTCGCTGGACACCACGCTGACGCCCTCCAGGGAATCGGCGGCATTGTCCCACTTGCTCGTGGAGCTGCCCAGGTTCTTCAGCACCGTGGAAAGCTCCAGCACCGTGTTCCATGGCTCCTGCAGGTTGTATTCCCTCCGCACGATCCTCGTGGTGACCGAAAGCCCCAGGTCCTTATCCTCCACCCGCACATAATCCCCAAGCTCCCACGCCTCATGCTCATACCCGGTCAGGACGGATAAATCCATGGCGTTCAGCACATAGGAGACGGTCGGCCTGCAGTAATCCGCAAGGCGCATCCTCGTAAACTCCAGCATCTGGTAGGGGTTCGTGAATGCGGAACAGTCCAGGGAAGATACACGCACCTCCTTGGAATAAGTGAAATCCTCCACATAGGGCTTCCCGCCGTTGATGCTGGCAAAGGTCATTCCATCCGCACCGACGGCATACAGCCTCGTGACAAGCCCTGTGGTGTCCACCGTCCGCTCAATGTCCTTCATGTTCTTCCCGTACATGAACAGCGCGCCGCTGTCCTTCCCGTTTAAGGTAAGCAGATGCACCAGCCGGTTCGGGCAGTCAAAGACTAAATCCCCTCCATGTAAATCCGCCACGTTGCGGAGGATGGAGAGCGCATTTTTCTCCGTAGAGGTCCATGTGCGCTTGGTCGTAACCGTGACCGTGCCGACCTTCCATTCCGTGCCGGAAAGGGCATAGGCCATGGCCGCATCCGCCGTCTCCGCGTCAAAGGCTTTCTCTTCCTTCCGGACGGAATAGGCAAGGTTGTAAAACTCCGCCTCGGCGTACACCTCCGTCACAGCGTTGCCGGAGGCATCCTTGCTGTCCGTGACCGTGCGGATGATGTATATGTCATCCACAATCTGGATTTTCTTCTCGTTATCGATATACTTCCGCTTGGCGTCGGCAAAGGGGATAGAGAAGGAAAGCGTATCCTCCCCGTTGACCTCGCCCGTCACGATGATATTATAGGCGTTTTCCAGCACCGCCTCCCATGCGCCGTTTGAGTCCAGCACCACCGGGCGGGCATAGCCGATTTTCTCGTAGGGGGACTTCGGTATGTCATAAATCTGGATGTCCGTCAGTTTCGGCGTCCTTGCCGTGTCATTTGTAGTGAGAGTCACCCGGAAACGGATGTATGTGCGGGCAGGGGACGGCATCTTCCCGTCCGCGCCCACCGCCGCCCAATCGCTCCAGCTAATGAGGTCATTGCTCGTGGAGGTCTCCACAAGGGGAATGTCCGTCACGCCGGGGATGCACTCACTGGAAACGGACACCTTGCCCGCGCCAGAAATGCCATACTCTACGGCACGGGTATAAAGCACGCCGCTTTCCGGGTACGCGCCATTACTTCCTTTTCGCAGCGTCACACACCCCGGCTCTGCCAGGGCATCCACCGGCCCCGCAATATCGCCTCCGTTGGCAAAGGCCGTGGCACGGAAATAATCCGCCAAATCCTCTGCCGTAAGCTGCGAATCGCAGTCTAAAAACCAGTCGTCAAAGCCGCCCGCAAACCAGTAGGAGCCGGCGTGCATCCCCATGATGAGGTCTGCCGTGCAGGAGCGGTTCAGCTCCCCGGTAAAGGGGAGCGCCGCAGAAACCCACACCGCCCCGCTTTCCCGGTCTCCTATGACATACCACGCCTTCTTATTCCCCGGCTCTATCACGCAGGCAATGAAATACCACCCGTTGTTCACAAAGGAAAAAGGCGGCGTCACCGACTCATCCAGTATCAGGGAGCCTGCGGAATTATACAGCATGATCCTCGGCTTTCCCCGGATGAGGGAAAGGTAGAAAATCGGCTGCCCCGGCCCCTGCCTGGTGTTAAAAATCGGGCAGTAGGTATTTCCGATGGAATAGGTGGTAGGGTTCATCCAGCCGCCCACAATGATCCGTTCCCCAAGGCTCTGGAAAACGGAGCCGTCATTCGTCACTTTCAGATAGGTTTTCTCCGAAGTGGGGTTCGTGATGTTCATGCGGAAATGCCGCCCCTTCTGCCCGCCCCGGAAGCCGGCGCTCGTTCCCGACCAGCCGGAAACAAACATCTTCCTGCCTTTCCCGGAGGAATCGATAAGCTCTGTGTCCGCATCCGGGGCATTCTCATTGAAGCGCCATAGTCCGTCCTTTGCATATTCCATCGGGAACTCCCCCGTAAAATCCGTCTGTGCTTTTAAGACTGCCTGTAAGCCCATAAAAAAAATCACCTCCACCGGCTCTTTGCCTGTATTTCAAGTTCCGTAAATGCGGCGTTCGATGCCGCCACCTCCACCGTGTTCAGCCCCGCCCCAAGCGTGGGGAAGTTCAGCTCGCCGATATACGGCAGGGCGTTGCGGAGCGTGTTCCCCTCCGCGTCCTCCACCCATGCCGTCATTTTCGCCGTATCAATTACCAGCGTTTCCCCTTCCGAAAGCGTGGCGTTTGCTATTTTCAGCTCCGCCCCGTTTGTAGAAATGCTGATATGCCTTCCCGCCCCGGATGCCAGGACGCCTTTCAGCCGGTACACGGGATTGGAGTATAAGTTTCCAAGCCTCCGCCTCACCGTGTGGTTTCCTGCTTCCGTGATGGTAAAGACCTCATCCTCCGCAGCGTAGCCGAAGGGGTCAGGGCAGAAAAAAGCGAGGTCGAAGGTCGCCGCAAGCCGCACCACCCGCTCAAAGGTTACGCCCTCCTGAAGCCTTGCGTAATACACCCGCCCCGGTTCCGTGTCAAGCATAAGCGCACATACGCCTTTGTCCGGACTCAGCCAGCTTACGATTTCATCCTTGCACTCAAGCAGCTCCGCCGCCGTCCGCTTTGGAGGGATGAAGCAGGATATCTCTATCACCCGCTCGGAAAGGGACGCGCCCAGGTCAATGAGGCCGTCCCTGCCCGCCATGGAAATGGTGCGGTTTTTCAGTTCCGGCACCCGGTTCTCCGTGGCCATGCGGCTTGCAATCCCCATGCTTTTTGATGTGACGCCGTCAAAAGAAAATCCCATCCATGCATCCCTCCTTTACGAATACCCGTTTGCCCGCCGCCCCTGCTGGAGCTGCCGGTAAAGCTGCTGTGAAATTTTGCGGATGTCCTCCTCGCTCCTCACGTTCATTTCCTTCACCTCGATCAGCGGGCCGTTTATGGAGCTTCCCTGCGGGGAGCCTCCAGTTCCATCTCCGGATACAGAAATCTCCTGCACGGTTGCGGAAGGGTTCAGGATCATGTCTGCCGCCACGCCGTCCATTGCTTTTGCCACCATGCTCTTGCTGTCCTCGATGCCCTTTGCCAGCCCCTTCATGAAGTCCGGCATCCAGCTCTCGTAATCAGTCAGCGGCCCTTCGTCCGGCACGGAGAAGTGCAGGAAAGATTTTATTTTATTCGCCACGCTACTCACGGCATCGCCCACAGCGCCGATACAGCTCTTAATGCCGTTCACGATGCCCATGATCATGTCCTTGCCCCACTGCAGGGCTTTGGACGGAAGGCTCGTGATGAAGGAAATCGCCTGGTTAAAGCCGTTCTTTATCACAGACACAATATTGCCCATGGTTCCGCTGATGGAGGACTTGATGTTATTGAACACCGTGGAAACTGTATTTTTTATGCCGTTAACCACAGTGCTGACCGTGTTCTTTATCCCGTTCCAAACGGTAGAAATTACATTTTTTATAGCATTTACCACACTTGTGACCGCGGACTTGATTGCATTCCATACTGTGGTAATTACCGTCTTTATCGCATTCAGGACTGTAGTGACTGTATTTTTGATGGCGTTCCATGCCGTGGTGATAAAGGTCTGGATTGCCGTCACCACCGTGGTGACCACGGTTTTGATTCCATTCCATACGGTCGTAAATACCGTCTTTATCGCATTTAAGACCGTTGTGATGATGGTCTTGTAAATATTGAAATAGGTGGTGATGATGGTCTTTATCACTTCCACCACAGTGCTGAATATCGTTTTTATCCCTTCCCACAGCCCGGAAAAGAAATCCTTTATCCCGTTCCAAACTGCCTGCGCCGTGGACGAGATGGCCTCCCATGCTGCCGAAAAGAAGTTCTTGATTGCCTCCCATACGGCAATGGCGACCTCCTTCACATTCTCCCAGAGGTTGATCCAGAACTGCCGGAAATCCTCATTTGTGTTCCACAGATAAATAAATGCCGCCACCAGTGCCGTAATCGCTGCGATAATGAGGAATATGGGATTGGCAAGCATGGTGGTGTTTAAGGCGGCGAAAGCGGTCTTTACCGTATTGATGACTCCTGCCACCTTCGGCACTATGGTCATAATCGTGCCGACCGCAGACACCACTTTCCCGATGACAATCAGCACCGGCCCAAGAGCCGCCGCAAGGAGCGCGATGGTAGTCACCACTTTCTTCGTCCCCTCGTCCATGCCGTTCAGCCAGTCCACGAACTTCTGCACCCATCCGACAATCATTTTGATGGCGGGCAGCAGAAGCTCCCCAAAAGAAATAGCCAGCCCTTCCAAGGCTGACTTTAAAATCGTGATCTGCCCCTGCAGGTTGTCAAGCTGTGTGTCCGCCATCTGCTGCGCCGCACCGCCGCTGTCAATGATGGACTGCTGCAGGTCATCCCATGTGCTTCCCGTGTTGGCAAGCAGGGCATTCACGGAGGACAGGTCGGTCTTGTTGAAAATCTGCCCGATGATGTTGGACTTCTCCGCCGCCGTCATGCCGTCCATGCTCGTGTTCAGGTCTCCAAGGATGTCATTGAGGGAGCGCATATTCCCCTCGGAATCGTAAACATCCAGACCAAGCTGCTCCATGCAGGCGGCCGCCTTGTCGGTGGGATTCTGCAGGGAGAGGATGACGTTACGCAGATGTGTGCCGCCCTCCGCACCCTTGATGCCGTTGTTGGCGAGGATGCCAAGTGCCGTGTTCAGCTCCGCCGTGCCGCCCTTCACGGTCTTTGCAGTTGCGCCGATGGTAAGAATTCCCTCGCCGAGCTGCGCCACAGAGGTGTTGGTGGTGGAGGCGGTCTTCGCCATCTGGTCCACCATCGTCCCTGCCTCATCCACGCCCATGCCCAGGGCGGACATGGCATCCGTCACCATGTCCGATGCCGCCGCAAGGTCAATGCCGCCGGCCGCCGCAAGGTTTAAGACGGTAGGGAGCGTGTCGCACATCTGCTGCGTGTCGTACCCGGCAAGGGCAAGGTAGTTCAAAGCCTCCGCGCACTCCGAAGCGGAGAAGGCCGTCTCGCTGCCCATCTTCTTTGCCAGTGCGGAAAGCGTATCCATTGTATTGACACTCTCGCCGTTGACCGTGGACATGGCATCCTTCGTGATGCCCATGGTCGCCTGCACCTGCGACATAGACGACTCAAAATTTGCCGCCGTGCTGACTGCCGCCGTCCCCAAAGCCGTAACGCCCGCCGTGACAGGGAGCAGCTTCTGACCGGCAGAGGAAATGTTATCCCCGACAGTCTTCAGCTTTTCCCCCGTGGCGGCGATTTTCTGCAATGCCACAGCGGACTGCCCTGCCTGCCGCTCCAGGTCACGCAGATTGTTTTCCGTTTCGATGATCTCCCTCTGGAGGGCATCGTACTGGTCCTGCGTGATCTCCCCATTGGCAAGAGCCGTGTTTGCCTGCTCTGCGGCGGTCTTTAGGGTTTCCAGCTTTTCCTTCGTCCCCGCCACTGCCTCGCCTAAAAGCCTGTGCTTCTGCGCCAGCAGCTCCGTGTTGCCGGGGTCTAATTTTAAGAGTTTCTCCACATCACGGAGCTGCGACTGCGTATCCCGGATGGAGGAATTGACTCCCTTTAATGCGGTCTGTAGTTTTGTTGTATCCCCGCCGATCTCAACAGTGATACCCTTGATTCTGTTCGCCACGGCGGACACCCCTTCCTGTTAAAATGCAGAAATAAACCCAGGGGGACGCCGCCTAAAAGCGGTCGAAATCCTCCTGGGTAGCGATTTCCTTATAGCCCTTGTATTCGTCGTTCCTGCTCTCCGCGAACATATCATTGACCATGCCGATGGTTAGAAGGTCAAGGTCACGGATGGAAAGCCCAAGCTGCACACAGCGGAGCAGGAACAGCGGCGTTGTCATTTCCCGGTCAGTCGGGCGAAGTTTTTTTTAGACTGGACATCCGTCTGCACGTTCAGCCCCCAAAGCTGTATCAGCTTGGGCAGCACCTGATAGATGGAGAAGGTGTTGAATTCATCCAGCCACTCCTCCGGGCTGTCCGGGATATCCGGGTCTGCGTGTTTCGCCATTACATAGGCGATATTCTCAAACATCTCCAAAGAGAATAAATCCAGATTGGAACTCTCCTCGTCCCCGTCACCGATGGATTTCTCAAGGCTCCTTAAATCCTTATAGATGTCCCGGTGGAATTTCATCCGGTAAATGCGCGGTATGGCTGCGGATGCCCTGAAAGGCACCTGCTTCCCGTCAATCTCGATATTCTGCTTCATGCTCATAGGTTATCCCTCCCCTTCCGTATCAACAGTGCCGCCGGTATCTGTATCTGTATTCCCGCCCGCTGCCGCATCCGGCAGGTACACGCTCTTGTACCAGTTCTGGTAAACTTCATCCGTGGTGGCGTCCCCGGTCTTCGCCTTCACATAGCCGCTCGCCAGGGGCGCAGCCGTGATGGACAGCGTCTCGGTCTGCACCTCGATCTCCTCCTCGTTGGTCTGGGACTCAATGGTCGGACGCGCTGCCGAGCAGTTGTACAGCACATGGCGGATTTTCCGCACATCGCCGTCAAACTCGAACAGCAGGGCGAAGTTCTCCGTCTCCGCGTTGGCGTTCTCTAAAAGCACTTTATTCTCATCCAGCGACTCCTTCAGCACGTCGGTGCGGAAGCTCTCCGGCACCATGGCAAGCTCCAGGTCGCCCTCGTAGCCCATGTTGTTGCTGACCGTGTAATAAGCGTACCCGTCCGCATAGAAATTGCTCGGCTCGCCGTTGGGGTCCAGGGAAAGGGAAACGGCGCCGGGCATCGCAACGGGCGTGCCAAAGGACACCGCCCCGTCCGTCCCCAGCGTCAGCAGCGCGTAATGCACGTTGCAGATGTTGAATTTCACTTTATTCTTCTTCGGCATCGTAAACCACCTCCATGTCAAACTGGTAGAGGACCTCGTACAGCTTCTCGCTGGCAATCCAGACCTCCGACTTGTTGTAGAAGATGCGCCGCTTATCCAGCGCGTCCTCCAGTTTCTTTTCCACCGACGGGTCCTTGGTGTCGGTGTATAATTCTATCTTCACGCCGCTTGCCTTGAAGTACACCATGCCGTCAGCGGCGAAATTGTCGCTCTGCGGCAGGAGGTAGCAGACAAACGGCGGCTCCGGCGATTCGCCCTCCGCAAAATGGTCATAGGCGAAGGGGATGCCGGTTTCCTTTAAAAGCGCCAGTAATGTTTTCACAATTTATCCCTCCAATGCTTTCTGTATCTCTTTTTCAAGCTGCTCTATGCCGGCCTGCTCCGCCGCCGCGATATGCGGCTTTGCCGGGACGCGCCCGCCTCCCCGCTTGGCGTGGCCGTGTTCCAGAAGGTGCGAAAGCTGGTAGCGGTTCCTGGAATGCACCGTCACTTCCAGCGAATTGGATGTTTCCTTCGTGGTCTTCACCGCCCATGACTTTGCATACTTCCCGGTGTCCTTGGGTGCGTTGGTTTCAATGTCCCTGCGTACCGCTGTCCCGGCTTTCTTCACCGCCTTTTTCACATCCTCCGTGGCAAGGTCCGCATATTCCGTCAGCCCCTTCATGATCTCCTCCGCCATCCGGTCAATAGATACGCCGCTCGCCATCCTCACCGCCTCGCTTTCCTGCACTTGAATTTAATGCATTTCTTTTTATAATTCATGTGGTCGATGGCGAGGATGTCGTACAGCTCCCCGCCAAAAACCACCCGGTACCCCGTGGAATCAACCGCGGACGCTTTCCTGCACCAGCGGACAGTAAACGAAACCTCCGATTCATCCGCCACGGTTCCGGCCACATCTGTCTCACTGGTCTGCTTCCCGGCCTCACCGCTTACTGTAGCATGGCAGGAATAATAATCTGCCCATGTGTTTTTGTGGTTGCCGATGCTGTCCACCTCCACGGCATTCTTCTGAAAGGTGATGCGGACATTCAAAAGGGAAACCTCCATCAGAACGCCTCCTTCCGGCTGCCGGAAAGAAGCGCACGGAGCGTCAGCATCATGGCATGGTGGTCGGCATCCTCCCGGTGTTCATACAGATAGGCGGCCGTATACTGTACTGCTATCTCTGCATTTTCCACTGCGTAAAATTCCTGCGTGTCATCCATCCTCGCCACATCCATGCAGATTTTTTCCGATGCCCTGACCATGCTTTCAATCAGGGCATCATCATCGTCATAATCCACACGGAGGTAGTTCTTCATTTCTTCCAGCGTCACCGCCATGCCTGCAGCACCCCCTTTCATTAACCTGCGGATGCGGCCTTCTGCACCAGCACCTTCACTGCCTCCGCAAGGATCATCTTCCCGTCCACACGCTGTGAAGCGAGGAATCCCACCTGCCCGGTGGCTGCAAACAGCTCATTCAGGCGCTTGAAGCTGCGCCCCTGCCTGTCAGCAATCCAATAGTAGCTGAAATCACCGAAAGCGATGGTCTTCGCTCCCGCGGCAATGGCCGGCATATATGCAGAAGTCTTGATGGGGCGGCCTAAGATCATGTCCGGAGCCCCGGCTGTCAGGGACGGCTGCCACAGGTACTGCCCGTTATTGTCCTTCAGCTTGCGGATGGCCTTGATGGTAGAGTCGTTCAGCACCCACACGGATTTCTTGCGGTACGGGGATTTCAGCGAATAATACAGATCCATCAGCTCATCCGCCGTCACTGCCGTGGCAGATGCCGCGGTCACGCCCGTTTCCGCGCCGCCAGTGGCCGCAAGCACCCCTAACGGCTTGCCCTTGCCGTCCCCCGTGAAGAACGCCTCCTCTTCCTTCGCCCCGATGCGGCGGGCAAACTCGCGGGAGATATAGGACTGCAGGTCAAACACGCTGTCGTTTAACAGCTCCTCGGAAACCTTAATCATGGTGCCCAGCTTGTAAGCCCCGATGGAAACCTGCCCGAAGGAATCGTCGCTCTCCGGGTATGCGCCCTCCTCGTCAATCCATGACGCCGTACCCTTGGAAGCCACCACGGGAATCTTGCGGTCCCCGCTGGAGGTCTTGATGACCTTCGCCATCTGCCGGAAGATGTTCTCCTCCTCCAGTGCTTCCACCAATGTGCGCTCGTATTCATCCGGTACCAGATAGCCGCCCTCGGAGTCCGTGCCGACCTGCAGGGCATTGGTGACTGCGGGCATCGGTGCCTTGGAGCGCATGGCGTTCCAGAAGTTCTTCCGGTAATCGTCGGAGGCGCGCCCGGTCTTATCCTCCCCATCGTCCGCATCTGCCCTGCCGCCCGGCTTCCCTGTAAGGGGCCTGTTCACCGGGCGGTTCAGTTCCGCATCCAGGGCCTCCTGCCGCTCCAGCCTTGCGATCTCTTTCCCAAGGTCTGTGATCTCCTGCTCCATCTTCGTGTATGCGGCGTCATCCTCTGCGGAAAGGACTCCGTTTTCCTTCCTGTGGGAATCTAAGAATGCCTTTGCCGCCTCCCATGCTTTTGCGCGCTTCTCGCGCAGTTCAAGAATCGTCATAATGAAATCCTCCTTCTTATCGTTTCAATAAATTAAGCCGCTCCATGAGTGCGTCCACGGAACGGCCGGTTTCTGCATCCGGCGCAGGGATTTCTGCCTGCGCCTGGATATCTGCTTTCGGTTTTTCCCCGCCATATTTGGCGGCCAGTTTATTCAAAAGGGCGTTGTTTGCCGCCCTGCGGGAAAACAGCATGGAGCTTGAAGCCGGAGGGAATTTCTTTTCATCTTCCTCATCCTCTTCGGAACTGTCCCCTTCGCCCTCCTCCGGCTCCTTTTCCGGCTCCGCCTTTGCCCGCGCCATGATCTCATCCGCAAAGCCAAGCTCTACTGCCTTATTTGCATCCATCCACGTTTCCGCATCCATCAGATGCGACAGCTTCGGGCGGGAAAGCCCCGTCTTTAACACATAAGCATTGATGATGGACTCCTTCACTTCGGCAAGCATATCAATGGCCTTCTGCATCTCGGCATGGTCGCCCCAGGCGATGGTGGCGGGATTGTGGATCATCAGCATGGAAACCGGGGATACCAGGACGGTGTCGCCCGCCATGGCAATGACGGATGCCGCCGATG
>OFGH01000673.1_pt1 | contig 28517 bp, 21 predicted proteins | sample 1521721 | NCBI WGS metagenome assembly OFGH01 (sample SAMEA3504132, study PRJEB24116) | mouse gut metagenome | biome: mouse gut; feature: mouse-associated habitat; material: faeces | place: Denmark | collected 2011
AACATTTTTCATAACTTGTTTGTGCCTTGAGCGAAGCGAAAGGAATGATAAAAAATATGACAGATATACAGGAAATGGAGACAGCCCTTCCGGTAGCCCCGCTCAAGATCGCGGCGCTGGAAAGCTGCACAGATTTAGGACAGAAAGTAAACGACTACATCGTGAGATTCCGTCAGGAGACCTTCGGCACGTCTGTAAGCTCGCCCCTCTTTTCCAGCTATAAGCTGGACAACTATCTCATCGGATGCCAGTGCCCGCGCTTTGGCACAGGTGAGGCAAAGGGGCTGCTCAGCGAATCCGTCCGCGGAAAAGACCTTTTCGTGATGGTGGATGTCTGCAACTACAGCCTGACTTACACAGTAAACGGCCATCCCAACCACATGTCGCCGGATGACCACTATCAGGATGTAAAACGCATTATTTCCGCCGCCAACGGCAAGGCCCACAGGGTGAACGTAATCATGCCCTTCCTCTATGAAAGCCGCCAGCACAAGCGCACAAAACGGGAGTCTCTCGACTGCGCCTTCGCGCTGCAGGAACTTGCTAACATGGGAGTGGACAATATCATCACTTTCGATGCCCATGACCCCAGGGTTCAGAACGCGATCCCTCTTAAGGGATTCGACAATTTCAGCCCTGCCTATCAGTTTATGAAAGCGCTGCTACGCACGGTTCCTGACATCAATGCAGATAAAGATCACCTGATGGTCATCAGCCCGGATGAAGGCGCCATGCACCGCGCCGTCTATTTTTCCAATGTCATCGGCGTTGATATGGGCATGTTCTACAAGCGCCGCGATTACTCCAAGATTGTGGGCGGGAAAAACCCTATCGTGGCTCATGAGTTCCTTGGGGACAATATCTCCGGCAAGGATGTGATCATCATCGACGATATGATATCCTCCGGGGAGAGCATGCTTGACGTGGCAAAGCAGATAAAAGAACGAGGCGCAGGCCGGGTGTTTGTATGCACCACTTTCGGACTCTTCACAGACGGTTTCGATAAGTTTGACGATTACTATGAAAAAGGCTACATCGACAGGGTAATCACCACAAACCTTACCTATCTTCCGCCCTGTGCAAAAGAAAAGCCCTATTTTGTCACAGCGGACATGAGCAAATTCATCGCGCTCATCATTGACTCATTGAACCATGACATTCCTATAAGTTCCGTCATGGTTCCAACTGACAGGATTCATAAGCTGCTGGACAATCATAATCAAAAAAGAAAATAACAGTAATACATTAAGAGGCTGCTGTCACTTCCCGGACAGCAGCCTCTATTCATTACTTTGTAAAATCTGTATATTTTCCGCCGTTTTTAAGCTTTTTCTCCTTTGCGGCCGCAAGTTCCGACACCGTCACAAGCTGATAACCCGCATCTTCCAGTCTCGGGATAAGGTCAAGCGCGGCATCTACCGTTTCTGAATGTATGTCATGCATCAGTATGACATCTCCGTCTCCCACCTGTTTCATCACAGTATCAACCGTCTTTTTGGCATCCCTCGTCTTCCAGTCAAGCGTATCGATGTTCCATAGAATCATCGGCAGCCCTACATTCGCTTTCACTGTATCATTAATCGCGCCATACGGGGGTCTCATCACCGTTGCCTTGCTTCCTGCTGCCTCTTCCAGCTTATCATTTGTATCATTCATCTGTTTCTGTATGGCATCAGGACCCATCTTAGTAAGATTCGGATGGTTGAAAGAATGGCTGCCAAGCTCGCATCCTATCTTCTTCATCTTTTTCACTGCATCCTTGTACTGGGAAACTTTCTGTCCAAGCATGAAGAACGTCGCATGGGCATCATATTTCTCAAGCGCATCCAAAAGCTCTTCCGTCCGCTTTCCCGGCCCGTCGTCAAAAGTAAGCGCAACCATAGGCTTATCCCGGTCAATGTCCATCTCCTTCTTAGACACTACCTGCCCCTTCTCGTCAAAAGTGTAATGTGCCAGCCCAATCTTCACTTCACCGGTGGCCATCCTTCCGTCGCCCTCAAAATAATACTTTTTCTTTTTCACATCCTGCCAGCCGACAAGAGCGGCGCCATTTTTCCCAAGATAATAGCGATCCTCTCCCTGTTTCTTCCAGGTGTTTTTCTGCATTATGCCTTTTTTATTGAAATAATAAGTTTTATTGTTGATCTGCTGCCAGCCGGTCACCTTTACCCCGTCTTCGCCAAAATAGTAAAGGTTCGCTTTCGACTCCACAAAATCATTGGTCACATAGGAATTGTCATACTTTTTAAACTTATCTTTATCCCACGTCCCCACTGGGTTTTTCACCTTGAGCTTCCCATCCGTAATTGTCAGCTTGAGATGCTTTTTCCAGTCCTTTTCGACCTTTTTCATAAGCTCTTTTTCCAATGTCAGCTTAATCCCGTAGGATCCTTCCACAGCCGGGTCGGCCTTGGAAGTTATCGTATACCCTTTCCCGCTCTTTAAGTCATTCACAAAATCCTTTGCCGTATACTTCTTCTTTTTGTCAAGCACCGCGTCCGGGTCTTTCGTAATCTTCACTTCCACGGTCAGCGCCGGCATCTCCGCGTCCTTAAGCATCTCTATATTTGTCGCTATAAGCTCCACTTCCGCCGTTTTCCTCAGGATTGCCGCAACTGTAAAGCACAAAATAAAAAATGCGAAAACTCCAAAAACGGCAGCGGCAATGTGCAGCCGCCTTGCCCTTTCACGATGTTTTTTTAATTCTTGTATTCTTCGTGTCCTTTTATCTGTCATCAGTATGTTCCCCCATTGGCGTTCACGTTAACCGCCATAAGTAGTATACCGTACTTCGACATAATTCGCAATGAACTGGCTTAAAACATTTCTTAATAATTATTGAACATATTTGACGATTTTATTAAGCTCATTTAATTATTTTAGCGAATTACCCTTACCCTGAGCACCTCATTTACGGCACGGAGGTCATCCGCGACGCCGTCCGGCACATCGGAGTCGATATCAATCATCGTGTAGGCGTATCCGCCCTTACTCTTGTTGGTCATGTCAGCGATATTCATATTATCTTTCGCCAGTATCCGCGTAAACTGCCCGATCATATTCGGCACGTTATGGTGCAGAAGGACAATCCTTGTATTTTGCCCCCGGTATCCCATATCACAGTCCGGATAGTTGACAGAATGACGGATATTTCCATGCTCCAGGAAATTCCGGATCTCTTTCACCGCCATCTTCGCACAGTTATCCTCAGATTCTTCTGTAGAAGCCCCGAGATGCGGAATTACGATAGCGCCCTTCACGCCCACGATCTCCGGCGTGGGAAAATCCGTCACATAATGTTTCACCCGCCCGGAAACCAAGGCATCCACCATGGCCTCCTCGTCCACCAGGGTATTTCTCGCAAAATTTAAGATTACAACTTCATTTTTCATCAGATCAATGGCATTTCTGTCAATCATTCCCCTGGTGCTTTCCATTGCCGGCACATGAACGGTAATGTAGTCGCATTCCTTGTAGATTTCATCCACGGTCTTTGCATGGCGGATGCTTCTTGAAAGCCTCCACGCCGAATCCACAGATACATAAGGGTCAAACCCATACACATCCATGCCCAGGTTCGTGGCCGCATTGGCAACCAGTACCCCGATAGCCCCAAGGCCGATAACCCCAAGCTTTTTCCCTTCCAGCTCGCATCCGGCGAAAGCTTTTTTCGCTTTCTCAGCGTCTTTCGCAATATTGCCGTCCTCTTCGTTTTCCTGCACCCAGTTGATACCTCCGATAATATCCCTGGACGCAAGCAGCATCCCTGCGATTACCAGCTCCTTCACCCCGTTTGCGTTGGCTCCCGGAGTGTTGAATACTACGATTCCCTCCTCGGCGCACCGATCCAGAGGAATATTGTTCACTCCCGCCCCCGCCCTGGCGATTGCTTTTAGTTCCTTTCCGAACTCCATGTCATGCATGGCTGCGCTCCTTACCAGGATAGCATCTGCTTTTTCCGCGCTGCTCGGCACGTACTCCTCTGTAAAGTTCTGGATGCCCACCTCGGAAATCGGATTCAGGCAATGATATTTATATCCCATTACAGATTCTCCTCCTCAAACTTCTTCATAAACGCCACAAGCGCCTCCACTCCCTCTATAGGCATGGCATTATAAATGCTTGCGCGCATCCCGCCGACGCTGCGGTGCCCCTTAAGACTCTCTAAGCCGGCTTCCTTCGCCTCTTTCACGAATTTTGCGTCAAGCTCGCCATCGCCCGTCACAAAAGTAACATTCATAAGAGAGCGGTCTTTCGGGTTCACCGAAGACTTAAACAGGCGGCTCTCCTCCAGATAATCATAGAGAATCCCGGCCTTTTTCTCGTTGCGCTCCTTCATGGCTGCAAGCCCTCCCTGCTTTTTCAGCCACTTGAACACTTTGCCGCACATATAGATGCTGTACGCAGGCGGCGTATTATAAAGAGACTTGGCATCCGCATGGATCTTGTATGTCAGCATGGAAGGCGTTCCCGGTAGCACATCCTCACGAATCAGATCCTCACGAATAATGACGATCGCCATGCCCGCAGGGCCCACATTCTTCTGCACCCCTCCGTAGATCAGGCCGTATTTCGTCACGTCAACCGGCTCCGACAAGAAACAGGAGGATACGTCCGCCACGAGAGGCTTTCCCTTTGTATTCGGAAGTTCCCTGAATTTCGTTCCGTAGATCGTATTATTCTCACAGATATACACGTAATCCGCCTCCTCGGAAACCGGCAGGTCCGAGCAGTCCGGGATATAGGAAAATGTCTGATCCTTTGAGGATGCGATCACATTCACCTTCCCGTATTTTTTCGCCTCATCACATGCTTTCTTCGCAAACTGCCCGGTGACGATATAGTCCGCCACGCCGTTTTTCATCAGGTTCATGGGAATCATGGCAAACTGGGTGGACGCCCCGCCCTGCAGGAACAATACTTTATAATTGTCCGGAATCCCCATAAGGTCGCGGATATCCGCCTCCGCCCCATCAATAATCTCCTGAAAAGGTTTTGAGCGGTGACTCATCTCCATCACAGACATCCCGGAACCGTTGTAGTCCAGCATCTCCTCTGCCGCCTCTCTTAACACTTCCTCCGGTAAAACCGCCGGCCCTGCCGAAAAATTGTACACTCTGCCCATCATCTATTCCTCCATTTTCCTGTATGCTGCCATTCCTTCTACTTATTTTTCTCCGCCAGGTCTTTCTCGTCAAATGCCTCGCTGATGGCCGCACCCGGCGCCACCATCGGCCACACCTTATCGTCGCAGTCAATCTGGCAGTCGATGACAACCGGTTTCCCAAGTGTCAAAGCCCTCGCAAATGCATCTGCAAACTCCTCGCGGCTTGCCGCCCGGATGCCCTTTGCACCCATAGCCTCTGCAAGTTTCACAAAATCTACGGCATCGTTGAGCACCGTAGCCGAATACCTCTGCCCGTAGAACAGGTTCTGCCACTGGCGCACCATGCCGAGAACATGATTGTTTACCACTACCTGGATAACCGGGATATTGTGGCGCACCGCAGTTGCAATCTCATTCATATTCATACGGAAACACCCGTCGCCCGCCACATTTACCACAACCTTATCCGGCCTTCCCATCTTTGCCCCAAGAGACGCTCCAAGGCCGTACCCCATGGTGCCAAGCCCGCCCGAGGTAAGGAAAGTCCTTGGCATCGTATACTTGTAAAACTGCGCCGCCCACATCTGATGCTGCCCGACTTCCGTCACGATGACCGCGTCGCCTCCTGTCTGGCGGTAGATTTCCTCCACCACATAAGGCCCGGTAAGCGCCTCGGGATGGTAGGTCATAGGATATTTCTCCTTATAATCCATGATCTTTTCCATCCACTGCGGATGGCTCTGCTGCTCCAGGCGCTTATTCAATATACTGAGGACTACTTTTAAGTCTCCCACAACGCCCTCGGTGATAAGGACATTTTTATTCATCTCCGCCGCATCCACATCCACCTGAAGGATCTTGGCGTTTTTGGCAAATTTCTTCGCATTGCCCGTCACCCGGTCGCTGAACCTTGCGCCCAGCACGATCAGAAGGTCGCACTCGCTGACCCCGTAGTTGGAGGTCTTTGTGCCATGCATCCCCAGCATCCCTGTATAGCGCGCATCCGTTCCCGGAAATGCGCCCTTGCCCATCAGACTGTCGGTAACCGGAGCGTCCACCTTCTCTGCAAATACTTTAAGCTCCTCGCTGGCCTCGGAGAGCACCGCGCCTCCGCCCACAAAGATATAAGGTTTCTTTGACTTCTGAATCATCTTAACCGCATTGTCAATCTCTTCCTCATTAATCTCCCAGGAAGGACAACACACTCCGGGCTGCACGCTCTGGTACTCTGCTTTTTCAGCCGTCACATCCTTCGGAATGTCAATAAGCACCGGCCCCGGCCTACCCGATTTGGCAATGACAAATGCTTTTCGGATCGTCTCCGCCAGTTTCCTTACATCCTTTACTATATAATTATGCTTGGTAATGGGCATGGTGATGCCTGCAATGTCAATTTCCTGAAAACTGTCCTTTCCAAGCAGCGCCACGCCCACGTTGCACGTAATCGCAACAACCGGAATGGAATCCATGTAAGCCGTGGCAATACCTGTCACCAGGTTCGTCGCCCCCGGCCCGCTGGTCGCAAAGCATACGCCCACCTTTCCTGTCGCCCTCGCATAGCCGTCCGCCGCATGTGCCGCCCCCTGCTCGTGGGAGGTCAGAATATGCGTAATCTCATTGCTGTGCTTATATAATTCATCATACACATTGAGGATTGCACCACCCGGATATCCGAATACGGTGTCTACACCCTGCTCTTTCAGACATTCGATAACTATCTGTGACCCTGTAAGCTGCATATCTTTAAAATCTCCTTTATCTTCTACGTTTCTATACTAATTCTTCGGAATCTCCAGGATCGCTCCCCGGTTTCCTGAAGTCACCATGGACGCGTATCTTGCCAGATATCCGCTTGTCACCTTCGGCTCTCTCGGCTGCCAGTTTTCTCTCCTCCTTGAAAGCTCCTCGTCGGAGACCGCAAGCTCAAGCTTTAAATTCGGGATATCAATCTTAACGATATCTCCCTCTTCCACTAACGCGACCGGGCCGCCTACCGCCGCCTCCGGCGATACATGGCCGATGGACGCGCCTCTGGACGCACCGCTGAACCGCCCGTCCGTGATCAGGGCAACACTGGAGCCAAGGCCCATGCCTGCGATTGCCGAAGTCGGATTCAGCATCTCCCGCATGCCAGGCCCTCCTTTCGGACCCTCATAGCGGATAACGACCACATCTCCTGCCACGATCTTTCCGCCCTTGATCGCGTCGATGGCATCTTCCTCACAGTCAAACACCCTCGCCGGGCCTTCATGCACAAGCATCTCCTCCACAACCGCAGAGCGCTTGACCACGCTGCCGTCCGGCGCAAGATTGCCCTTGAGCACCGCAAGTCCGCCTGTCTTTGAATACGGGTTGTCAATGGGGCGGATAACCTCAGGATCCCGATTTACCGCATCCTTAATATTCTCCCCCACGGTCTTTCCTGTCACGGTCATGCAGTCCGTGTGGAGCAGACCCTTTTTATCCAGCTCATTCATCACCGCATACACGCCGCCCGCCTCGTTAAGGTCTTCCATGTAAGTCGGGCCTGCCGGCGCCAGATGGCAGAGGTTCGGCGTCTTCTCGCTGATGCCGTTTGCAAAATCAATCTCAAAATCCATGCCGATCTCATGGGCAATCGCCGGGAGATGGAGCATGCTGTTGGTAGAGCAGCCAAGAGCCATGTCAACCGTCAGCGCATTCAGTATAGCATCCTCGGTCATAATGTCCAGCGGGCGGATATTTCTCTCATACATCTCCATAACTTTCATGCCTGCCTGCTTTGCCAGGCGGATACGCTCAGAGTAGACCGCCGGAATCGTTCCGTTTCCGCCAAGGCCCATGCCAAGCACTTCGGTCAGGCAGTTCATGCTGTTGGCCGTGTACATGCCGGAGCAGGACCCGCATGTAGGGCAGGTCTTATTCTCAAATTCCAAAAGCCCCTCATCGGAAAGGTTTCCCGCCGCGTTGGCTCCTACCGCCTCGAACATGCTGGAAAGGCTGGTCTTTTTCCCCTGCACGCGCCCCGCAAGCATCGGGCCTCCGCTGACAAATACAGTCGGCACATTGATCCTCGCCGCCGCCATCAAAAGCCCCGGCACATTCTTATCGCAGTTGGGCACCATCACAAGAGCATCAAACTGATGGGCCAAAGCCATGGCCTCCGTAGAATCCGCAATCAGATCCCTTGTCACCAGAGAATACTTCATGCCGATATGCCCCATAGCGATCCCGTCGCACACCGCGATAGCCGGGAACACGATCGGCGTTCCGCCAGCCATGGCAACGCCCTGCTTTACGGCATTCACAATCTTATCTAAATTCATATGACCCGGAACAATCTCGTTGTAAGAGCTTACGATGCCCACTAACGGACGCTCCATCTCCTCCTTGGTGAGACCCAGCGCATTGAATAAAGAGCGGTGGGGGGCCTGCTGTTTTCCTTTTGTAACTGTATCACTTTTCATGGTTTTATCCTCCTAATTTTCCTGTTATGCGATATAAGATGCGATTAAGTCTCCCATCTTTTCTGTTCCCACCTGGGTCTTGCCCTCGGACATGATGTCGATGGTGCGGTAGCCTTCTTTCAGGACTTTTGCCACCGCGGACTCGATGGCATCCGCCTCTTTGTCAAGGTCAAAGCTGAAACGGAGCATCATGGCTGCGGACAGTATGGTTGCGATGGGGTTCGCGATTCCTTTTCCCGCGATATCCGGCGCGGAACCGCCGCTTGGCTCATAGAGGCCGAACTTTGTCTCGTTTAAGCTGGCGCTTGCCAGCATTCCGATGGAGCCTGTCACCATACTGGCCTCATCGGAGAGGATGTCTCCGAACATATTCTCCGTCAGCACTACGTCGAACTGTTTCGGATTCTTTACAAGCTGCATAGCGCAGTTGTCTACAAGCATATGTTCTAAGGCTACTTCCGGGTAATCCTTCGCAACCTCCTCAACCACCTTTCTCCAGAGCCTGGAGGAGTCAAGCACATTCGCCTTGTCAACGCTGGTCACTTTCTTTCCGCGTTTTATGGCAATGTCAAAAGCGCGCCTAGCAATCCTTCGGATCTCATTTTCATTATATGTAAGGGAGTCATAGGCAGTCAGCACTCCGTCTTCCTTAACGGTCTTCCTCTCGCCGAAGTAAAGGCCGCCGGTCAGCTCCCGCATGATCATAAGGTCAAATCCGCCCTCCGTGATCTCTTCCTTCAGCGGGCATGCCCCCTTGAGCTCGTCATAGAGAATCGCAGGACGTAAGTTCGCAAACAGGTTCAGCGCCTTGCGGATTGCCAAAAGCCCTGCCTCCGGGCGCTTTGACGGCTCAAGCTGATACCACGGGGAGGTCTTCGCATCCCCTCCGATGGAACCCATAAGCACTGCGCCGCACTTCTTCGCCTCGGCAATGGTCTCATCGGTGAGCGGCACCCCGTGTACGTCTATAGATGCTCCCCCCAGCAAAAGCTGAGTATAATCACAGGTATGCCCGTAAGTTTTTGCTGTCGCGTCAAGCACCTTCATTGCCTCCGTGACAATCTCCGGCCCGATTCCGTCGCCTTTAATCACTCCAATGTTCAGATTCATCGTTTATCTTCCTTCCTTTATCCAAAAACCTATGTTTTTTATCATATCTTATTTTAGGGTATGTTTCAAGACTTTAATTTACTAAAATCTTGATGGAAATTCAGGAAATTCATGTAATATTTTATATATACCCACAGGGCATCCCATAATACATGTTCCTGCGGAACGGGCGGACTTTGTCCGTCATGGTATACCCACAGGGCATCCCGTAATACATGTTCCTGCGAATCTCTTCCTAATAGTGGCATACGACAGGTATTCCTGCACTGATCAGGCTGTAAAGCTTTTTTGCTTTCTCTTCCGGCATGTTGATGCATCCGTGGGAGCCGTGGCTTTTATATCTGTCTCCTCCGAATGATGACTGCCAGTTTGCGTCATGGAACCCAATCCCGCCGTTAAAGGGCATCCAGTATTTCACGGGCGTCTCATAGGAATATGTGCCGTCCGCCTTTTTTTCTCCCCTGAGAGTCGCGTTTCTCGTCTTGTATGACAGCGTATACACACCCTGCGGCGTAGCATTTCCTTTATTCGGGTTCCCTGTGACAACATCTGTCTCCAGAACCACCTTCCCGTCTTTGATAAAATACATATGCTGATCCGTAAGGTCTACTTCCGCGTATGTGCTGCCTACCCCTGCTCCGTCATGGGATGCCGCCTTGCTCTTAAAGGACGGCTCCCTGGTCACCACTTTTCCTTTCTTTATATCGTCAAGAAGCTTTTCGTACTCTGTATCCTGATCCATCAGCCAGCCGTAACTGCCTCCCTCCACAGTCACAGAATCTCCGTCCGCCGTGGTGAATTTCTTTGGTTTGTACTTCGTGTCGTATTTTTCTGCCAGTTTCTTTATATATTCTTTCACGTCTTCCTTTTTAAAGGATACTTTCATCTTCTTTTTGTTGATCTTAACCCAATCTGCAATCGTTGCGGAATCCACAACCTCCGTTTTTGAGCCAAAATCATAAGTGACCTGCGCCCCAAGATAGCTGTTCATCTTTGCCGCCGCCTCAAGAACTTCCTTTGAATCCGATACATATTTGGGAAGGATATAGCAGTCTTTCTCGGCCAGATTCACGCTGTCCTGAAAGCCGTTGATCGCTTCCGTGACGGCTGCCATGAATTTTTCTGTCTCAATCTTTGTTCCCAGCACTTCCGGCACGACATCAAACCTTCCGTCCTTAAATGACGGATATGCATTCTTTGAGGATGTCTGATTCTCCTCGTCCATGCATTTCAGGCTGCCGATCGTCTCGTCCAGCTTTGCCGCGTCATACTTTACTCCGATTTTTGCCTCTATCTCTGTAGGCTCCAAGAGAGATTTGATCCAAAAAAGCTTTTGCTGCCCTTCCGCAAGCTGCCTTATGCTTTCTCCCGAGTTATACTCAATCCCGATATCCGCACCTTTGATCACTTCTCTGCTTCCGTCCGATTCCTCCAGCGTCAGCGTATAATCCGCCACCTGTCTTTTCATATAATTTTCGACTTCACTGACTTCTTTCAATGAAAAATCCACGCCGTTGATTTTCGTATCAAACATAAAATGGCTGTTGAAAAACATCGCCATGCCAAAATATGCCCCCGCAGACAGCATGGTAAAGATGCCGAACGTCAGCAGAAGCTTTTTGCCTAAGCTCCCCTTCTTCTTGCCTCCCTGCTCTTTCACGCCTGTTTTTTTTGTGCCGTCTCCGTCTTTTCCGCCGTTGAAAAAGTCATTCTTCTCTATATCATCCACGTAGAAAACGTCTAAATCTTCCTGGTCTGCTTTCTTCTTTTTCCTCTTGTCGTTTTTAGCCATAATCAACTGAACTCCTTAATCATTATAAATTATACTCCTTAGCTCCTCCCCATACCGTTTTATTATAATATGCCGGCAAATAAATGTACAGGAGAATTCCTTTAAAAAAAAATGAAGATTTTATGACGATTTGTTACCCCTGAAAATTTACATTTCCAGATAACTATTGTATGATAGAAAAGATTCATCTATTTCATTATTTACGAAATTAATTATATAATCAGTTAAAGGAGTGTTTTACATGGCAGGTTCAACTTATGGAACTTTATTTCGGATCACCACCTGGGGAGAATCCCACGGCAGCGCCCTCGGCGTTGTCATAGACGGCTGCCCCGCCGGGCTCCCCCTCTCAGAAAGCGATGTTCAGTCTTTCCTCGACCGCAGGAAACCAGGCTGCAGCAAATACTCGACTCCCAGGCAGGAAACAGATAAGGCGGAAATCCTCTCCGGTATCTTCGAGGGAAAGACTACAGGCACGCCCATCTCCATTCTGGTAAAAAATCTTGACCAGCGTTCCAGAGATTACGGAAGGATTAAGAACTGCTACCGGCCGGGCCACGCAGACTTTACTTTTGACGCCAAATATGGTTTCCGGGATTACCGCGGAGGCGGGCGTTCCTCCGGGCGCGAGACTATAGGACGCGTCGCCGCAGGCGCGGTCGCCGCAAAGATCTTGTGCAGGCTGGGCATACGCCTTACCACATACACCCGGTCAATCGGGGATATCACCGTTCCTGAGAACTGTTTTGACCTAAGCTGCATCGGAGACAATGCTCTCTGCATGCCAAGTGTATCCTATGCCGAAAAAGCCGCCTCTTACCTGGAAGACCGCATGAGAAACCACGACTCTGCGGGAGGCATCATTGAATGTCGGATTGACGGCATTCCCGCCGGCATCGGAGAGCCCGTATTTGATAAGCTGGATGCCTCTCTTTCAAAAGCCATCATGTCCATTGGGGCCGTCAAGGGCGTCGAGATTGGGGACGGCTTTCTGGCCGCCAAATCATCCGGCAGTACAAATAATGACTCTTTCTATTCTAAAGACGGCTGCATCCACAAGAAGACGAACCACTCCGGCGGGATACTCGGCGGGATAAGCGACGGGCAGGCCATCCTGGTGCGCGCCGCCGTAAAGCCTACCCCATCTATTGCAAGAGAGCAGGAGACTGTCACGGCAGACGGCGAGAATACAAGCATCTCCATTACCGGACGCCACGACCCTGTCATCGTACCTAGAGCCGTAGTCGTGGTAGAGGCAATGGCTGCGCTGACAATCGCCGATATGCTTATGGTCAATATGTCCTCCAGGCTCAGCAGCTTAGAAACTTTTTATCTGTAACGTCATACGCCCCCAAAAGAACATTAATGTTCTCGAAAGCCTCAGTATCTTTTTATACTTAAAATATTTTATATCAGAACATTTTTATGCTTTTATTATCCTGTCCGGTATGCTATCATAGTATAAAAGGTATAAAATTCATAGTGCTGAGGTGAGGTCATATGACGATCGGAGAAAATATCAAGCGAATCAGAAAAGAAAAAGGACTGACGCAGAAACAGCTCGGCAGCCTGTGCCAGATGGCAGACTCCGCAATCCGTAGGTACGAGCTCGGGAAAGCCCGCCCTAAATTAGAGACGATACATAAAATTGCCACAGGGCTCGGTGTTCCCGTCCGTATGCTGGTTGACAAATGCGGACCTGAATATGAGCTGGGCTCCCAGCCTGCCATATCCGACACAAGCCGTTCCGGCTCCGGTTATGCCTGGGATGACTGGCTGCATGCAAACAATATCCATTTCATGAAATACAAAATGAACGGGCGCGAAGGGATGCTCATAAAGCTTGCAGACACAAAAGAATTCCACTTTCTCACGGAAGACCAGACAAAGCAGCTGCCGCAGCTGAGCATCGAGCAGACGAGGCTGCTCATAAAAGCCATGAGCGCCGCAAACAAACAGCCTTAAAGAAAAGGTGTGTATCCCTCCCGGATAGCACACCTTTTTTCATACAATTCTTCTCTGTTTTATTTCATATATTTCTTCAGCTGCTTTACTACTTCCTGCATGTCTATCGGTTTCGCAATATGGGCATTCATCCCGGCCTCCAGGCACTTTTTATGATCCTCTGAAAATGCATCTGCCGTCATAGCAATAATTGGTATCTCCGCTGCATCAGCACGGTCAAGCGCACGTATGGTTTCTGTCGCTTCATAACCGTTCATGATTGGCATGCGGATGTCCATAAGGATCGCATCATAAAAGCCGATATCAGAGTTTTCAAACATCTCTACTCCAATCTTCCCGTTTTCCGCCCTATCCATGGAAAATCCAATCTCTCCAAGCAGTTCTTCCGCTATTTCCCAGTTCAGGTCGTTATCTTCTGCCAGAAGTATCCGCCTGCCGCTAAAATCCTCTGTTTTATCTTCATATTCTATCTTCTTTTCGTCCGCAATTCCGGCAAACTTCCTCAGACTGTAATACAGTGTAGATTTAAACAGCGGCTTGGAAATAAACCCGGTAATTCCGGCATCCCGTGCTTCTTCTTCAATGTCGCTCCAGTCATATGCTGAGATAAGGATAATCGGGATGTCGTCTCCAAGTTTCCTGTGTATCTCATTGGCTGTCTTAATACCGTTCATTCCGGGAAGTTTCCAATCCAGCAGGATGATATGATAATCGTCATGCTGCAGATGCCTCTTTTCCACCATCTGTACGGCAGACTCCCCATCCAGCGTCCAGTCAGCCTCCACGCCGATGGTCTTCAGGGACTTTACAGCGCTCAGACAGAGCTGCTCGTCATCATCTACTACAAGCATCCTCCACGCCGGCAGGATCATATCCTCTTCCTGTACTATCGCCTTCTCCAAATCCAGGGTCACGCAGAACATTGTTCCTTTGCCCTGTTCGCTCTGTACTTCGATAGTTCCGCCCATGGCATCCACAATGTATTTCGTTATCGCCATACCAAGCCCGGTTCCCTGTATCTTCTGGACACGGTTATTGTCTTCCCTTGCAAAGGACTCAAATATCTTGTCCCGAAACTCCTTCGACATACCAATCCCGCTGTCTTCCACCGTAATGCAGATACGGCTCCAGTCCTCTCCCTTAGGAGATTCTTTTTCAAACATGGACATCCTGATACTGCCGCCCTCCGGAGTAAACTTGATGGCATTGGACAAGAAGTTGAGAAGTATCTGATTCAGCCGCACACTGTCGCAGCATACGTTCTCTGTGCTGATGTCATGTATAAACACGTCAAAATTCTGGTTTTTCTCTTTTATCTGCGGCTGTACGATGCTCACAATACTCTCGATCACTTCTCTGAGGGAAATCTGATCCATATTCAGGTTCATTTTACCGCTCTCTATCTTCGACATATCCAATACATCATTGATAAGCCCCAGAAGATGCTTGCTGGACAGAGTGATTTTTCTCAGGCAATTCTGCACCTGCTGCATATTGCTGATATTAGCGGTTGCAATAGCCGCCATGCCCACGATCGCATTCATCGGAGTACGGATATCATGGCTCATATTCGATAAAAACTCGCTCTTCGCATGGTTTGCGTCCACCGCTTCCCGGCGTGCCTTATCAAGCTCTTTAAACTGCTCTTTTGTTAGCAGGAAGAACTTATAGAAGACTAAAAGCAATGCCAAGAGGACTACCGAACAGCCTGCAATCGCCATGACAATCCACACTGTATTCAGATCCTCAACAACCTCGCTCAGCGTGCCATAAGGCATAATCGTCACAAGATACCACTCCGAATAGGAGAGCGCCGTACAATGTACATGCCGTCTCCCATCCTCCACATTAAATATCCCCGAATAATTCTGCCCGGATTCCATAGCGCTTTTCATCTCTTTTATACAGTCGTCCGCATCTCTCCCGTCGGATTCCTCGAACATCGCCCGAATCCGGTCAAAATAATTGTCTCTGACCGCATCTTCGCTTCGGATTACAAAACTTCCGTCACGTCTGATGATATGAGAATACACCATAGAGTCATTCTCATCCAATGACAGCGCCTCTCTCACATAGCTCACGGACAGCCCTCCCACAAGGGCAAGGCACTTCTCGCCGCTTTCCATGATATAGGACGCAGGCGCTCCCATGAGCACCACATCTTCGCCGCTTTCATCTGTTCCGACAGCCACCTTTTTATCATCTTTGCTCAATGATTTCAGAAACGGTTTCGGATCCGTGACATGCACTTTATCTCCGTAAATCATCTCAAATTCCCCATCCTCTCCATAAAGAGCCAGATAGGAAAATCCTCTCGCTTTCGCATTGTAAGAAAGTTCTTCCCTCAGCGTCTTCCTGTCATATTCCTGAGATGGCGTCACACCCACGATTTCTTCCACCTGTGCAAGCCTGAGCCCAACTGTCTTCTCAAAATGAAGTGAAATCTGCTCACTCATGCCAGACATATATATCGTACCCACGCCATTAATTGTCTCAATACTTTTCCCGTTCATGTAAACCGCCATAAAACTGAAAATGACAACACATAAGGCTGATATGAAAAATACACTGTTCCGCAAAAAATTCATCGTTTTCTTTTTTATCATTATGACCTCTCCAATTCTGTATCTTCCAAAATTAAAGCTCTTATCCTTACCTATACTTTAAAGCAGCTGCCGCCCACAAATTCCCTGAGCAGCGAATTCATCGGAATATTCTCGCTGCCGATCCCTACAAAATAATCCAAAAATTTGAGCATCCTCTTTGCCTCAAGATACTCCGGGCAGTTCTTGTCAACCGCAAATAAAAGCCTCTCCACATAAGGTTTCAGCACTGCAAGCTCATAGATGAGGGCAGAGTTAAACATCTCGTCTGCCTCCTCCTGATAAGGGAAGATGTTTTTCTCCTCTCCCCTCCTGACCGATTCCCACATGTGTATCGTCCTTTGCGCGCTCGAGCCGCGGGTATAAGCATCCCTCACGATCCTCCTTAAGAGCCTGCCGTCCGTAGACGGAATCCTGTTATGCTCGTCGATATTAAGCTGGGTGAGCGCACTGATGTATATCTTAAATTTATTCTCATCCGCAAGTTTTTCCGTAAGTTTAGGGTTCAGGCAATGGATTCCCTCGATAACAAGCACGTCATTTGCGCCCAGCTTTTTCACTTTCCCGTCAAATTCCTTATGCCCGCTCACAAAATTAAATCTCGGAATCACAACCTCCTCGCCGTTTAAGAGCTTTTGCATCTGGAGGTTGAAGAGTTCAATATCCACCGCTTCCAGACACTCAAAATCATATTCTCCCTTCTCATCCCTGGGCGTCTCATCGCGCTCCACAAAATAATTATCCACCGCGAGAGGATGGGGAACAAGCCCGTTGGCTCTCAGCTGAATAGACAGGCGGTGTGAAAATGTCGTCTTTCCTGACGAAGACGGCCCCGCAACCAACACGAACTTTATATCCTTGCGGGCCGCAATCTTCGATGCAATCTCCGCGATTTTCTTTTCCTGCAGGGCCTCCTGTACAAGCACCAGTTCCTGCACGTCGCCTTTCGTCACCTTATCGTTGAGCGCTCCCACCGTCTCTATCCCCTGCATGTCTCCCCATTTCGTGGCTTCCTTGAGCACCTGGAAGAGCTTGTTTTGCGGAACGAATCCCGGAACACGGGCAGGGTCGCGCCGCACCGGCATCTGCAATACAAAGCCTTCATCATAGAGATGAATGCTGAAATACTTAAGATAGCCCGCGCTGGGAACCATATACCCGTAAAAATAGTCTTCAAACTCATTCATATTATATATATTAACTCTCGACACCCTGCGGTATTCAAACAATTTCTCCTTATCATACATGCCGTGCCTGTGAAACAGGGCAACCGCCTCGTCCGTACCGACGCTGCGCTTGTCAATAGGGATATCCTTCTGTGCCAGCTCCCGCATCCTGCCTTCCACTTTGCTGACGAACTCCTGATCAAGAGGCACATTGCCGTCAACCGTGCAGTAATACCCCTTGCTCACCGAGAAATGAATCCTTACTTTCTGTATCTTTTCACGGGAATACACATCATAAATCGACTTCACAAGCAGAAGGCTCATGCTTCTCTTATACGTCTCATGCCCGATGGCTCCGGCAGTAGTCTCAAAATCAAGCGTACAATCAGACTTTACCTCTTTCCGAAGCTCCTGCAGTTTTCCGTTTACATACGCAAGAACAATATCATTATCATATCTGTCCCGGAACTCCTCAGCAATCTGCTGATAAGATGTTCCGGCTATGTACTGCCGCTCTTCATCTCCAATCTTCACGCGGCACATCTTTTCTTCTTTCATAATCCTACCTCCAGGCTATCTCCCGTTTATACTATGTGAAAAGGGTTCGAAACCGGTTCCGCAACAATCCGGATCCCGTCTAACTTTTCCGAAAGGAACTCTTTTACGTTCCCGATAAATATATGCTCCACTCCATAATGCCCTGCATCAATGACCGCAAGTCCCTGGGCTACGCAGTCGATCCCTTCGTGATGGCCAATGTCACCCGTCACCAGGACATCCGCCCCTTTGGCTATCGCCGGGCGAATGGCACTTTTGCCAGAACCCGGACAAACAGCGACCCTGGAGACTTTTTTCCCGGGCTCGCCAAACACTCTCACATGCTCAAGCCGAAACGCCCCTTTAACCGCCTGGGAGAATTCCTCCAGTGTCATCTCTGACGGCAGATCGGCTATCTCTCCTATTCCCATCTCTTTTTCTTCCTCACAGGTGACTTCCAGGACACGGGGATTTAAAAATCCCATCTTTTCACCTGCCAGACGCCCCATCCTGCAGACATCATAGTTCGTATGCATGGCATAATAAGAAATATCGTTTCCTATCAGGCGCAGGAGGCGCCTTCCCACAAAATCCCGGTTATGGATTCTTTTAAGCCCGCCGAAAATCAATGGATGATGGGTGACCAGCATATCTGCCTGCTCCCTGATTGCAGCATCTACCGTCTCATCCGTCGCATCAAGCGCTATGTATATGCATTTGACATCTTTATCGTCTCTGCCCGCCAGAAGTCCCACATTATCCCAGTCAAGAGCATATTTCACCGGATAAGCCGCCTCAATCGTTTCCATTATCTCTTTGCATGTCATGTTCTGCTCTTCCTTTCTCATCGCACATTATCCCGTAACACTCAAGGGCGCGTTTTGTCTGATTCATCTCATCCTCCAGCTGCAAAAGACGCAGCTCGGCGGCGCTGCTCTTCCCCGACGACATAAGCCGGTGTCTGATGTCCTCCTGTATCCCGCGCTCCCGCAGAAGGAACTTTTTCAGGACAGGATGTTTCATCTCAAGGAGTTTCTTCCCGTAAATGTACTCATACTCTTCATAATATTCCGGCAAGCCCCGGACTGCTTTTATCATGGGGTAGAATTTATGATCCTCCTCCACCATGTCCTCAGCCGTGACCGCCCAGCCATGCCCTGCCAGGTATTCTCTCACCTTCCACACTTCCGACTGGGGCTGCAGAATACATTCTTTCAATGCTTCCGCCGTCTCCCCCCCTTCTTCCAGTATCCTGGCTATCAGGCCTCCGCCCATCCCGGCAGCTACCATCACATCGGTTTCTTCCTCCCCAATGTTCTTCAGGCCGTCTGAAAGCCGGAGCTTTATGCTGCCCTCCAGCCCTTCCTGCACGATATTCATTCTCGCACGCTCAAGAGGACCCTGATTCACATCTGCTGCAACGGCTCCTCTTATTCTTCCATGTTTCATAAGATAAATCGGAACATATCCATGGTCTGTTCCGATATCTGCGATAAAAGATCCGGCCGTCACAAGAGCCGCAACAGCCGTAAGCCTTTTTGATAGCTCCATAAAGCCGCCTCTCTTAATCCAGATAATCCCGCAGTTTCCTGCTGCGGCTGGGATGGCGGAGCTTTCTGAGCGCTTTCGCCTCAATCTGACGGATGCGCTCACGGGTAACGTCAAACTCTTTTCCTACTTCCTCCAGAGTGCGGGCGCGCCCGTCATTCATGCCGAAACGAAGCCTCAATACCTTCTGCTCCCTGTCCGTCAGCGTTCCCAGCACGTCGTCCAGCTGCTCTTTAAGAAGAGTCTGGGCTGCCGCCTCTGCCGGCACGGGAACATTGTCATCCTGGATGAAATCCCCAAGATGGCTGTCCTCTTCCTCCCCGATAGGTGTCTCAAGCGAAACCGGCTCCTGAGAAATCTTTAAGATCTCACGCACCCTGTCCACGGGCATGTCCAACTCTGCCGCAATCTCCTCCGGCGTAGGCTCCCGCCCAAGTTCCTGCAATAATTGTCTGGATACCCGAATCAGTTTGTTGATCGTCTCTACCATGTGCACCGGAATCCTGATGGTACGCGCCTGGTCCGCGATGGCCCTCGTAATTGCCTGGCGGATCCACCAGGTGGCATATGTGCTGAACTTGAACCCTTTGTGATAGTCAAACTTCTCGACTGCCTTGATAAGCCCGAGATTCCCTTCCTGAATCAGGTCAAGGAACAGCATCCCGCGTCCTACATAACGTTTCGCGATACTTACCACCAGCCTTAAGTTTGCCTCCGCCAGACGTTTCTTCGCGCTCTCGTCGCCGTCTGCCATCCTCTTTGCCAGATCGATCTCCTCTTCCGCCGTCAGAAGCGGCACTTTCCCGATCTCTTTCAGATACATCTTAACGGGGTCTTCAATGCTGATGCCTTCCGGTATGGACAGGTCCAGCTTTTCAAGGTCCACATCCATATCGCTTTCTTCGCTGATGACCATATCTACATCATCTACGTCATCCGTGTCAGCGCCGATACGGAGCACGTCAATATTCTGGCTTTCCAGATATTCATATACCTTTTCCATCTGTTCAAGGTTTAATTCCATATCTGAAAAAAAGTCGTTAATCTCCTGAAGTTCCAGAATGCTTTTTTTCTTTTTGCCAAGCGCAACTAATTCCTTTAATTTCTCTTCAAATTTTGTCACGTTCTCTTCCATGCAGTATCCATCCTCTCATTGCTTGATTATATTTTATCCTTAATTAACGGAAATATGCAGTTTCTGTAGGTTCTGAAGATCCCTTTTCGCTTTCATCAGGCGTTCCATCCCTTCCAGATCCGACACTTCCCAGTTCCTTCCTGCCTCTTCGATACTGTGGCTCTTCACCCGCACCACCGTCTCTTTCAGCGCTTTCTCCTGCTCCTGAGGTGTAGTCAGCTCCCTGATCTTCGTATGGAACAGGCTGGCAACCTCCCGGTGCTCCCCCTCATCCGTAAAATGATTCATGATCTTTGCCGGGTTCACTTCCCCGTTCCCATACTGTTCATAGAGAAGCAATGCCACCGTCCGGTAAAGCCCGTCCGAGAAATCCTCCGGCACAATATATCTGCTGATCTGGCTGAAGATCCCCTCATCCTCGATAAGCCACGTGAGAAGGATTTTCTGGGATGTCTTAATTCCGTCCTCTTTTCCCCTCTCCTTTACATTGCCGGATTTTGGCCTTGCCGCCGGCGCCGCCATCCCTGCCTGCACCGCCATCTTCACAACCAGTTTTTTAAGCTCTTCGAATCCTACCCGATACTCTTTCGCCACTGCCTCAATGTAATAATTGCGCTCGATCTCTTCCTCGAACCCGGCAAGCCTTCTGGCCGTTTCTTTCATAAACTCCGTCTTTCCTTCCGGGGAACCCATATCGTAATCTCTCCCCAGCACTTCTAAGCTGTACATGAACCCATTGCGCGCTTTCCCTATCCGCTCCTCAAAGGCTTCCGCTCCTAGATTCTTAATAAATTCATCCGGGTCTTTATAAGGCTCCATCCGGATGATCTTTGCCGTGATGCCCGCCTCCTTCAGAATGGGCATTGCCCTGAGAGCCGCCCTCGTTCCCGCGTCGTCACTGTCATATGTAAGGTATACTTCATTCACATACCGCTTGATCAGAGAAGCGTGCCCGCCTGTAAAAGCCGTTCCCAGAGATGCGACGGCATTGTTAAATCCCGCCTGATGAAGGGCTATGACATCCATGTAGCCTTCGCACAGCAGAAAATACGGCTTTCTGGATGTCCTGGCGCGATTCAGCCCATACAGGTTCCTGCTCTTGTCAAAAATCAGAGTCTCCTGGGAATTCAGGTATTTGGGTTTTCCGTCTCCCATTACTCTGCCTCCGAATCCGATGACCCGGTTATTTACATCCATGATCGGGAACATCACCCGGTTCCAGAATTTGTCATAAACACCCTGGCGCTCGTCAACTGCGATAAGCCCTGCTTTTACAAGTATTTCATCCTGATAGCCCTTTTTCTTCAGATATCTGTACAGGTCGTCACTGTATTTATTCGAATACCCGAGGCCAAATGCCCTGATCATGCCGTCACTGAGCTGCCTGTCCTTTAAGTACTTAAGCCCCGCGGCTCCCTGCGGAGCCTTAAGCTGCGCGTAATAATACTGCGCCGCCAGCTTGTTTACCTCAAGAAGAACAGACTTTAAATCTGCCCTGGCCTTTGCCTCTTTAGAGTATTCCTCTTTCGGCAGCTCCACACCTGCACGTTCCGCAAGGAACTGCACCGCCTCCTGAAAAGAATAATTCTCATACTCCATCAGGAACGTGTACACATTGCCTCCTGCTCCGCACCCGAAACAATAGTACATCTGCTTTTGCCTGCTCACCGAAAACGACGGCGACTTCTCATTATGGAACGGGCACAGGCCAAAATATGAGTTTCCTTTCTTCTGAAGTTTGACATAGCCGGAAATGACATCGACGATGTCATTTCGCGCCCTTACTTCTTCAATAATCTCATCCGAATAATACATGAAAATATCCCCTATATATAGTATTCGACAAAAGTGCTTGATTTCCTTTTAAATTTTCCAGGATTTTGGAACAAAATAATCTTCAAACTTTTTTACTGCATATGTATCCGTCATTCCCGCAATATAATCACATGCCATCTGCTCGGCGTTCACGCCACATTCCCCCTGCATGAACCGGTATTCCTGCGGAATCTCCTCCAAATGTTCCGTGTAGAACCAATAAAGGTTCTTTATCATATCGATTGCCTTTTCTTCCTCGCTCTTGGCCAAGGGATTCAGATAAACATGCTCAAACATAAACATCCTAAGATCCTTCATTGCCTCTTCAACCTCTTTCGACATGCGTATCTTTGGCATATCCATGCTGTTTGTAATCACGTCGTGGATCATCGTATCCAGCCGTTTCCTCGCAGTCTGGCCAAGCACGTTTCGAAATCTCTCCGGGATATCGTCCTCTGAAAGAATCCCTCCCCTGATCGCATCATCTATGTCGTGGTTCAGATACGCGATCTTGTCGGACAGGCGCACGATCTGCCCCTCCAGTGTAAAAGGGTTACCGCTGGATTTGTGGTGCAGTATGCCGTCCACGGCCTCCCATGTGAGGTTCAGCCCCTCTCCACCCTTTTCCAGCCTCTCCACAACCCTCACGCTCTGGATATTATGCTGAAACCCATACGGGTTCACCTCGTTAAGCGCCCTCTCTCCCGCATGGCCGAAAGGCGTATGCCCCAGGTCATGGCCAAGGGCGATCGCCTCTGTCAAATCTTCATTTAAGCGCAGCGCCTTGGCAATCGTCCGGGCATTTTGGGATACTTCGAGAGTGTGCGTAAGCCGTGTCCGGTAGTGGTCCCCATTCGGAAGGAGAAACACCTGGGTCTTTTGTTTCAAACGGCGGAACGCCTTGCAGTGCAGTATCCTGTCTCTGTCTCTCTGGAATACAGGACGGATGTCGCACTGCGGCTCCTGTCTCTTTCTTCCCCTGGAGTCACAGCTTTTCATCGCATACCGGCTCAGATACTCTGTCTCACGCTTTTCAAGCTGTTCCCTGATCGTCATATCCATCAATCCTTCTTTAGCCGCTCCTCAATAGTTTTCACTACCGTCTCAAGCACCTTGATCCTTGCGTAATATTTGCTGTTTCCCTCTACGACTACCCAGGGCGCATAAGGTGTTGACGTGCGGATCAGCATCTCGTTTACCGCCTCTTCATACTGATCCCACTTCTCCCGGTTCCTCCAGTCCTCATCTGTAATCTTCCACTGTTTCTCAGGATTCTCCTGCCTTGCCTTAAATCTCCGCTCCTGCTCGTCCTTGTCAATCTGCATCCAGAACTTTAAGACGACGGCCCCTGCGTCCGCCAGGTCTCTCTCCATGCTGTTGATCTCTTTGTACGCCCTCTTCCACTCCTGCTCCGTGCAGAATCCTTCGATGCGCTCTACCATGACGCGCCCATACCAGGTCCTGTCAAAGATCGTCACATGTCCTGCTTTCGGCATATCTGTCCAGAACCGCCACAAGTAATGGTGCTGGCGCTCTATATCGTTGGGCGATGCCGTCGGATGCACCACATATCCCCTGGGATCCATCTTCTCGGTCAGACGCTTGATGGCGCCGCCCTTTCCTCCGGCATCCCAGCCCTCAAACCCAAGGACGACCGGAATCCTCCTGCGGTAAAGCTCCCCGTGAAGCTTTTCCATCTTTTTCTGCAGCCTGCCGAGCCGTTCTTTATATTCTTCTTTCGTATAGGACAGGCTAAGGTCCGCTTTCGAAAGGATCGACTCGCCCATCCTCCTGTCATCCATGTCTCCTGCCCGTTTTGGGAAAACCGATGCATCCCCGCCATCTTCCGCCGCTTTTCGCTGCGCCCTGGCCGTTTTCACCTTTTCCTTAAGAGACTTTGCCACGATAGAATATATCTTTGCAGCGGCAAACCTCTTATCTACTGCTTCCACTACGTTCCACGGAGCGTATTCCGTATCTGTGCGGAGAAGCATCTCATCGTTGATAGACTGATATCTTTCGAACTCCTTATTGCGTTTTAAGTCGTCCTTACCCACACGCCATGCCGTCTCTTTGGATTCTTTCAGTTTCTTAAAACGTTTCTTCTGCTCCTTTTTATCAATGGTCAGGAATATTTTGATAAGAGCCATGCCGTCCGATGTAATCTGCTCCTCAAACGCGCAAATCGACTCGTATGCTTTTGCAAGCTCTCCTTTCTTCGTCTTCCCGTCAAAACGGTCAATCAGCACTTTCCTGTACCAGCTGCTGTCATAGATGGCAATGCGCCCTTTCGGGGGCATCTTCGTCCAGAACCGCCACAGAAACGGGTGCATCTTTTCTTCTTCCGTCTCCGTCTTCACCGCATGCACCTCAAAGCCTCTCGGGTCAAGCGCCTTGATAAGCTCGCTTATCTGCACTCCCTTTCCCGCAGCGTCGTATCCCTCAAACGCTATCATAATCGGAATGCCAAGCTCCTTGCACTCCCTCTGGAGCATGGAAACCTCCGGCATCAGTTTCTGCATCTTCTCCCTGTACTCATCTTTCCCCATCGTCTTTGTCAAGTCAAGCTGCTCTAACATCCTATTCCCTCCTTAGCTGTAGCATATGGAATATCCCGTGTAACTGATATTTATTATACACTAAAGCGCCCGTAAATACATATATTTTTCAAAATATACTGTCACTTTTTATCAAGTTATGCTATTGTGTGGTTAGATATGTTCACAGGAGGTTTTTTTATGTCGGCAAGAATTTCAGATAAAAATGACATTACAGACGGCATCATATGGAAACAGCTTTTAATCTTCTTTTTCCCGATTGTAATCGGCACTCTGTTCCAGCAATTATACAATACCGTGGATGCGGTAATCGTAGGACGTTTCGTCGGAAAAGCGGCACTGGCAAGCGTAGGCGGCTCTGCCGCCGTGCTTACTTACCAGGTCGTCATGTTCTTCACGAGCCTTGCAAACGGCGCGGCAGTTATTATCTCGCAGTTTTTCGGCGCAAAAAATGAGCGCAGGCTCCATGATGCGCTCCACACGGCCGCCGCATTTTCCATTATCGCAAGCATCCTTATCTCCATCGCAGGATACATAGCCACCCCCGCCCTTCTATCCGTCATGAAGACCCCCGCAGACATTATGGCGGACTCCGTCGCCTATCTGCGGATATATTTTCTCGGCATCACCGCCACCCTCATCTACAATATGGGATCCGGCATCATGCGGGCGGTGGGAGACTCCAGGCGGCCGCTCTACTACCTGATCGTCTGCTGCGTCCTGAATATAGCATTAGACATCATCCTGGTCGTATTTTTTAAGCTTGGGATCGCGGGAGCTGCCGTCGCCACTATCATCTCCCAGGCGGTCAGCGCCGTTCTTGTCGTCAGGGCGCTCATGACTTCCTACGATATGATACGGCTGGTTCCGAAGGATATCCGGATTGATCTTCCCCTTTTAAAGTCGGAACTTCGGATTGGGTTCCCGGGGGGCGTCCAGTCCTGCATGTACGGGCTGACCAACATCATCATACAGACATCTATCAACCAGTTCGGAACAGATACTGCCGCGGCATGGGCTGCCTTTGGGAAAGTAGACTCTATTTTCTGGGCAGTCAGCGGCGCTTTCGGCATCTCCATCACCACTTTCTCCGGACAGAACTATGGTGCGGGAAAGCTCGAAAGGGTCTACAAAAGCGTGCGTACTTCCCTTGCTATGTCGCTTGCGCTGTGCGGTTCCATCATCATCGGCCTTTTGCTGCTTGCCCGCCCGCTGCTTTTCCTTTTCACGCCCGATGAGGCGGTTATAAGCATCGGCGCTTACATGATGTTAAATATTGTGCCAAGCTACGCCATCTTTATCTTTGTGGAAATTTTCACTGGGGCGCTGAGAGGAATCGGAGACGTTATGATACCTACGCTCATTACCTTAGGCGGCGTTTGCCTGGTAAGGCTGCCCTGGATATTGATCGTCACGCCTATCCGCAAAGAACTGTTTACCATACTGGTAAGCTACCCTATCGCATGGGCTGCTACAGCGCTCCTGCTTATCCCGTATTATTTTTACAGGAAGAAAAAGCTAAACGCAAAGTGGAATCTCTCTCCCTGATCCCATCACTCTGATTCTATCTTTTCTTCCGTTCTCCGTGCGATCTCCCTCACCGCCTCCTTATGCCCGGTCAGCGCGGAAAACGGCGCAAACTGCGCCGCCCTGTCCTGAACCGGCATATGGGGGTGTGTATTTGACACATGACGGGGAAGGCCTATGATATCGTCATACCTGTGCCTGTCTTTCTGATTCTTTTTCATTCCCGTTCTCTCCTTATGCCTTGTGCCCGCCAATCTGACGGTTTCTGTCCATGGCGGTTGCTCCTTCCAGCAGATTCGTTCCCTTTAATATCGCATTTTTTCCATGCCTTTTTTTAATATCCAGCACTGCCTCCTGCAATCTCCTCTCCTTTCGGAGCTTTTCCTTCTGTGCCTCTCTCTCATTCTGCAGAGCCGCGTAATCTGTAAATAAGTCAAGCTGCTCAAAGACAGCCTCTTCCTTCACAGAATCCTCATCCACTACCCGGCCTGCCCCGATGGTAATCCTCCTGACAAGCAGCTTTTCATTAATGATCCTGCCGTACAGCCTCATGGCTGCATCCACGATCAGTTTCGCAGAGGATGTCTGCCTCCCCAGATTCTCCGTCCCGTGTGCATGTTTCGGAACCATCCTCCCGTAGCGGTCTGATGTGACTTCCCCTTTATAGGCCGCCCTCGTCTCCGGGTCGGAAAGGTTCTCCCTGTCATACCCGATGGTGAGTACCACCTGGTCTGTCACCATACGCTTATCCACCAGCTCAAGCGAGAGCATCTCTGCCATCTCCCGGACTACCACCGCCGCTTTTGACGCGGAATATGGGCAGTGCAGCACCTGCCCGGAGCACAAGCTGCTGACTTCCGGCCTGTATGCTTTCACATCAGCCATAGTGCATGGTTCCCACCCCCAGGCATGGTCGATCAGAAGCTCTGCGTTCACCCCGAACAATTTGTAAAGCAAATCCTCATTATAATATTCATCCGGCTTTCCAAGCGAGCATCTTGCCACATCCCCCATAGTAAACATGCCATGTTCTGCAAGTTTTCTCGCATATCCGCCGCCCACTCTCCAGAAGTCCGTGATCGGCTCGTGCGCCCAAAGGATCCTCCGATAGCTCATCTCATTCAATCCGGCGATACGCACCCCGTTCTTGTCAGGCGGGATATGTTTTGCCACAATATCCATCGCCACCTTGCACAGATACAGGTTCGTACCGATGCCGGCCGTAGCGGTAATTCCCGTGGCATCATGGATATCCTGCATAATCTTCGCTGCCAGGCCGCGGGCCGACATCCGGTACAGATCCAGGTAATGGGTGACATCCATCATAATCTCATCAATGGAATATACATGGCAGTCCTCCGGCGCCACATATTTTAAATAAATCTCATATATTTTCGTACTGTATTCAATGTAGTGCGCCATCCTCGGCGGAGCAACAATGTAATCTACGGCCTTCTCAGGCGAATCTTCAAGTTCTTCTGCATCACAGGACGAGCCTTCAAGGCTGCGTTTCGGAGCCTCTCTCCGGCGTTTTGCATTAACCTCCCTTATCCGCTGCACCACTTCAAAAAGCCTTGCACGCCCTGATATCCCATACGCCTTTAAGGACGGCGATACGGCAAGGCAGATTGTCTTTTCGGTGCGGCTTAAGTCCGCAACTACCAGGTTTGTCGTCAGGGGATTCAATCCCCTTTCCACGCACTCCACAGAAGCGTAAAACGATTTCAGGTCAATCGCAATGTATGTATGGTTATCCGTTCCCATGATAGCCTCCCCCTTATTCAAAAGAGTATATTAAAAACTTCATAGCCTTATTTTAAAGGTATCTTGTGTTTTAGTCTACCCTCACCGGGCAATTTTATCCGTCAGCTTTCATCCGCGGATAAGTATCTCACAGCACATTCTCTGCGTCATCCGTCATTTAGTATTTTGCGGTCAATATTGGCTTTGCGAGTTTTATGCTATATTGTATAAATATCAATAGTTAGTGATAAATTGAAGGATAGAATCAAAGATGTCAGAAAATACTTCCGTCTTGCACAAACTGAGATCACATACATCCTAATTATCAAATACAGTAGTGCACAAGGCGAAAGAGCCTTCCCATACTCCTTATAAATCCCTTCATAACACAAAAAAACCTTGAATAATCACAATGTCATTAACTTAAGAAAAAGAACAATACCAGATAGCTTTACCCCTTTCCTT
>OFGH01000678.1_pt1 | contig 28417 bp, 29 predicted proteins | sample 1521721 | NCBI WGS metagenome assembly OFGH01 (sample SAMEA3504132, study PRJEB24116) | mouse gut metagenome | biome: mouse gut; feature: mouse-associated habitat; material: faeces | place: Denmark | collected 2011
CGCGCCCTTGCGGACAAACGGTTTTCAAGACCGCCTCGTTATGACCACTTCGATATCTCTCCATGTGTTGTTATCAATTACCATTTCCCAACGGCAGAGACTATTCTAGCAAAAAGATTTCCATATGTCAACTACTTTTTTTAAAATTTTTCAACATTTTTCAATTTTCTTTTTTCTTCCCTTTGAAACCTGATACGGCATGCCCTTCCACCCGCCAAAATACGGCATCTTTACCCTCTGCAGACTGAAATTTGCACCACAGATTCCCCCTGCCCCGGACTTCCTGTGCCATGCTGCCCCTGTGGGAAAACACCGGGCACTGACTTTCCCCCGGCAGACTCCGGCCGGGCCTTCTATGCGCAGGGGCACGTAAGGAAATCAGCAGCGAAAGCTGCACGCGCCCCGCACGGCAAGTAGTGGAGAGGGACGTTCCCCTACTCGATTTTCCCGGAGCGGTTCCTCAGCAGGCTTTCCGCAATGGGAATGTCCTCAGGCGTGGTAACCTTAATATTTTCATAGGCTCCCATCACCAGTTTCACTTTTGTGTCCGTGAACAGTTCTGCCACGCCTGCGTCATCTGTCACCGCAATTCCTTTTTCCTGCAGGCTTTCCCATGCCTCTGTCAGTTTTCCGTAAGCCCCAAAAATCAGTTTCGCATCAAAAACCTGGGGAGTCTGTATGCTCCAGAGAAGATTTCTGTCCGGTGTGGCAGCTGCAAATCCGTTTTCGTCCGCCACCTTAATAGTGTCCTTGACCGGGACCGCAGCCACGCAGGCATGGTATTTCCGGACCGCCTCGTAGGTTCTGCCCAGAATTTCCTCTGTCAGAAAGGGTCTGGCGCCATCGTGAATAAAAATATAGCCTTCCTGTCCCGGCCTATGCAGCTGGTCTGCGGCCGCCTTCAGGGCATTTGCCACGGAAAAGCATCGTTCTTTCCCACCTGCAACAATGATCCCTGCCTTGCGGAAACCATATTTTTCCACAATATTCCGGCGCATATAAGAAATGTCTTCCTCACCTGCCACCAGAATGCAGTCATCTATTATTCCGGACTGTTCCACAGCCTGAAGCGCATACCAGATTAATGGTTTTCCGTTCAACATCATAAACTGTTTCGGCACACTGCTCTTCATGCGGCTTCCGCTCCCTGCGGCAAGCAGAACCGCGGTACATCTTTTTCCGGTCATGTGATTCCTCCCAGGCTCTTTTATTCCCGTCTCCCCCTGTTCCGTTACAGCTTCAGGTTCGGAACGGCATTCAGGTCATAGCCGCTGCGAACGCCCCTGATATACTCATAATATCCCGCGGTTCCGATCATGGCCGCATTGTCCGTACACAAAAGAGGCGATGGGCGATAGAACATAATGCGGCGTTTTCCGCATTCCCGCTCAAACGCCTCCCGCAGGGAAGCATTTGACGCCACACCTCCCGCAATGGCAAATTTATCATAGCCATATGCCTTTACGGCGTGAAGGGAATGCTCCACCAGCACATCTATGACCGCCTTCTGGAAAGAGGCTGCCACGTCTGCCTGGGAAAAATGCTCCCCCTTCATCCGGCATGCGTTTAAATAATTCAGCACCGCCGATTTTACGCCGCTGAAACTGAAATCATATTCGCTTTCCGCCACCCTGGCCCTGGGAAAAGTAATCGCTTCCGGATTCCCTTCCCGGGAAAGTTTGTCGATCTTAGGGCCTCCCGGATATCCCAGGCCTATGGCGCGGGCCACCTTGTCAAAGGCTTCTCCCGCAGCATCATCCCTGGTTCTGCCGATAATCTCATACTCGCCGTAGTCCTTCACCACCACCAGATGGGAATGCCCGCCGGACGCCACCAGACAGACAAAGGGCGGTTCCAGTTCCTCGTGTTCAATATAATTGGCGCTGATATGACCGCTGATGTGATGTACTCCCACCAAAGGAATTCCCGCGGCAAAACTAATGGCCTTTGCCTCCGCCACGCCCACCAGCAATGCCCCCACCAGCCCCGGGCCATAGGTCACTGCTATGGCAGTAATATCCCCCAGTGTCACATCCGCCTGTACAAGGGCTTCTTCAATGACCTGGTTGATTTTCTCAATATGTTTTCTGGACGCGATCTCCGGCACCACACCGCCGTACCGTGTATGCAGCGCAATCTGGGTGAATATAACATTTGACAGCACCTTCCTGCCGTTTTTCACCACAGAAGCTGCTGTCTCGTCACAGGAAGTCTCTATTCCAAGTATCAGGACGTCCTTCTCCTTATGCTGTTCCAATTTTTCCATCTCCCATCCCGTCATTCCAGGTTGACATTCTGTGCCAGATCCCAGCCGTAAATCTTCCAGCGTCTGTTCTCGTCCTTGCGCAGCAGGTAAACTGTGTTGACCAGACTGCTTTTCCCCTTCTCCAGCATGGTATAAGTACACTGGATTCTGGAAAATTCATAACCGTCCTCCGTAAAAGTGTCCACATTGACGCTGGATGCCACAGATATCCCGTTGATTTTACTTTCCTCGGACCGGAACGTTGCAACATCCGTCCTCAGCTGCAGCAGATTGTTGCTCTCCTCATTGTTTTCCAGCAGTTCCTCATCATAGAGTTCGCGCATCCGCAGTCCCAGCTGCTCCACTTCCTCGTCCGTGCATTCCTCATTATAAAGACATCTCTGGATTTCCGTATAATACTTTATGACTTCCTTTACCGTGGGCGGATAATCATTCTTCATGTCACGGCTTAAGACCAGCTGGGCTGCCGTCATGGATGCCTCCTTTGCCGTATCCCTGGCTTTTCCTGACAAATATGCAAAATATCCTATCATCCCCACAATCAATACCACAAAAATAATCGTCACTTTTACGGTGGATTTCTTCATGCCAACTTCCTTCTGCCCCTTTCACGGGCCCATAGATTTATTTGCCGGAACTTTTTTCACTCATCATCCTCAAATTTCAGTTCCATGGTTCTGCCGTCCTTTGCCGCCACGGTGTTGGGGAAAATTTTCCGCACATCACCCAGATATTCCTCCGGCCGCATCAGCGATGGACTATAATGGGTCAGCCAGAGTTCCGGCACACCGGCGGCCTTTGCCACCCTGGCCGCCTCATACATGGTCATATGCCGGTTTTCTTTTGCCTTTGCCAGCTTATCCGCCTCTCCGTACATGCCCTCCAGGATCAAAAGATCCGACCCTTCCGCATTGGAAACGATAGATCCCACCGGCCTGGTGTCCGTACAGTAGGTGACTTTCAGCCCCTTCCTGGGCGGTCCCAGCACCATGTCGGGCGTGTAAACCCGCTCTTCCAGCGCTATGGTTTCACCCTTTTGCAGTCTGTTCCACAGCTTTATGGGAATTCCCTGCTCCAGGGCCCGCTCCTTGTCGAAGCGCCCGCCCCGCTCAACCGTCATACAGTAGCCGTAACAGAGAATACTGTGACTCACCCGGAAAGCCTTCAGGGAAAATCCTTCAAAGGAAAATGTCTGCTCCTGCTCTGTTATTTCCCGGAACTGCAGTTCAAAGGGAAGTTCCGGGGCAATCACCCTCAGCGAGCCCACCACTTTGGCCAGCCCTTTCGGTCCTATCAGCAAAAGCGGCTCCTTCCGCTCCGCGTTTCCCATGGTCAGAAGCATTCCCGGAAGACCGCTGATATGGTCGGCATGGTAATGGGTAAAGCAGATAATGTCTATGGGATTGGGGCTCCACCCTTTTTCCCGCAGCGCAATCTGTGTCCCCTCCCCACAGTCAATCAGTATGCTTTTTCCATGATACCGGAGCATCAGGGAAGTGAGCCACCGATATGGCAGCGGCATCATTCCCCCTGTTCCCAGCAAACTTACGTCCAGCATTTTCCAAACCCCCGAACCGTTTGCGCCCCACCGCCGCCTTATAAAAGTTCGGCTTCCTGCTCTTCCTCCACCGGCAGGGCAAACTCTGCCGTCATCCGGTCATAGCAGTCTTCGCATAAATCAAAATGGTGTTTTGTGCCATCTTTCCTGCTGAAATATCCGAAGACGGTATCCGCGCTGAAACAGTATTCTTTCAGATATCCGTTTTCCAGTTTTAACGGTCTGCCGCATTTGTTGCAGACTGCCTGAATCAGTTTTTTTTCTTCTCCATCCCCGTATTTACGCATATTTTTCTCCCTTTCCGCATACACTTGCCATGATTGAAAAATCATGACAGCCATGGCCTTCCGGCCGCTTCCCCATATAATTATGGACGCTCCCGCATGACAGAAAAATAATCATGACAGCCAGACATTGCGCACCGGCTCCGGTCATGTGCCAGGTCATTGTCCGGCCGTAATCATTATACTAAAAATATACATAAATACGTCTGGTAATTATTGCAAATCAGTGTGTCTTCGCCACATGATCATGGCATCTTCTCTCGGTTTTTCATAAAATCCGGGACGGATTCCTTCGGAACGGAATCCATATTTTTCATAAATATGGATGGCGGCGGCATTGCTGACCCGCACTTCCAGGGTAAATGCCTCCACCCCTTCCGCCTCTCCCCTGGCAATCAGCGCCCGCAGCAGTTTCTGGGCGATTCCACGGTTTTGGTACTGTCCTGCCACCACCACATTGTCAATATTCGCTTCATGACAGACTTCCGTATATCCGCAGCCCCCCGCCACACGCCCCTGGACCAGTGCCACCAGATAAAAGCAATAGGAATGGTTCAGCAGTTCCCTGAACCCCTGCTCCGACCAGGGCATGGAAAAGGCTTCCGCTTCTATTTCAGCCAGGGCCCCGATATCGTTTTCCTGCAGTGGTCTGATCTCCACCTGCATCTCTTTCCTTCCCTCATGTGTCATCCCGGGACTTTGCCTCCTGCTCCGCCTGGCTCTGCCGCAGGTACTCCGGACGGTGTTCCGCGGCGGAAACAATCTTTCCCTCCGCGTAGTATACCGCCCCCAGGGCAGCGATACTGGCAGCTCTCTGGCGGTTATTCCCGGCAGGCGCAAAAGTATACTGCAAATCTGTGCGGCTTTGGATTTCCTTCCGGTACACCGGCACTCCATCCCCCAGAAAAATCACCGGCCTGCCCAGCTGCGCCAGACTGTCCAGCATTTCCCGGATGTCCACCGGTCTCTGGGGAATCAGGGCATGGAGACGGAAGTTTTCTTTTTCGTCCCTCAGTTCATAAGCGGCCGTATATACCTGGTTTCTCCTAGCGTCCATCAGGGGACAGACCACCCTGTCCGTACCGCACAGATTCCAGGCGAGCCCTTCCAGCGTGGGCACCTCCACCAGGGGCTTCCCCAGTGCAAGACCCAGTCCTTTGGCCGTGGCGGATCCGATGCGCAGTCCCGTAAAAGAACCCGGCCCGGAGGCGATGGCCACCGCATCCACGGTTTCAAGATCCAGTTCCACCATCTTCCGCAGTTCCTCCAGCATGGGAAGCAGGGTCTGGGAATGGGTTTTTTTGTAATTCGTAGTATACTCTGCTACCAGTTCCTGGTCTTCCACAATGGCGACACTTGCCACCAGGCCGGAACTGTCCAAACCTAATATTTTCATCTATGCAGCCTCTGAATCTCAATCTCCCGGTAATCAAATCCTTTTTCCAGGTCTTTCCGAATCGTCAGCCGGGTATGCTGTTTTGGCACTATTTCCGCAATCAGGTCCGCCCACTCGATCAGGCACACACCTTCCCCGTAAAAATAATCCTCCCAGCCGATCTCGTCCATCTCCTCCACATCTCCGATGCGGTACACGTCAAAATGGTAAAGGGGCATCCGTCCCTCCTCATATATCTGAAGTATGGTGAAAGTAGGGCTGTTCACCGGCTCCCGGATGCCCAGCCCCTCTGCAAAGCCCTTTGTCAGCAATGTCTTGCCCACGCCCAGGTCTCCTGTCAGCGTGTAAATTTCTCCCGGCAGGCAACTCTCTCCCAGCATCTTTCCCAGCAGAAAAGTCTCTTCCGGTGAAAAAGTCTCCGCGGCGGCCCTGCCGGATTGTTCCAGCTCCGCAAGGATTTTGTCTCTGTTCATTTCTTCCCTTTCCTTTCCCGCCGCAGAAGTCAGGAACGAATCTTTACTTTTTTCGGCGGCATATGGGTGGAAATGATCTCTATCAGCGCCGCTTTCTGGTCCCCCAGCTGCCGTTTCGGAAATATGGTTGCATTCACAGGCGAAGTATACAGAATAATGCTCTTTCCCGTGGATACTGCCTTGTGCATATTTTCCCAGGCCATCTTTTCCTGCGCCTCTCCCTGGGCCACGGTCAGTCCCTCCTCATCAAGAGTATACTGCAGCGGCTCCTGGAAACTGGGATTATTCAGAATCTGGGTTCTGCTTCTTAAAAAAAGGGTCCAGGGCAGATACAGCAGCATGACCAGCCCCAGCACGATAAACAGCCACTGTCTGGTGGCAAAGGCAAATAATATCAGGATTGCGCCGAAAGAACTTCCCACAATCCCTGCCGGACTGTTATAAGAATGCATCAGCATATAGTCATACAGATCTCCCGCTTCAATTTTCACCTTAAACGAAACCATCGCTTTTCACCTGTACGTAAAAATGAATCTGTTAATATGTCCTGAATGCATTTTACTCTAAACAGGCAAAAAAAGCAAGCGTTACCTTTTTCGATGTGCCCCGGGGCCCTCCTGGCCGGAAGCTCCGTTCACCTGCGTCCGGTCACGGCCATCTGTCCTGCCTTCAGAATGGGGCTCAGCGGTTTATAGACCAGCAGTGTCACAAGGGATACGCCCGCACCCTTGATCAGGTTCAGAGGAGCCACGCAGGCAGCCACAAAGCTTATGATATTGCCCTCTTTTGCCAGGGGGTTCACCGCACTTCCCAGGGCAAGCAGACTGTCCAGGGGCGTCCCGTACAATTTGGAAAAGGCGGGAAGCAGGTAAACGGCGTTAAAGGCCGTCCCGAACACAGTCATCACCATCGTACCTGCCACGCAGGATACAATTGCCGTCTTTTTGGTTTTATGGAAGGCATATATGACCGATGCCGGCAGAATAAAACTGCAGCCGATGACAAAGTTTGCCAGGTCTCCCACAAATGCCGTGGAGGTTCCCTTGATCAAAAGCTTCAGCAGTATCTTGATAAATTCCATCATCACTCCCGCCGCCGGTCCGAATGCAAACGATCCCACCAGAATGGGCAGCTCGCTGAAATCCAGTTTATAAAAAGGCGGTGCAAAAGGCAGTGCAAAATCAAACAGATGCAGCAGCATGGCCACTGCCGAAAACATACCGATCATGGTAATTTTCCTGGTGCTGAATATAGGTTCTTCCACCCCGTTCTTTTTCCGGGCCGCCTTCTCCAGCAGCACCGCAGTCATAAAAATCAGTACAATGATCACCAGAAAGCTGACAACATACACCGCATTTTCCGCAACATTTTGAATCAATTCTCCCATTTTCTCTCCTCCGTTTTTCATGAAAGTCTCAATTTTACCCTATCTGTTTTACAAGGTGTTTTCGTGTGTCCTTTGCACGAAAAGTCCGAGAAAATTCTTCCCGCATACGTGTATTTCCTTTCCTTATGCGCCCCTGTGCAATCCGGCAGGGGAACGTCCTTCTCCACTGCTCGCCGCGCGGCCCGCGTGCAGCTTCCGCTGCTGATTTCCTTACGCGGGCCTGCGCAATCCAGCAGGGGAACGCCCTTCTCCACTGCTCGTGCGCCGGGCGCGTGCAGCTTTCGCTGCTGATTTCCTTACGCGCCCGTGTGCATAAAAAACCCCCGGATCGTCTGATCCGGGGTGAAATACACGCATACCGACTGCAGGCAGAAAACGCCACAGCAAACCGCAGGGCCACCAGCCCCCGCCGCATTCACTGTCCCATGAATAACATGCGCCTTTTCCTTTTACAGTCCATATTTCTTCTTTCATCCAGACTTTACTGTTGGTTCCGGACTTTCACCGAATCAGCCGTGACAAAAATCTGCTTCCATGCAAATCTCCTGCCCCGGGTCGCGGACTATACCGCCAGTAGGGAATTCTGCCCGCCAAACCGTCAAGATTTCGCAGGAGTCACCCGACCCCGAAGAATTTTCTGTTAAATTTTTGCAGAAGACTTCTTTTGTCTTCTGTCAGGTACAAAACATATTATAATACAGTTTCTTCCGGAAATCAAGATTTTTTTACGTTCCTGCCGCAAATCCGGGCAGCGCCGCAATATCCTCCCGGGTATATTTTTTTGCCGGGAAAACAATACTTTGTTCCCTGAAAACTTCCTCCAAAATTCTGTGTTCCAGTTCCCTTCTTCGTTTCAGGTGTTCCAGCAATCCTTCCGGTCCGGACAGGGCATTGGCCTTTCCAAAAGGTGACGTCTCCAGGTACTGCAGCATCATGGGAAACCACAATTCCCTTCCCTCCTCATCGGAACGTTCCTTTCTGATTATGTCAATTCCCTCCGCAATATTCTCCACGTCCAGATAGATAATTCTGTATGTTTTTCCGGCCAGAATATCCTTTAAATTTCTGTAAAATTCCAGGATTTCAGCATCCGTCATCATAAGATACAGCATCTGGTTTTCCACAATATTCTGAAAAATGGAGCACTCAAAAATCTGTCCCTGTCCGCTCCATCTCCCGAAGCGTGAAAAAATGACACGCTCAAAAGCTTCCCTGTCCAGATTTCCGTTATAAATCTCATACCGCTCCAGATCCTTGTGGAATCCCGGAATATCCGTCAGTATCCGGGTATAACAGATAATCTTCCGCTCCCCTTCCGCCACGGTTTTTTCCCGGATTTCTTCCCGGAGCGCCGGATATCGTTCCAGCACCTCCCCATACTCTTTTTCCGTGGTATAGGCACACCATGCCATTTCCACCGGAGAAAAATCCCCTTCCCGGAAGACCTGGTACTCTTTCCCCATATCTGCCAGGCGCTGCACGAAAGTGGTTTTTCCCGCCCCCTGTATTCCCTCCACAAAGTAACTTGTCTGTGCATTCGTATGATCCATAAGTCCTCCCTTGTAAAAACAAAATGACTGCCATCCATTATGCGACGGAATTCCGGGATTGTCAATCCTGCGCTGCCCTGTCCCCGTTTACTGCTTTTACAGCCATCCGGAAACAATGTTTTGCGGCCTTTTTGAAACCAGTTCCCCAATATCTGTCAAAAGCAGGCCGGCGAAAAAGGGATTGACAGATGTCCTGAAGGGTAATACCATCACAATAATACAAATTTTCTGCCCCAGCTGGTACCCGGAGGCAGGAAAGAAAACGAAAAACCAGGAGGAAGGCCATGTTTCGCTTATGGGCAAAAATTTTTAAAGACAATCGTATGTTAAAGGACACCTGCATAGAAGATGCCGGCACGGACACACGCACCCATAAAGTGTTCCATGCCCTGGATGAAATCTGTTATCAGTTTGATCTGGGAAAACCTGTCTGGCTGGACAAAACCATCTCGGATTTCAAGCGTTACCGCAAGGCACGCTTTACCCAGGACAGCTTTATGGAAAGCATCGACTTTGATTATTTGGAAATTCAGATAATTGAGGAAGATTAGGGTTGACATTTTCCCAATCCGGGTATAATATTTATTGTAATACGTGGTTTTGAAAACTATGTGACAAAGTTATTGTAATCGTAACATAGTTTACATTACTCCCATATATTGATTATGTATGCTGAAAGCGTACGTCCCCGGCAGCCGGAAATGCCGGACCGGGCCGCGGAAAGCGTACATCACCGAAAAGCAGTTCACAGACAAAAATATGCATTTTTCAGGAGGTGTCAATATGCAGATTACAATAAGAGAGCCCGGAAGCGCCATCACACATTTTGTAGGCATGATGCTGGCCGTGTTTGCGGCAGTACCGCTGCTGGTAAAGGCCGGTGTTTCTTCAGACGGAAAACATTTTGCCGCCATGGCCATTTTTATGGCAAGCATGATATTGCTTTACGGAGCCAGCGCCGCTTACCATTCCGTAAACCTGAGCGGAAAGTCCCTGCGGATTTTCCGGAAGCTGGATCACATGATGATTTTCGTGCTGATCGCCGGTTCCTATACCCCGGTATGTCTCATTGTGCTGGGCGGGAACCTGGGATATACCCTGCTGACTCTGGTATGGGGTATCGCCGCTGCAGGCATGATCATCAAGGCATGCTGGATCACATGCCCCAAATGGTTTTCTTCCATTATTTACATCGCCATGGGCTGGGTATGTGTCCTAGTGTTCGGAAAACTGCTGGATACCCTTTCCACCGCGGCATTCCTGTGGCTGCTGGCCGGAGGCGTGATTTATACCGCAGGGGGCATTATTTACGCCCTGAAGCTCCCCCTTTTCAATTCCAGGCACAAAGAATTCGGTTCCCATGAGGTATTTCACTTATTTGTCATGGCGGGAAGCGTATGCCATTTCATCTTCATGTATTCCTATGTGGCATAACAAGGCCGTCCGGCCCCGAACCCTCCTGACAGGAATCCGAACCCGGAGAGAAACTTTCCTTCTCCCGCTTACCGCGCTCCCATCTGGCGGCATCCTTCCTTGTAATCCGGCAGGGGAAGGCCCCTCTCCGCTGCTTGCGCGCAGGGGGTGCATATGAAAATATGCACCCCCTGCGTCATTCTTTTGTATCGTCAGCTTCAGTCCCGCAGAATATGGATTCTGTCCCTCTCCCGATCTGTCTCAGTCCTCATATCCATTGGGATTGTTCTTCTGCCATCTCCAGGAATCCTCACACATCTCCCGGATGCCGTACTGGGCTTCCCATCCCAGCTCTTCCTTTGCCAGGGCTGCATCCGCATAGCAGGCCGCAATATCGCCTTCCCTTCTGGGCTTAATCACATAGGGCACTTTCACCCCTGTGGCTTCCTCAAAGTTTTTGACCAGGTCCAGCACACTGTAGCCCACGCCGGTGCCCAGATTATAAATGCGCAGACCACCCTTCTCCTGGATCTTTTTCAGCGCCTTCACATGTCCCAGCGCCAGGTCCACCACGTGAATATAATCCCGGACACCTGTTCCGTCCGGCGTGTCGTAATCATCACCGAATACGCCCAGCTGGGGAAGCTTGCCCACTGCCACCTGGGTGATGTAGGGCATCAGATTGTTGGGAATTCCGTTGGGATTCTCCCCCATGGTGCCGCTCTTGTGCGCACCGATAGGATTAAAGTAGCGAAGCAGTATCACATTCCACTCCGTGTCGGCTTTCTGGATATCCGAAAGAATCTGCTCCAGCATGGATTTCGTCCAGCCGTAAGGATTTGTGCACTGTCCTTTGGGGCAGTCTTCCGTGATGGGAATCACGGCAGGATTTCCGTATACGGTTGCGCTGGAGGAGAAGATAATGTTCCTGACACCATGTTTCCGCATCACATCCACCAATGTCAGGGTACCGGAAATATTGTTCTCATAATACTCCCAGGGCTTCTGTACGGACTCGCCCACCGCCTTCAGTCCCGCAAAATGTATCACTGCATCAATGGATTCCCTGGTGAAGATATCCTCCAGGGCATCCCGGTCCAGGATATCCGCCTTGTAAAAAGGAACTTTTCTGCCGGTGATGGCTTCCACCCGCTGAAGGGATTTTTCACTGGAATTACATAAATTGTCAACCACCACAACTTCATAGCCCGCATTCTGCAGTTCCACCACCGTATGGCTGCCGATAAATCCGGCGCCTCCCGTCACCAAAATTTTCATAGCGTCCTCTTTTCTGCCCGCCGCCCGTTGTGCCGGGCCACAGCGGGCCAACTACTGTATTATGTTTTCTTTACAGTTACAGAATACTAATTATTTCCGCTTATCTCAATATTTTTATGTTGCAGGAAACTGTCGAAATGTTATATGGCTGCTGTACCTCCGCTTTTTACAGCTCCACTCCGTTCTCCTGAAGAAGCTTCCTGGCGCTTTCCACGGAATCCACACCCGTTTTATTTTTAATGGGCGCAAATTCCTTTTCCCGCACCACTTCAAAAGGAAGACAGCTCTCCATCTGGTGGATCATGTCCAGCACAAGATTCTCATATTTATAACCGTTGGCCGCCTCCGGCTTCACCAGACTGCCAGTCTCGTCCAGATAAGGAATCTTTTTCTCCACAAGATGCAGGGGAAGGCTCAGTTCCAGCACTCTTTCCAGCTCCGCCACACTGAACAGATAGTTCAGGATTACCCCGAAATTGTAAGAAGGCTCCCCGTTTTCGTCCTTTGCCTCCATCAGTTCTTCCGTCATATCGTAATATTCCACAATGGAAGGCCTGCCATCTTCCAGACACACGGCTCCCACCTTCTCGTCCGGCGTCACCTTGCGCACCACCTTGGCTCCCACCACACAGTTTTTCTGAATGGTAGCGCCGATAAAGCAGGGATCCGCAATCCTCTGGAGTACATTGTCCACCGCAAAGACATTCAGCCACTGGATTCCCTCTCTGTGCACCAGGTCCAGAAGCCCTGCATCCTTCAGGGAGATAAACCAGCCCCCGTTCCCGTTGGGAGAACTGGCCAGCTTTCCCTTGCCCTCCAGGTAAATCTTCCCGTTATAGTCTGTGGCTACCGCCATTTTCTGCATGAAAAAGTGCACATATTCCTCTTTATACCCAAAATAAGCATGTTCCTTCAAAAAACTGACAGTCTTGTCATTATTCTTGTCGCTGGTCATCACAAACAGATGCAGCCAGGTTCCCGTCTGACGCACCACATCCATAAGATTATGTACCAGGCACTCAAAAATATACAGTTCCCTGGTAATTCCCACATTATATACACCCTTTGGATCATCAGATCCAAGCCGGGTTCCCATTCCTCCTGCCAGAAGCACGGCTCCAACCCTGCCTGCCCGGATGGCCTCGGTTCCCACCGCGGTGAAAGCTTCCCGGTTTGCCTCGATCTCAGGAAGCTGCATGGACGCCAGCGGCGTGATCACCCCTCTTTTCAGCAGATCCTCCTGATGCCTGCAGGAATCCAGAATGCTCATATCGGCAGACTCGATCTGGGCAAGCAGATTTGTCTTTTCTTCCTGGGATAATTCCTCATAATACTTCAGGACATGCTCCTGACCATATTTTTCCACTTTTTCCTTCGCCTGTGACAATGTCATGCTCATTTTCTCCCTCTCCTTTCTCCGGCACCGGTCCTGCGTGCCACTCCCTTCTACTGCCGTGTCAGAGTCCGGAATCCACAGCAGTTTCCTGATCCGTGGAGGGAAATCCGCACGGGATAATCCCTTTCCGGCTCCCTTCGCGCAGCCCGGCAGCCTGTCTGATATCACATAAAAAGTATATCATAAAACCAACTGTTTTCAAAGTGTTTTCGCCCTTTCAGGGCTTTTTTTCACGGCAGTTCCAGCTCCCGGAAAAAATCATCTTCCCCGGTGCACGCCTCTCCCGCGTTCAGAAAATAGGCCTTCATCTCAGGGTAATTCTCTCCCATATCGGCAAGAATGCCATCAAAATTATCGCGTGTAATGCAGCCCAGGCCGGCGAACAAGGCATAATAGGCCCTCTCCCCGCCATACTCCTGCCACACCACCTGCCAGGTCTCTTCCCCGGCCCGGCCGCCCCTGGTGAGGCTGCGCAGATATTCTTCCAGTTCCTTTTGCAAAAAAGGCTCCAGACCCTGGGGATGCAGCAGGCGCAGCAAAGCCAGTCTGACCTTCTCCTTCCGTTTTCCGCTGGCATAGGCTTCCGGCTCCATGCCGCAGAAATCTTCCTCCCCGCACACGGCCTGGTGAAAGTACCCTTCCCGGTCCCGGGTTTCCAGCAGGGTCCGCAGTCTGGCATCCCATTTTGCAAGCCATTCGGCGCCACCCGCCCCGGGCAGGTCCAGCAGCCAGGGGGCATCCATCATTGTCACCGCCGCTGCCAGAAGCTGTGACACATCGCCCCCGGCCGGACACTCCTCCTGCTTTCTGTCTCCCACGACTATCTGCCGCAGCGCCCGGCAGCCCTGAAACACCGATTTTCCGAAGCGGATGTTTTTCCCGGGAAAGCAAATCCGCACAAGGCCGCTGCACTGCGCAAAAGCCCAGTCTCCCACTTCCTCCGTTCCCTCAGGCACACAAATACTGTAAATCCCTTTCTGTCCCAGAAATGCCTTCCTGGCAATTCCCCTGACCGGGCATCCTTCTATCTGCCCGGGCAGTTCCAGTTCTGTCCTGGCGCCTTCATATCCTGTGATGTACGCTTTCCCCTTCCGGATTTCGTAATGCAGCACACCCTTTCCCATATCCGCCCCCATGGGCCTCACTCCTTCCCGTCATCCGGCTCTTTGGTCAGTCAGATTTCAGAAGCTCCGCCTCAATCTGTCCCAGCAGTTCATTCCTGCGTTCGCTCAGCATCATTGCCTCGCTGTATTTTGCATAATCATCACTGCCGAAAGCCGCCAGGAACCGCGCACCGTAAGTATTTCCGGTGAGTTCCGTCACCAGCACAAGCATCTCGTTTCCCTGGCCGAAAGCCCTCTCCGTGAATACAAACAAAGCGTGCAGCCGGGACTTTGTCAGATCTGTTTCCCTTTTCAGCTCCAGGATCCGGTCATGATACATTTGTTTCAGATGTGAATATACCCCTTCCCAGTTTCCGCATTCCCGGCTCTCCCGGATTCCCTTCTCCAGGAATCCGATGACGGCGCTGTGTTTTTTCCGGTTTTCGTCGGACAGGGAATTTGCGTTCCGCAGTCTCTCCAGCAGCTGCCTCCTCCCGAAAATCATTTCCTCCAGGCCGGGCAGCACCTCTCTCTGCGGCTTGCCTCCCAGACTCGTCAGACAGTTTTTCAAATCCGTGAGAAATGCCGCCTGTTCCATCACGGACTGCATCTGTGTCTCAACACTGTCCAGAAGGATTCCCATAAGGGAAATCCTCTCGTCAAACGGGGCCTTCCGGGCCTTTTCCAGGATACCGGGCGAAGGTTCCCCCTCCAGAATGGAAGAGATGCCATAATCCCTTCTGTATTTCTGATACAGCTCATAATAAGCAGTAAATTCCCGGACAATCCCTTCGTTCCGAAGATACTGCCCCACCAGCGCCTCGTCCACAGGGAGCTGTTCCTCTTCATGAAGCAACAGGATTTCCGACAAATCCTCCCAACCCCTGGCCGTTACATACCCCCATCCTCCGGGCGTCATCTCCATCTTGTAAAAATGGTCTTTTTTCAGGTCAAGGTAACCGGTAACGGAACCGTGGATATGCTTTCCTGCAGCATATTCCTTCCACACCCCATAATCCGGCTCCACCTCCATAATCTTCAGGCGGTCCATGGTGGCCACGTCAAATTCCCGGACGGATCTGTTGTATTCCGGAGGATTTCCAGCCGTCACAATAACCCAGCCCGGGGGAACCTTATGGCGGCCGAATGTCTTGTACTGCAGAAACTGCAGCATAGCCGGGGCAAGCGTCTCGGACACACAGTTGATCTCGTCCAGAAACAGAATTCCCTCCTCCATGCCTCCCGCCTCCATGGTATCATACAGAGACGCGATAATCTCGCTCATGGTATACTCGGAAACGTTTCTCACATTTCCCCCATAATTCTTCTCCGCGATATAGGGCAGCCCCAGTGCAGACTGTCTGGTATGATGTGTCATGGAATAAGACACCAGCGCAATTCCCAGCTCCTGGGCAATCTGTTCCATGATGGCGGTCTTGCCGATGCCGGGCGCCCCCAGCAGAAAAACCGGACGCTGTCGGACTACCGGTATTCTGTATTCCCCCAGATTGTCTTTTTTCAGATAAAGATTTACCGTATTTTTGATATAACTCTTCGCCTGCTTTATATTCATGTCAAATATTTCCCTGTTGCAAAATATCTAAAGTCTGTTCCTCCGGAGTGCAGGCCGGAAGACGGCTTCCGGAACATCCCGGGCCGGGTTCAGGAAAGCCGCACTTTCTCCCCGCTGTGCACATATTCCAGTTTGGCGCCCATGATCTCCTTCATCATCCGGTAGGGGATCTCCCCCGTACAATGTCCTGTATAAAATCTGGTATTCATCTTACACAGTTCCGTGGCAGTCTGTCTGATCAGCTCCAGATCCGCCTCCCCGTAGCCGTTCTTTCTGTTCATATGGAATCCGCTGACCACCGCCTCCGGGTCGCCGCCGAAAATCTCCCGGTACCTGTCCAGAATATTGAGAATCCCATTGTGGGCACAGCCTGAAATTAGCACCCGTTTTCCCCTTTCCTCCACCACCAGATACTGTTCGTGAAGAAATTCGTCCTGGATAAAAGTCCCGTTTTCTTTTCGCTTCAGCTCCCTGTTGCCCCGGGGCCACAGCCGTCTTCCCCTCACCTGTCCGAACAGAAACAATTCCCTGTCAATTCTCCTGTCCCCTTCCAGCCACACTGCCTGCGGAAGCTTCTTTATCCCGGAAGCCATGCCGATATATCTCTCCCCCGCCCCGTTTATATGATAATATGCTTCTCCCGCCAGCCGCTGCAGGTAAATCACTGCCTCCGGATATTTCTCCGCAAAAAGAAGCAGGCCTCCCGTATGGTCATAATGGCCGTGGCTCACAATCACCGTGTCTGTCTGCCCCAGGTCAATTCCCAGCTTTTGGGCATTTTCCAGAAACGCCCCCGTGGCACCCGCGTCTGCCAGAATTTTGTGTTTCTCCGTCTCAATATAAAAACTCAGACCATGTTCACAGTGACATCCGGGATGTCCTTCCGTGTTTTCTATCAAATTGACAATCTGCATTTTTCCTCACATTTCCATATCCAGCACTGCCTTTATGCCCCAGGGCGGCACCGGGGGCATATTCCCATCCTCCCTGGGAAAGACGAAAATCACCTGGTAATCCGGCATCCGTTCCGGATAAATCCCGTAGCCGTCCGTAAAATAAATCAATCCCTTCAGGTTCTCAAATTCCCGCCGCGCCCGCAGACTCTCCACATAGGAAAACGCAGGCCTGAAATCCGTTCCGCCGAATCCCCTGAGCTTTCCCCTGCGAAGAAACGCTTCCAGGTCTTCCGCGCAGGTCAGTTTCGTATCCTCCTGTACCTGGTGGTCACACTGAATAATATGCACATTCATTTTGTGAAAAAAGTTCTCCCTGGCCTTCAGGATGGAATATGTTTTCCGCAGAAAGGTTTTCACCGTTTCTCCCCTGCAGGAGGCAGAAGTGTCAATGACAATGGCAAATTCCCTCACCTTCCGGCTCTCCCTGTATTCCAGCGGTTCTATCAGGGGAAGATTTCCGTAGTGCTCCAGCCCATAGGTGTAGTATATCAGGTCAAACTCTTCCTGACTCACCTTCAGTTCCTCCCCGGTCACCGCAAAACGGCCCAGCATTTGAGCGTAATCATATTTTTCCCTTACGGCTTCCTCCAGATTCTCTTCCAGACTCTCCGTCCCCCGCTTTGCTTCCGCAAAAGACTTTAGCTGTGTCTTCACCCGCTGGCTGATCTTTTTCCACTGTTCCTGCGTCATTTCCAGCCCTTCCGCGGATTTCCACAAAAAATGCCGGTCCCTGGTAAACAGCATCCGCAGTTCCTCTTCCTGCCCTGCGGACAGATTTTCGCCCAAATACCGGTAAAGCCTCTCCGCGGTGAGCGCGCCGGCCCGGTTCTTCAGAAGCTCCAGAGTCTTCCTGGCAGAGGCATCCTGCCTCAGCTCCATCCCCCCGGGCTGCATCTCCAGAATCACGTTCTCCACGGCAATATCCGCCGCCAGATCCCATCTTGCCGCATCCATTTTATCATACTGGTAATTGTGGAAAAAGACACAGTGCAGCATCATGTGCAGACAGGCCCGGGACACTGACCGGGTGTCCGCGCGATAACGTTTCAGCGTATCCAGGGGATCGTAAAAACAAAAGCTCCCGTCCGTTGCAAAACCCTCCAGCCCCGGACGTTCCCGGCAGGGCAGCCCGGCCAGCGCCCTGTCAAAAAAACGCAGGTGCATCAGAATGTCGTCACGGGCAATGCCCATAACCTGACGGGCCAGGGATGAAATTTTAACGGTATCAGCGCCCATGCCATTCTCCCTGCTTTGTCAGTTTTCCACTCCGGCATCCAGCAGCAGTTCCACAATCTCGGTATATCCCGCCTCAGAGGCATAATAGAGGGCACTGTGCCGGTCATTGTCCACTTTGTTTCCATCGGCCCCCTTCTCCAGAAGCATGGCTGTAAAATCATTCCTGCCGTTTCTGGCCGCCAGAATCAGGGGCGTCTCCCCATCAGAATTCTTTTGATTGATATCTGCCCCTGCCGCCAGCAATGCCTTCCCCACAAAAAGCTCTCCGTCGGAGGCGGCTATGTGCAGCGGCATAATGCCGTCCGCATCGGCGCAGTCCGGACTGGCGCCGGCGGACAGCAACAGTTCCGTAATCATCAGGTTGGATCTGCGCACTGCCAGGATCAGGGGCGATTCCCCATCGTCATTGAGTCTGTTCACACTGGCCGGGTCTTTTTCCAGCAGAACCTTCACCACCTCACTCTGCTCATTCCAGCAGGCGTGGTGAAGCGTGGTATTTCCGTAAGCATCCGCATGGGCTTTTGCCTGGGACAGCGCGCCCACCAGCTCCCGCAGTCCGGCCGATGTGGCATAATCCACGGCCATGCGGCTGTCATTGTCCCTGATGGTGATATCCGTCTCCGGAAGCGCAATCAGCTTCAGGGCAGTGTCGCTTTTTCCGTTCTCCGCCAGCACCATCAGGGGTGTCACCCCATTGTTGTCGGTACAGTTCACATCGGCCCCCGCGTCCAGCAGCAGAGAAATAATCTGGAAATTTCCCTTCTCCGCGGCATAGTGCAGCGGCATCCGGCTTTTCTGATTTCCCAGACAGGCATCCGCGCCATTGTCCAGCAGCAGTTTCACCAGATCCCTGGAACCTTTCGCACAGGCATAAATCAGAGGAGTATTGCCGGATTCATCCCTCTTATTCACATCCACGCCGCCCCGCTTTAAAAAGGTCTGGACGACCCCTTTCTGATTATTCCTGCATGCCTGCAGCAGCAAATTGTCCAATTGCATAATTTCTCTCCTTCTGTCCTGTCTGCCATCGTTGGTCTCCTCCGTGCCCCCTGCCATGCAAAGCGAAAATGGGATTTAGCGCTGCAGGCTCTCCTCCTGCAGTCTGTCAAATTCTGCCAGACACTCATCCACCGTGGCGCCGTTCAGCAGATTCCTCACAATGATACATGTGTTTCCCCACTGTTCCACTTTCATTCCCGCATTGGATCCCAGTACATATACATTTTCCCTGATTCTGTCGTTCAGGGGCTTTAACGCAGGAATACAGTCCACCTCCACATTCCTGGAGGGCGAAATCACTTTGTTTGTCTCGGTATAGATCTGCAGGCACTCATCCGAAAGAATCTCATCCAGAACATCCAGCGCATCCTCCAGATGCTCGGCGTTGGCGCCAACGCCGTACCCGGTCATGGAAACCACCGGCATCTGTCCCATACTGCTGGGAAATCCGATGACCTGCAGTTCAAAATCTGTTTTTCCATAGGCAGTCTCCGTGTTTGCAGCTCCCCAGTAAGCCATCACTATGGGCGTCCTGCCGGCCAGGAAATCCGGTCCCTCACCATCGATGGCCTCGCTGACAAGCGCGGTTTCGGCATCAATATAGCCATGGTCCATCAGTTCTTTCAGAAATTCAAATCCCGGGCGCAGATAATCACTGTATTTTTTCTCTCCCCGGTTCAGTGCCTCTATCTCTGCCTCCGTATTTCCTCCGTTATATAAATCCGCATACCCCAGGGCAAATACAAAATTCTCCAGCCACCACCGGTTGGCGCCGATAGGTGTTTCAATCCCGTTTTCCCGGAATACCCTGCAGCACTCCAGCAGGTCTTCCGGTGTCTCCGGCAGTTTCAGGCCATACTTGTCAAACAGATCTTTATTGACAAACAAACCGTGGGCTACGACTTCCTGGGGAATTGCCACCAGTTTTCCGTCCACCGTGTTGGCAGTGTGAACCACATCCCTTAAATTTTTTGCGCTTTCCAGCCCTGACAAATCTGCCAGCAGCCCTTCCGCCCCCAGCATCTGGATGGTATCGGGATTTAACAGATACAAATCGTCCATGTTATTCCGTACTCTGTCAATTGTCACCTCGTCATAGGTCTTCTCCTGATGATTTTCTGCGGTATAAGTTCTATAATCCACCGTCAGGCCCAGTTTCTCCTCTGCCCGGCTCACCGTCAGGTCAAATGCGCTTCTGGCCAGATTATCGGCATCCGGTTTTGACTTCTCCATTGGGCCAAACAGATTCACCACTTTTTCCAGGTTATCTTCATATACAATCAGTGTGGCATCGTCCTCCGTCTTTTTCCCGCAGGCTGCCAGATTCAGCGCCGCCATCCCTGCCAGGCATATGATTATCAGTTTCCTGAAAATTACTTTTTTACTTCCTGTCATCTTACATTCCTTCCCCTGACACATATTTGCTTATCACTTGCTTCAGCAGATTCACATCAATGGGTTTTGACAAATGGACATTCATCCCTGCAGCCAGGGCTTCCTTCTCGTCTTCCGCGAAGGCATTCGCCGTCATGGCTATGATGGGGATCTTGGCCGCATCCCTGCGCTGCAATGCCCGGATAGCCCTGGTTGCGTCATAACCGTTCATCACCGGCATCTGGACATCCATCAAAATCGCGTCAAACTCACCTTCCCCGGCCTCTGCAAATCGTTCCACGGCCAGTTTTCCGTTTTCCACGATCTCGCACGCAACTCCTTCCATCATCAGAATCTCCCTCAGAATTTCCGCATTGATCTCATTGTCTTCTGCCGCCAGGAAATGCAGTCCCTTCAGCAGGCTCTCCTCTGTCCTGTCCGGTTTATTTTTGTCTTTTTGTTCTTTCTCCATTTCCGCAATCTTTTCTTTGAATGCAGAAACAAAAAACGGTTTTGGAAGTATCTCTGCATTTTTCAGGCATGCCGCAGCCTCCAGCCCCTCCGCGTCAGAAGCTGCCAGGAACAGAATCCGCGTCCTGCACTGCATCATCTCCTGTATCTTTTTGGCTGTATCTATATTGACCGTCCCCTGCAAATCCCAGTCAAGCAGGACCACCTGGTACTCTTTTCCTGCCTCTGCCCCCTGCTGCACCAGAAGCAGGGCCTCCTCCGCATCCTCTGCAGTATCCACTGTCACATCATTGTCTGACAGCAGCATTTTAATATCCCTGCAAAGTTCCGCCTTATTCTCCACTGCCAGAATCCGGGAAATACCATGCTCCTCCCAGAACTGTTTATCTACCTGGCTCTCCGGAATGCGGAATTCCAGTTCCACCCTGAAAAGGCTCCCTTTGTCCACCTGGCTGGTAACATCTATGGTTCCTCCCATAAGTTCTATGATATTCTTCGTAATTGCCATGCCCAGTCCTGTTCCCTGGACTTTGTTTGTGGTACTGTTCTCCGCTCTGGTGAAGGCATCAAAAATAACTTTCAGATATTCCTGCGTCATTCCGTAGCCATCATCTTCCACCTCAATCCTGATATGCTCATACTGGGCGGAGCGCTGCTTCAGCCCGATAATCCGAAACCAGATATTTCCTCCCTCAGGGGTATATTTCACCGCATTGGAAAGCAGATTGATCAGGATCTGGTTGATTCTGGTCTCATCCCCCAGAAGGCATTCATGCCGGATTCCCGTCACATCCACATGAAACCTCTGATTCTTTGCCTTTACCATGGGCCGGATTATGGCATCCACCGCGGAAACCAGGTCGCTTAAGGTAAATTCTCCCACCGCCAGAACAACTTTCCCGCTCTCAATCTTGGAAATGTCCAGGACATCATTGATCAGGTGAAGCAGATGCTGTCCGGACGCTATAATTTTTTTCGTGTATTCGCGCACCTTTTCCGGGTTTTCCGCATCCCTTGTCAGCAGACCCGCAAACCCCAGAACCGCGTTCATGGGAGTGCGGATATCATGGGACATGTTGGAGAGAAACATTGTCTTGGAATTACTTGCAATCTGTGCCGCCAGCAGCGCTTCCGCCAGCTGCGCATTGTGCTGCTCCCTTTCTGCCTCCTGCTCCTTCCGGATCTTGTTCTGCTGTCTCTGGTTTAAATAATATAAGAGACAGCACAGGAAAAAGGCAACCAGCATCACAAGAACCACTATAAATATATTCTGGTTTACCGTCCTTCCTTCCTGCTGGATGGCCTCTATGGGCACATAGCCGATCAGGTAGATGGCGCCATCGTTCACGGCCCACATATAATTCAGGGCGTTTTCCCCCCGGATATCGTGGTAAAACAGAATATCCTTCCCTTCGCCCACACACCGGGCCACCTCTGCCTGTATCCCGGGTTCCAGAATATTATTTGCCCGGTAAAAGTCCTGCAGATTCAGGTGCCCGGCATTGCGCTCTCCCATACCTTTGGGTTTCAGCACAAGTCTCTCGCTCTTTGCATCCATGATATAGAGTTTTGCATGTCCGTTATAAAACCCGTTGGGAAGGGATTTTTCAAAGGAATCATACACATATTCCACATATAATGTGCCGATTTCCTGTCCTTCGCTCACCACAGGACATTTCATGGAATACGCCCACGTTCCCATGTAATTCAGATAAGACTGGGAAATCGGCAGCCCTCCCACTGTCCTTCCCAGAGAAAAATCCAGCTCGTCTTCCGAAAATACTTCTCCTGAGTTGGAAATGCCTTCTGTCTCCCCTGCCCTGATCAGCGACATTTTTACCATTGTCTGGTTCTTATCATATGAAAGGATAAACTGTTCCGGATCCTCTATCACGGCGATTTCCCGGGCCACCATCTGCTGAAATTCCGCTTCTTTTGTCAGAATGGCCTCTATCGTTCCCTTCATAAGGTCCAGGCTCTCGCTGAGATTCTGGACAGCAGACGCGGACATTTCCTTCGTGATTTTAGCTGATACAGAAAATACAATAACTGCGAGAACGCAAAAAACCAATATAATAGAAAAAAGCAGGGACCCGCTTTTGTCTCTCCCGCTTCTGACTTGTTTTGTTTTCATTGTAATACCCCCTGCACACATTACCAGTCAGATTACCTATTTTATTATACTAAAAAACGCGCTTTTTTTCAATGCTTAAAGCCTGGCCATTTTAAAAACATATGACCGGGGTCTTTCTCTTTTCCCGACAATTACAAAAAACGGAAACTATGTAATATTATTCTTATTCTATATTTCTTTCTGCATATGGGGGAGAACGCCTGGCAGGATTGCCCTGTTCGAGAAAGGACAGAACATAGAGACCGAAAATCAAAAAGATACTTTCCTGCAGGCAGCACCGGTAAAAACATCAAAAAATTCCCACAGAGAAAATCATCGGCAGAGGCCATTGATTCCTGCGGGAATTTTTTCAAGACAATTGAAACCTGCAAAACGTGAATTCTATTGCTCCTGACAACAGAAACCCTGCAAAACATGGATTCTATTGTCTATACGATACTGCCCTGCTGGTGCAGATACTTTTCTTTTGTGGCAAGTCCTCCCCTGATGTGGCGCTCCGACTTGTTTACATCCAGCACCTTCCTGGCCTCCGCCGCCAGGGCCGGATTAACCTGGGCAAGACGTTCTGTCACGTCTTTATGTACCGTGCTCTTGCTGACCCCGAAAGCTTTGGCTGTCTGCCGTACAGTGGCATTGCTGTCGATGATATAGTTGGCGATGCTGACGGCACGCTCTTCAATATAATCCTTCAAAGGAATACCCCCGTGGGATATTTTTTACTATTGTATGAAGGATTTTCAGAGGGTATGACTAAATCAGATATCTGGTACCGACTTTTTACTATAGATAAGCTCAATAGCAATGACTTTTAATAGAAATTTCATTCATCAAATGATATAACATTAAGGTAACTCCTTCCCAATGAAGTAATTCTATAAGATTCTGTACGATTCGGCTTTTTTATTGTGGGCAATTTGACCCCTTTGGGATTTCTGGACCTATTATCCTTTTCTACTTTAGTCAAATATGTAACTATCTCATCTACATTATTATCTCGTTGCTCATCATTTCGGCTTTGCAACAAGCCTAATCTAGATAGTTTCTCCTTAATAACCTATATTTGCTCTGGCTGTAACTTATATCTTTGACAAAGCATATAAATATTCTCTGTACTTTCTTCGCTATATATTCGAAGCACATCAATATCAAGGGTTGTCAGTTCACTTAATGTATTAAAAAACATAAGCATTAGATTATCGTTTGTTTCGTTATTCATCAAATTGATAAAGCCATTTACATGGTATTTTACTTTATCCTGCTGTCTCTCTTCATACAAGTTGTCTAACATCCATTCAACATAAATTCCTCTGAATTTCTCCATCATTTCTTCCGACAAAGAACTAACATTGGACTCAAAAGCATTTAATCTATGCACTATAATCCTTAATGCATCCTCAACACTTCGCTCAAATCGAGCCTGCTTATAATTAACAAAAATACCATTAATCCTTGGAAGCGCCATCCCAATTATACTTCCCAATACTTTCGCTGCACTTTCTGAAACAACGTATTCCATAACACTCCGAAATACCTCCGGCAACTTATCGTTTTCTACAATTGTTTCAAATGTATCATCTTTTATTGAAGAAAGCAAATCTTTCATCTTTCCTTTTGACATTTTTCCTCCCATACCTGAATTTATTATCTATCATTTTCCACTTTTCCTTGACTATAATGCAAGCTTTTATAATACGACATTACACTCACACATTATTTTTCGCCAATGACTCATAATCAGAATTTGTAAGCTGCGATGTCAGGAAATCATCATTCATAAGTTTAATAAAAGTCTCCTTTGATTTTTTAGTATCCAGTATAAATTTATCTCCTGTATCATTTATTTTAATTGGATTGCTTTTGAAATACCTATGTTTTTTTGAAAAATCGATGATAGACCGGTTACTAACCTTTCCCAGCACTTTGGAATCTTTATATATTCTTGTCAGTTTCCGAGCAAAAGTTATGTTATCCAGTTCATCTGTCAACACTTCCACATTATCCAATATCTGTATGTTTTCGATTTCATGTATGCTCCTCTTTGCTTCCTTTAAAATAATATCATGGAACGAACATATCTTTTCCATTTTTTCGATATCGGAAATATATATCACCCCATTCCACAGAAAAAATTGATAGTTAAAGTCAATTCGGAGAATATCCCGATTAAATCGCTCAAATCGGTTTTTATGGGGTATCGGAGTCAGCATATATCTGTCTCTGTTTAGTAGGCTGACCGGGTATTGCTGCTTATATAAAATTATATTTTTATTTTCATTCCCAATCACAACGATAAACGCAATAATCTGACCTAATTTATCTTCTCGAAAGCAAAACGTTTCTCCTACACCTGCCCTTTGGGAAATAGATTTTAATTTCTCCATCTCAGGCGGAAGTTCATCTAAGTCATAATAATATAAGGCATTTTTCCTTTCATCGGCTGAGGAAAGCCTCATGACTTCATCATCTTCATTGTATGTATCCAATTTATTTGTTATAATTTCTGTAAAACCCTCCAATAAGCCTACCGAAGTATTATCCTCTTCTCCTTCTTCATCCGCAATATTAATGAATTTCACTTTCTTTTCCTCATCTGTTTTTAAAACAGCATATAACATAATCCCTATGTTTCCATCCAACATTTGATTGATTTCATTTTTTAGCTCTTCTGTCTTCATGCTTTACTATCCTCCCAAAATATACATTATCACTCAAAGTCAAATATTTAATGCTGTCACCTTTCTTCAATTTTCCTTTTATTATAGCAATTCCCTGCCGAAACTCTTTGTCTGAGTTTGTACTTACCCTATAAACATTAAAGCCAAGCAAAATCAATGATGGATTTGTATAGTACAAATCTGTTTTTACAAAGATGCATCCAATAATCACTATCACAGAAAACATAACAAAAACTTCTCGTTCTGTTTCCATAGGAAAACAAACTAACGGAATGATATATGTAGCCAAAAAAGACAAATTCTCATAGTTAATGCTTTCACACTCCCTGATTTCAACCGGCAACTGCTTAGCATTGTTCAAGGAATCTTTAAACCACCAATATCCTACCCCACCGAGAAGAATAAACACGAAGCATATGCCGGATACAGTATTTCGATATAGAAATTCTCCGATATCAGCTAATTTAAGTTTGAATGGAATTGTTGAAATATCCAGCTTTAATACAATCAGCATGAAAAACAGTATCCATAATGAAATCAGATATAAACTTAATTTCAATAAATCTGTGTTTTGTTCTTTGGTATCCTTCATTTTTCCCCTTCACTTTATCCGACAACCATATTACAATATTCCGTAATATTTACTCCAAAAAATTTGTCCTGATATTTTCCGGCAGATATTTCGCCAACTCCTCCACCAGTTCGTACACCTTTGTCCCCGGTGCAATTTCAGCAGGTGTCTTGTTCTGCCCTTCTTCAATGATTCTCCTGGCATACCGAATCGCCAATTTCGGATTTCCTTTCTCCATAAGAATGTCAAAAACATTTTTCATATTCTTTTGATACTTTCCCAGACCCAACTCCTTAAATTTCTCATTCAAAAAAGTAATATATTCCGTCCGATGGTTATTGGATGTATAATAAGCAAAGTGGAGCAGGAACCAGAATTCTATGCACTCATTGCTCCATGCTGCATGATATTGCAGCTCCGGGTTACCTTTGTTCAGCCGCTCCGCCCTCCTGACCACACCATTGAAATCACTGGCCGGAAAACTATCCTTATCATAAACGCACCAAATCTGCCCCTTTTGAAGCCTATTTCGCGCCACATACTTTTCGGCCATCCCAATGACCCGCATAGTCTCCGCCGCACAGGGTTCAATCTCAATCAGCACCATGTCCCGATAAATCGGATTATCCTCAATCATGCGCTTAAATCTGGTAAGATACTGTGGCTCGGTCTGTTCTCCCTCACAAAAAATATAATACCTATACCGCTTCTTCTCCAAATGCTCCTGGCGGCGCTTTTTCTTCCAATCCAACTTGTTGGATTTACTTTCAGTTCCAGTTTTTTTAGGCATTGACAGTCCCCCAATCTATAATCTTTCTAAGATAAGGGTCTGCCCCATATTTGCTCTCCAGATACTGCTTGTCATATTTAGCGTCTTTGCGGACAGATTCCCCTTTGTCATTCTTGAACTCCACCAGCGAATACAGTTTGGAATTCTGTCCATTGCCTTTGGCCACAAACCATATTTCATCCCGGCGAAACAGGCTGCCATTCATGGTGGATAAATCATGGGATGTAAAAATCAACTGTGCTCCTCTTCTGTTGATATTCATGTCCGTAAACCGCTCAATGATGCTCTGCAGCAATAGGGGGTGAATCTTTGCGTCCAACTCGTCAATCACCAGCGTGGTTCCGTATACCAGGCTTGCTGCGATAAAGGGAAGCAGGCCAAACAGCTTTTTCGTCCCGCTGGATTCTTCCGACAAAGTGATTTCCGCACTGTAACCCTCTACAACATGCTTCGTATATATTTCAATCCGGTCATTATCCTTTTCTTCGATTCTGAAATCTTCAATATCTAAATCCATCTCCTGAATCATATCCAGAACCAAACCCTTAATCTTTTCTGACTTCGCCACGGCAGTCCTCAATTCCTGATATGGATTGCCGTAATTCAGAAAATCAATAGAATCCTCAAACCACTCCAGGACATCCGCTACAATCTCATTTTTCTTATAAGTGATTCCCAGATAGGACAACAAGGGCAAGGATGCCGATAATTCATTGCTTATCCTGAACTTCCCGAACACCCCTTTTAAGCTGACTTGGCTCTCGCTTCTGGTAAATAATGCCGATCTGCGTCCTGTTTCCAGTTTTATTCTGTCCAGGCTTTCATAAATGACCGCTTCCCCTTTTATATGCAGGATATATCGGTATTCCGCAAGCTTGGTTCTGAAAAAGACTTCAAATTCCGTTGGTTCTTTTTTGCTTTCCTCTGAAAAAGCGAATGGTTCCACAGGAATCTTCCTGGCTTTTATCTCGCAATCCGTCTTGTCACAGGCCGCACATAAAGGCCTTAATACCTTTGAGTTCAAAGTATGCAATGCCTCCAATACATTGGATTTTCCTCCACCATTCGGCCCATAGACAACAGAAATAGGCAAAAACCGTTCTCCGTCTATGTCTTTGATGATTTTATCTTCATGCTCTGAAATTGCCGCCGCCTGCATGTCGAAGGTGGCTTCGTCCCTTATACTTTTAAAATTTTTTACCGTAAACTGACATAACATATCATTGCCCTCCATTCCCTACTTCTATTATACTCAATATTTCTGTTTTGTAAACAGAATATGAGATATTATCTCATATTTTTACTCAAAAATTCAAATGAATCATATTATATAAAGCGGCAACCCCATTATCAAGGAGTTGCCGCTTCGCATAATATACCAATGAATAGCACAGCAGCAAGCAAATTCTCCTGCTCTCTACAATATGTTCAATCAAAAGTAAGCGCCAAATATTCCTGCGGATTTTCTAATCTCATGAGTTCCTCTATGATTGTAAATGGAAGATAGTTAGACTATTTCACTACAATTACGGAG
>OFGH01000688.1_pt1 | contig 28226 bp, 36 predicted proteins | sample 1521721 | NCBI WGS metagenome assembly OFGH01 (sample SAMEA3504132, study PRJEB24116) | mouse gut metagenome | biome: mouse gut; feature: mouse-associated habitat; material: faeces | place: Denmark | collected 2011
CTCTCCCGCCTCAATGGCGGGGCGGGCCTGGAGGGCCGGAACGGCCAGCAGGGCGGCCACGGCGACCGGGGCTCCGGCGACGAGGGCTCCGGCGATCCTACCCCCGGCCCCGTGAACCCGATCGCCGGGGGCGGAGAGAACCGGAGCGGCCTCCCCGCGGGCGTGGAGAGCCGCGCCGCCTACCTCGCCGACCTCCAGGGGATTCCCCTCCAGGACGTGGAGGCCCGCGCCCAGCGTTTCGCCGCGGGCGGGACTATGGAGATCGCAACCGACGCCCTTTGCCGCTCCCTCACCCTCACGAGCGGGAATATCGCCCAGCCGACCCGCGTCTCCGGAATCAACGCGGGCCAGAATATCGTCTCCGGGATCGTGGACATGGTCCGCGTCGTGGACGCTAACGGTATGGGAGAGGATTCCGTGGCCTACGAGGTAAGCGGCGGCCAGACGGCGGCCACCAAGAAGGACGACGGGACCGCTCCCGCCACCACGGACCCCGTCCTCCGTATCGCCAAGATTACCCCCGTCCTGATCTCCACCCTCTCCTATGTCTCCCGGAACATTCAGCGCACGACCCCCCTCAACTACCAGGGGCGGGTCTCCGAGGGCGCTTTGACCGCCCTCCGCAAGAAAACCGGGGGCCTGATCGTCACCGGGGACCCCGCCGCCACCATTCCCGAGTTGACGGGTATCCTCAAGGCGGCGGCCATTGAGGCGGGCTCCGACGTGGAGATCGGCAAGATTGACGAGAAAACCCTCCGCACGATTGCCCTCAAGTATGGCGGCGCGAACAATGTCGAGGGCGGCGGTGTTCTTCTCCTCAACAAGGACGACCTGATCGCGTTCGGCGACATTCGCGGGACCAGCGAGAAAAAGGCCGTTTACGAAATTGAGTTTTCCGAGAACAGCACCACCACGGGCACGATCAAGGACGGCGGCCTCGCGGTGAAATTCTGCATTGTGGACGAGCTCCCCGCCCTCTCCAAGACCACCTCGGCGGCGGGCTCCTATTGCATGGCATACGGGAAACCCCTGGCCTATCAGCTCGACTTGTTCGGGCCCTACACCGTGGAAGTCTCCCGCGACTATAAGTTTGCGGAGGGCCTCCTCGCCGTCATGGGCGAGGCTATGATCGGCGGGAATGTTATCACTGAAAACGGATTCCTCCGTATCAAGAAAAAGGCCAGCGCCGGGGCGTAAGGAGGCGGAGCATGAGCGAGAGCACGGGCCGGGGCCCCGCCGCCCGGGAACCCGCGGCGGACGTCTCGGAGGAGTATCTCGCCGCAGGGAGGCAGGCCGTACGAACGAAGTCGACAGCGTTTGACGGGGAGATCGCGGACCTGATCCGCGCCGCCCGGGTGGACCTCGCCCTCGGCGGAGTCCTCCCCGAGCGGGCCCAGGACGAGGCGGACCCGCTCATTAAGCGGGCGGTTATGAACTATATCAAGGCGGAGTTTGGCCTCGACAATGAGGACGCGGAAAAATTCCGGGCCGTCTATGAACGCCTCAAGGTCTCCCTCACTATGTCCTCGGACTACGTCGGCGGGGAGGTGTAGCCGTGTACTGGAGAGACGAGGCCGCCCTCATTCGGGAGGAAAAAAGGGTAAAACCGAACGGCTACAAGGAAACGGTCAAGACGCGGCGGGAGGTATTCGCCAACAAAAAGACCGCCACGCGCTCCGAGTTTTACACGGCAAAACAGGCCGGGGACAAGATCGCCCTCGTCCTGGAGGTGCGGGGCGCGGACTACCAGGAGGAGACCCTTGTTGAGTACGAGGGCCGCCTCTATGAGGTCGTGAGGGCCTACACCGAAAGCGGCGAGACCTACGAACTCAACTGTAAAGAGGCCCAGGAGCCGCCAGAAACGGCCCAGGAGGGGCCGGACGAGGAGGGGGCGGGGTGAGTATCAATGAAACCTTGCGGGCCGTCCTGGAGCCTATAGCGCCCGCAGAGGCGGACGCCTACGAGGGCAAGAAAGCGGTTTACATCACGTTCAATTACCACACAACCCCGATCAATTACGGGGACGACGAGCCGGAACAGGAGCGGGTCTCCGTCCAGGTCCATCTATACGCCCCTCTCGGCTATGACATTACCGCAAAGCGGCGGGCCGTTAAGAAAGCCCTCGCCTCGGCGGGCTTCACCTATCCGACCTATACCAACGCCTCGGATAAAGACGGTCAGCACCATGTTTTTGAGTGTGAAACCGTCGAGGGCTTAGAGGAGGAATGAAAGAGAATGGGACGCCTCACCGTGAATGGGCTCGACGCCCTCTCCGACGATTTCGCCGCCCTGGCTCGCCTACCGGATAGCGTGGTTGAGGGCATCCTTGAGGCGGAGGCCGACGTGATCCTCCCGGCCCAGCGGGCCGAGATTGAAAAACAGTGGAAGGGCCCGCACTCTTTGGGAATTTCCTCGAAGTCAGTCAAAAAGGGGAAGGTAAAAAAGGATAGGGACGGGCGCTCCCTCACCATCTACCCCCAGGGGACCCGCAAGCGCGGCGGGAGGTCCACAAGAAACGCCGAGATCGCTTTTATCAACGAATACGGGGCCCCGGGGCGGCACATAGCCGCCCGCCCCGCGATCGACGCCGCGAACAAGAAGAAAGAGAAAGAGGCGATAGACGCCGGAGAGCGGGTCTATAACCAATTTCTCGACAGCAGAAACCTATAAATTTTAGGAGGTTTTACTATGGCAAGTTTTGGGGCGAAATATCCCTATTTTAACCCCGTGGCGGAGGAGCCGGAGGGCAAGCTCCCGGTCTACAAGGACCAGGAACCCGTCCGGGTGGGCCGCCTCGTCAAGGCGGACCTCACCGTAAACCTCGCCTCCGGCAAGCTCTTTGCCGACGACGGCCTCGCCGAGAGTGTGGAGGAGTTTTCCTCCGGCTCTATCGCTATGGAGACCGACGACATGGAGGACCCCGTCGCGGGCGTCGTGTACGGTTGCACCGTAGAGGGGAAAATGGTCCGCTACAATGTCGGGGACGATCCCCCGGCGGGCGGCCTTGCGTACTTCAAGAAACTTATGAGGCGGAAAAAGGTCCTTTACAAGGGCTATTTCTATCCCCTCGTCAAGGCCGCCCTCGGAAACGACACCGCGCAGACCAAAACCGACAGTATCACATTCGGGACCAACAACACGACTTTTACAGTGTTCGCTTGTGAGACGGGCGACTGGAGGTTTACGGAGGAGTTTAAGACGGAGCCCGAGGCGATCGACTGGATCAAGAAACAGCTCAAGGGGAAGAAACGGGCCGCCACGCCCACGGCCACGCCCGCGGCGGGTGCGGTCGCCAGCGGCGCGACCGTTGCCCTCGCCACCACCACGCCGGACGCCGTGATCCGCTATACCACAGACGGCTCCGACCCGACCGAGACCTCCCCCGCCTATTCCTCCCCCATTGAGATTACGGAGGAGACCACGATTAAGGCGATCGCCACCGCTGAGGGATTCGCCGCCTCCGACGTGCTGGAGGCTCACTATACCCTGACGGAGTAACACACAGGGAGGCGGGACAACCCGCCTCCCTACAAGAATTTACAGGAGGGTGCTATGAAAGCCGTGAAAATCAACCTTGCGGGCCGGGTGCGATACCTCGCCTTTACCGTGGAGGCTATGTTTCAAATTCAAGAGGTTTTCGGCGGGTCCGGCGAAATGATCGAAGCCATCAAGGGCGACACACGGGAGGGATTTTCCGCCGCTTGCAAGGCCGCCGCAATCCTGGCAGAACAAGGAGAGCTCGTCCGGCGCGGCCTCGGGTATGACACGGAACCTATGACGGACGCCGAGACAATCGCGGCGACAATGGCTCCGAGTGAGATCGCCGCCCTCAAGGTTGCGATCCCCTCCGCCCTGACCCTCGGCTATGGCCGGGAGATTGAGGCCGACGCCGACGAGGTGGACCTCGGCCTTGCGGAGCTCAACACGCAAAAAAAAACGTAGTAACCCGCGCCCATTATATCCGCATGGGGACAGCGGGCGGCCTCTCAAAAAAAGAGACCCTCCTCTCCACACCTGGAGAGATCGGGGACCTTTGGGAGCTTTACCTCCAGGCCCGGGGCGTAAAGAAGGAGCGGGAGCCGGAGGACGAATAAAGCCGGAGGGGCGAACCCCTCCGGCGGCGGAATTATAAAACTGGCTTGAGATAGGCGTCCTCCCGGACACTCCTTTTTTTGCAAGTAGAACACTTGTAATTTTTAGCGCCCTTTGCAATTTTCCCGGAACTTTTACAGTAAGGACAAATTACGTCGTGCATACCCGCGATATTAGAGAAGCCGGCGCCAAGCAGGACAACACCCGCAATCATGCTAAAAATTCCAAGCCCGAACACCCCTATAAACGGGATCGAAATTAAAATGATTGCGATACCAGCTAAAACCCCAATAACACCAATGGGAATATTTGATTTTGAAGGTTTGATTTCGGTCGGGGACGGCGGAGCAACGGGGGAAGTATCGACAGAGAAACGATAACCACAATGCGGACACGTTGGAGTAGAGTCGGAAATTTGTTTTCCGCACTCGGGGCACGAGATTAAAGCCACAAAAAACACCTCACTTTTTATATTGCGAAAATCGTCGCATTTCACAATGGAAATTATCACCCGAAAATATGGTAATGTCAAGTAAAAAATTGATTATTGCCATAGAAAGGAGCCGCCGCGCATGGCAAGGACAATCTCGACAAAACTCGCCGTCGAGGGTGAGGCCCAATATAAACAGGCGATCGCCGCTTGTAATTCCGAACTGTCCACGCTCAAGTCGGGCCTTGCGCTCGTGGAGAGCGAATTTCGCGGAAACGCTAACAGCATGGAGGCCCTCACGGCCAAGGGGGCCGCCCTGGATTCCATGTATAAAAAGCAACAGGAGAAGGTCTCCACCCTGGAGGCCGCCCTCCGTAACGCTCAACGGGCACAGGAGGAATACTCCTCCCGGGTATCCACGGCACAAAGCAATATAGAGCGGTGCGAGCGGGCCCTTGAAACCTTGCGGCGGTCCACCGGGGACACCTCCAGAGAGCAAGAGGCCCTCACAAAGGAGTTCGACAAATGGAACGCCGAACTTGAGGAGGCACAGGCCGGACAGGCGGCGGCGGAGCGAGGCGTCCAAAACTGGCAAAAACAGCTTAATAATGCAAAGGTCGAGTTAAACGGTCTCTCCGACGAGATCGACAAGAATAACGGCTATCTCGACGAGGCCCGCAACAGCGCCGACGGGTGCGCGGATTCCATAGACGAATTTGGAAACGAAGTCGACAAGTCAAAAAAGGGGATCGAACAACTCGCCGCCGCCCTGGCCGCGGCGGGCGTCGCTAAAACAGTAAAGGAAATTGCGGACGCCCTCGCGGAGTGCGCCCAAGCCTCCGCCGGGTTTGAGACCTCTTTAGCGAAATTATCCACATTGATAGATACAAAAATTTATTCAATGTCGGATATAAAGGCGCAGTTATTAGATTTATCAAATGAGACAGGCGTCGCCGTGGGGGCCCTGGCCGAGGCGGCCTATCAGGCGAGGTCGGCGGGCGTGGATACGGCGAGCGTGGTCAATTTCGTCGCCACGGCTACAAAGACCTCGGCGGCGGGCTTTACGGAGGCGTCGACCGCCGTCGACGTCCTCACTACCGCGATCAACGCCTACAAATTGGAGGGGTCGGACGCTGAGCGCGTGGCCTCTATGCTTGTAAAGACACAGGACGAGGGAAAAACCTCCGTCGGCGAGCTGGCCGCCAGCATGGGCCAGATCATCCCATCCGCCGCCGCCTACCATGTGAGCCTTGAAAACCTGACGACCGCCTATGCCCTCCTCACAAAGAGCGGCACAAATACGGCCATTTCGACAACCAACCTCTCCGCTATGCTTGACGAGCTGGCAAAGAACGGCTCCAACGTGGCGGGGATTCTGGAGGACCAAACTGGAAAGAGCTTTTCAGAACTCATGGAGGGCGGGTCAAACCTCGGCGATATTATGGCGATCCTCTCCGAGAGCGTGGACGGGGACGCGACCGCGTTCTCTAACCTATGGAGTAGCACCACGGCGGGCAAGGCGGCCCTCTCCCTCCTCAATACCGGGGCGGAAGAATTTGACCGGACACTCGGAGTCATGGCGAACAGCTCCGGGGCTGTAGAGCGAAATTTTCAGATTATGGCGGATACAACGGAGTTTGCACAACAGCGAATGACGACCGCCTCAGAAAATTTGAAAATTGCCATAGGCGACCAACTGAACCCCGCGCTTGAAAAGTTATATAACTCGGGCGCAGACGCTTTCACATGGGCGACCGATTTTGTAAATGAAAACCCGTGGATCGTGGGAGCGATCGTTGGAGTAACCGCCGCCCTCGGCGCTATGTCCGCGGGAGTGGCCGCTCTGGCCGCCGCTCCGAAAATTATAGCGGCTCTAAAAGTGGCGCTTAACCTCCTCGCCGCAAAACCGGTTGTAGCAGTAACGGCGGCGGTTGTGGGGCTGACCGTGGCAATAGGGACATGGATCGCCGCCTCGAAGGAGGCAGACGAGGGAACAAAAACCTTTATAGAGTCCATGCAGGAAACAAAGGCGGCCTATGAGGAATTATCCGAAACAATGGCGGCAGAGCAAGAGACCACCGCCGCGACCGCCGCCTCTCTACAAGAACTCCTCGCCGTAGAGGAAAAGTCGGCACTACAAAAGGACTTGATCGCACAAAAGGTAGACGAGCTAAACGAGGCAATCCCGGAACTCGGCCTCGCCTACGACAAGGAGCGGGATTCCCTGGAGGGTCTCACCGAGGCGGAGTTAGCGTCCGCACTCGAACGGGCCGCCGCAAAGGAAGAATATGAAGCCCAGGTCTCCAGGTTGAACGAACTCGACACGGAGCGGGCGGCGATTGAAGCACGGCTCACAGAGGCCCGTCTTGCGCTGAATGAGGCCGAGGAGACGGGCGTCGGAAATACAAGGGAGCTTAATAATAATATTAACGAGCTCACCGCCGCACTGGATGAAAACGCCGCGGAATATGCGGAGCTTGAGGAGGCGTCCCGGGAATACGGAGAGAAACAGGCGGAGGCCGCCGCCAAAACCCAGGAAATGACCTCCCGCGTGGAGGATATAACCGCCAAAATGGAGACCCTCCAAGCGGCCTATGAGGAAAGTTATAACGCCGCTATGGAGAGCATAGACGGACAACTCGGCCTCTTTAATGAGCTGGACGGATCGGCGAAAACCTCCATTGACAACCTGATCGGGACCCTACAAGGACAGGTCTCCTATATGGAAACCTACGCGGCCAACATTCAAAAGGCTATGGAGCTCGGTGTGGACGAGGGCTTAATTAAAAAGCTGTCCGACGGCTCCGAGGAGTCCGCGCAAATTTTGGCGGCCATTGTGGAGGGCGGCGAGGAGGATATAGCGGCCCTCAATGAACAGCTCGCAAAGGTGGAGAAGGGCAAAGAGGCGTTTTCCGAGACCGTGGCCGAAATGGAAACCGATTTTTCGGATCAAATGGAGGAACTTGTCCGGGACCTGGACGACGCGATCCAGGATATGGACCTATCCGACGACGCCTATCAGATCGGCGAAAACAATATGCAAGGGCTCATAGACGGAACGGCCAGTAAAAAGGCGGAGCTCGTGCGGAAGTATGCCGAAATGGGCCGCGCCGCCCTCGCCGCCTACAAGAAGGAGGTCGAACAAGCCTCCCCCTCGAAGAAATTCAACGAGGCGGGCCGCTTTGATATTCAAGGCATTATAAAGGGCGCGGAGGCAGAAAAGGCCAACCTCGCGGAGACCTACGCAGACGCGGGCCGGACCGCTTTGTCGGCTATGGAGAAAAGCCTCCCCTCCAGAGTGGAGGAACCTCCAGCCTCGGCGGCCATCAACAGGCAGACCGCGGCGATCGTGGCGGCGGTCCGGGGCCAGGACGGCGGAACGCCTGGAGGTATCGCTATCTATGTGGACAAGCTGGAGGTCCGAGACGACCAGGACGTGGAGCGGGTCGCCCGGGAGCTCTACTATCTCACGGAGCAGAAAAAGAGGTCGAGAGGAGGCGGCAGTTTATGAGCGGTTTTTCTTTCCGGGGCGTCCATAGTAGCAAATTCGGAATTTATACACAGGACACGGGCCGGATCATTCTCCCCCCGCGGCGGGAGGGAAAGGTCGTGATCCCGGGCCGCTCCGGCTATTATGACGGCGTGGCCGGGAGCGTGTACGACGAGCGGGCGGAAACAATTCATTGTGCGTTCAAATGCCCGCCCGGGAAAACCGTCCCGGAGGTATGCCGGGAGATCGCCTATTGGTTGTCCGGGACCGGGCGGCTCGCCTACGATAAGGAGCCGGATAAATACTATACGGCCCGTATCTCCGGCGGCCCCCCTATGGCGCAACACCTCAAATACGGGGAGTTTGATCTCACATGGAACTATAACCCGCCCTTTGCCCTCGGGCGGACCGTCACCCAGCCGATCGCCTCCGGGGAGAACCCGGTCGACTACCAGGGCACAGCGGAGACCCCTTGCATTATCGTTTTGAGGAACCTCTCCGACGCGGACGTCCTCACCATCACTATAACAGCTATAAAAAGGAGTGTTTGACTATGGACAAAAACAAGATCAAAGAAACGCTCGAAAAGCAGTTACAGCTACTTTCCGAGCGTTCCGCAGAAACAAAAAATCGGGATTATATGGAACTTGCGAAACTATCCGAGTCTATGTGCTTGCTGGCAGAGACTATCAATCGGATTTGTCCGAGCGTTCCGTGAAACGCTTTTGAAGCGTTTCAATAAAATCCGCGATCTCGTTTGCGCTGTCTACGTCGATAGGGTATCTATCGCCGCGGGCCGCGCAAAGGATTTTTGCAATCTCGATTGAATTTGTGATTGCCGCGTTTTCGTTCATTGGAATCATTCGTATCACCCCCTTTTCTGGAAGAAAGTTTACCACAGAAAGGAAAGAGCGGCAACGGAGAAATGCGAAAAGGAGTGTTTAATTATGTACGCTTGCGACTACCTGGAAAATGGGATTTTGAACGCCCTCCGCGGCGTCACCTTTGCGGCTCCGGCGAAATGCTACCTTGCCCTTTACCTCAACGACCCAGGGGAAAGCGGCACGGCAGGAACAGAGGTAAGCTATACCGGATATAAGCGGATGGAAATTGACTTTTCCGCCCCGGCGGATTCCAACGGCGGGATCGGGGTCCAGAACCTCACCGACATTACTTTTCCGACCCCCGTCTCGGCGGCGGGCACCATTACCCATATCGGCGTCGTGGATTCCCTCACGGGCGGGAATATGCTCGCCCGGGGCGAGCTTGTGGAGCCCCTCATTATCGGGGCGGAGGAGCCCCCGGTATTCCTGGCCGGGGACGTGCTTTTCTACCTCACCGGGAACCTCTCCAAGGCGTGGAAAACAAAAGTCTTGAATATCCTCCGGGGAAACTCCATCCAGGGGATCACGCCCTATTTTTCCCTCTGGAACGGCTCGCCGGAGTCCTCCGGCTCCGAGCTGTCCGGGGACAATTACCAGCGCGTCCCCCTCACATTCGGGGCCCCGACGGAGCAGACCTCCGGCCAGATTATCGCCCGCAACTCCCAGGCGGCGGCGTTTCCCAGGCCCTCAACCGCGTGGGGGACCTGGACCTATTCCGCCCTCTACTCCGCCGAGACCTCCGGCGAGCCCGTCTATATTAAGCCCCTGACGGAGTCCGTGGAGCTCAAGCGGGGATATATGCCCACGATTGCGGAGGGGGCCGTGGAGGTAGGGATCAACTAATCATGTATAACGATAGACGGTATAGCCTCGCCCGGTACTCCGTCAACCAGGAGACAAAGACGGTCGAGATCGCGGAGAGCTTTTCCGAGGCTATGGGGGCGGTTGCCGGGGCCGCGATCCCCGTTGATTTCCGGGACAAATACGCGGAGGCCCTCCAGGGCTCCGCGCGGGGGACGGTCTCTGTTATTTCCACGTTCTCGGCGGCTGACCGCCTATTTACGACGGCGAGAATGTCGGCGGACGTAGTGACACGGGCCGTCCTCTCCGAGGCCATCCAGGGCTCCATATACGGACAGAAGAACACGCCCGCGGCCCTGACCGTCCGGGACGTGCTGGCCGCCCGGGCCCAGGGCTCGAAGAATGTCCCCGCGCCCCTGGAGCTTGCGGACCGTCTCACCGCGGCGGCGGCGGGCTCGAAGAATGTCACGGCCTCCCTCAAGGTCTCCGAGGTCCTGACCTCCATGTTAGAGGCGACCTCACAGACCACGGAGCGGACAACCCTCCAGCTCACGATCCCGCCCGGGGGAGAATTGCGGATTGACAGCGAGCTTTTTCTCGTTCTCTTGAATGGGGAAAACGCCTTGCATACACAGTCCGGGGACTGGATCAACGTATCCCGGGAACTCCTCCGGCTCATTATCGAAAGCGCCTCCGGCGGCCAGCTCCGGGGACAGCTCATTTATACGGAGAGATACCTATGATAGAAATTTTTGATAAATCGCGGCGGCGGGTAGCGATCGCGGAGAACGCTCACGCCATTTCAGAACAGGAACGGATTAACGCCGTTTGGTATTTCTATTTTTCCCTCCCGTATAAGGACCCGAAAAATGAGTATTGCAAGCCCTTCTATTACGTCCGCCACAACGGCGGGGAGCTTTACCGGATCATGCCCGAGACCCTGACCGTGGACGAGTCCGGGAGCGTGGCCTATCAGTGCGAGCACGTCCTCGCGACTCTGATTGACAATATTCTTTTCGGGTATCACGTTGTCGGGAACCTCGGGACCTATACCCCCGACGTGATCCGGTACGTCCTGGATCACCAGCTTGTGAAAAATTGGGTCCTGGACGAGTGCGACTATAGAAACCAATTTGAATATGGGTGGGAGCAAGAGTCCCTCCTCTCCGCCCTATTTTCCGTGGCGACACCCCTCGCGGGCCCCTACATATGGCGGACAAATACGGCTGTTTATCCGTGGCGGCTGTCTCTCAAACGCCTGGACACCACGGGGCGCCCGGAAATGTACGTCCGGCGGCGGCACAATATGACAAGCTACCAGCGGAGCCGGGACCCTCAAAATATTGTGACCCGCCTCTATCCCCTCGGCTATGGCGAGGGCGTGAACCAGCTCGGGATCGGGAGCGTGAACGGGGGCGTCCCATACCTCCAGAGCCCGAAAGCAATCACGGACAAATACGGGATTATTGAAAGGGTATGGACGGATCGCCGCTATGAGGACCCGGCCTCCCTCAAGGCCGCGGCGGAGGCTATGCTCCGGGAGCTCCAGGAACCCGCCGTCTCCTATTCGGTCGGCTATCAGGAAATGACCGCCTCCGACTTTGACAAGGCCGAGGTCGGAAAACGCCTCCGCATGGTTTACCCGGAGATCGGGGAGAGCGTGGACACGTTCATAACAGAGATTAAGCGGGACTATGAGGACGCGGAGCGGTCCTCCCTGGTTGTGGCGAACAAGGAGACCTCGATCGCCTCCTCCCTGGCCGATATGGCGGACCGCCAGAGGATTGAGCAGACATACGCCCAGGGAGCAACCCAAATTTATAGCCAAGCCCTCCAGGCGAATTGTGACCGCTCCTCCGGGGCGGTAATGGACTTTTTCATCCCGGAGGAAATGCGGATTATAAACAAGGTCCTCGTCAAGGTGCGAATGACAAAATTCCGGGCCTACTCCAAGAGCACGGAGAGCGACGCCGCGAAGGTTGTCACCTCTACCACAAACGACGACCAAACCCGCACGAGCTCCGACGGGGGGCGGACCACCTCAACCACCACCACCAGCGACGACCAAACCCGTACAAGCTCGGACGGGGGCCGGACCACCTCGACCACCACAAGCGGCGGCGGACAAACCACCTCCAGCGGCGGCGGGGCCACCTCCAGCGCGACGGCCCTCGAAAGCTCGAACGTCCTCCCGAGCCAGACCACCGGGCAAGCGGTCCACAACCACGGCCTCCATAACGGAGTGCGGATTGCAATATATGGGGGCGTGGATGAAAACGGGGCCGTGATTGCGGACGGATACGAAGTATGGGTGGATTCCGGTGCCCATATCCACCCGGCCCACTCCCATACCATCCCGCCGCACACGCACACCGTAGACGACCACTCGCACAGGCTCACCATTCCGGCACACTCCCACACGACCACGATCCCCGGCCACTCTCACCGCGTCACCATCCCGGACCATAGGCACACGATCACGATCCCGGGGCACTCCCACAAGGTAACGGTCCCCTCCCATTCCCACAATATCACGCCGGGGATTTATCAATATGGGAACCCTCAAAAATTCGGGCTTTATATCAATGGGATAAAAAAAGCGGATTTCTCCGGGAGGACGGCGGAGCTCGATATTACGGACCTATTGACAGGCTCGGACAACATGATCCCCAGGGGGAGCTGGTTGTCCCTGGAGGTCCGCCCGGACGACCTCGCCTATATCAGCATTGATCTAATTGTCCAGGGCTTTATACAATCCCGCGGGGATAAAACAGTTTAGGAGGTTTTTCTATGGCAACAGTGCTCTATCCCGGTATTGCGTTTTCGCCGCAAGCCACCCTCACAAACAACCTCGGCGCGGCGGATACCATTATTGAGGTCTCGGACGCCTCGGCGTTTCCGCCCGCCCCGAACCTCGCCACCATTGGAACGGACGAGGAGGGAGAGACCATCCTCTACACCGCCAAAACGGAGACCGCCCTCTCCGGGTGCAAGCGGGGGGTCGAGGGTGCGGCCCGGGCCTGGACGGCGGGCGAGCTGATCGGGCGGAACTTCACCGCGAAGGATCACGCCGACCTGATCGCCGCCATTTCGGAGACCCGCGGCGCGGCCACGGCGGCGGCGGGCGCGGCAACGGAGGCGGGGGAGGCCGCAAAGGCCGCCCAGGACGCCGCAAGGGCCGCACAAGAGGCCGCAAGCGAGGCGGAGGGTAAAGCTACAGAGGCGGCGGAAACGGCGAAGAAAGCGGCCACAGACGCCGCCCAGGCAAAGGAAAACGCACAGACCGCGGCGGACGCGGCGGCCACGGCCCAGGGCGCGGCGGAGACGGCACAGACCGCGGCCACTTCCGCCTCCACGGAGGCCAGCAACGCGAAGAAAGAGGCTGGAGAGGCGAAAAAGACCGCGGACGAGGCCCTGGAGACCGCCCAGGCGGCGGGCGGGCTTTACCCTCAAATTATTGTGACCGTGGCGGCGGGGGCCGTTGTGACGTGCTCCAACGGCTCCAAGAGCTACGAGCAGACCTCCACGGGCGCGGCGGTCGTGTTCAATGTCCCGGATTATGGGACCTGGAGCGTCTCGGCGGAGCGGGACGGCCTCCCCTCGAACACCGTCGAGATCGTGGTGGACACGGCGAAGCAGTACGCCGCCGCCCTGGCCTTTTTCGAGTCCACGATTACCGTCAACGTGGAGGCGGGCTCCTCCGTGGTATGTGAGGGCGGCGGAAAAACGCAGACCAAAACCTCCGAGACGGGCTCCGTCGTCTTTACCGTCACCTCGGCGGCCACCTACACCATAACGGCCACCACGGGAGACGAGACCACAAGCGGGACGGTCCAGATCACCGCCTCCGGCGAGGCGAAAACCCTCACCCTTGAATATTTCCGATCCACGATTACCGTCAATATCGCCGCCGGGGCTTTTGTCACTTGTACGGACGGCAAGACCTCCCTCGAAGGGACCTCCAACGGCTCCGTCGTGTTTATGGTCCACAATGCGGGGACGTGGCAGATCACAGGCTCCATGAATGGAGAGACCACGAGCGGGACGGTACAGATCACGGCGGGCGGCCAGTCGAAAGTCCTCAACCTTGAATTTTTCTCCGCTACGATTACCGTCAACGTGGAGAGCGGCTCGACCGTCACTTGTGCGAAGGGCTCCAACACGCAGACAAAGACCTCCACGGGCTCCGTCGTCTTTACAGTAAAGGAGGCGGGCACCTACACCATAACCGCCACCAAGAGCGGACAGGAGGCGAGCGGGACGGTACAGATCACGGCGAACGGCCAGACAAAAACCCTCTCCCTCGCCTATGTCCATATTTATAGCGCGGCATGGGACGGCTCCAGCACGACCAAGCTCACAAGAGGCGACGACGCGGCCCTCTTTACGGACCCCGTCCCAGCCGTGGGAAACGGGGCCGGGTCCTCCCCCTTTGACAACCGCCTACCGTGGTCCGGCATGACAAAAGTAACGGACGGGAATAACGTCCTTGTGAAAATTCCGAAATATTGGGTAAAGGTATCTCACGCGCCCTTTAAGGTCCAGATCGCGGACAAGGCGACCCCGGGCTATCAGGTTTCCCCGGCCCACCGGGACCGCGGGGACGGAGTCGGCGAGCGGGATGTTGTCTATATTGGCCGCTATGAGTGCGACGGCTCCTATATGTCCAGGAGCGGACAGGCCCCGAAAGTCTCGACGCCCCTCGCCACCTTCAGGAGCGGGATTCATGCCCTCGGCGCGGAGTATTGGCAAGCGGATATTGCTTTACATTTGACGTGGTGGTTTTTGTATATCGTGGAATATGCGGACTGGAACGGCCAGACGGCGATCGGACAGGGTAACGTAAGCTCCGGCGCAAAGATCAACACCGGGGCCACCGATTCCATGACCTACCACACAGGCCGCGCCGCGGGGACAGACGGCCAGACCGCCGTCCAGTATCGGAACATTGAAAACCCGTGGGGCAACGTCCGCGAGTGGAGAGACGGGATCATTTTCTCCGACACCAATATTTGCACCTATAACAACCCGGCCAACTTCTCCGACGCCTACAACGGGACCGGGGCCGTGGTGCGGAGCAACAAACGGGCCGCGTCGAGTGGATGGATCAAGGCATGGGGCCACGACACCAACGACCCGAGTTTTATTTATCCCTCGGAGATCGGCGGGTCCGAGACGACGTTCGTCCCGGATTATTGCTATTATAACACCGGGGTCCGGGCCCTCCATGTCGGCGGCCTCTATGGCAACGGCACCATCGCGGGGCCGTTCTACCTCTACGGCGGCAACACGCCCGCCTACACCTACGCCTACCTCGGCTCGCGCCTTCAAAAGCTCCCTCGGGCGGCGTAGCCGCCGGGGGGACCGGGGGGTCGCAACCCCCCGGAGGTAACGATAAACACACATTGACGAAAAGGAGGGATACAAATAAAAAGGGACTGGCTACGCTATGCGACCGGGCTTTTTGGCTCCCGCGTCCCGGATTATTGCAATTATAACACCGGGGTCCGGGCCCTCAATGTCGGCGGCAACTATGGCAACGGCACCAACGCGGGGCCGTTCTACCTCAACGGCAACAACACGCCCGCCAACACCAACGCCAACCTCGGCTCGCGCCTACTTATTCAAGATATAGTCTCACCGCGTAGCCTTTTCCGTACCGCTCGGTAAAAATTGCCGTAGGGACATGGTTTAGTAAGCCTTTTTGGTTTGAAAGACCGTGAGGTGAATAAGAAAATTTATTTACATCCGAGAGGCAAAACATGAAAAGAATAGGATTCCTCATGGAGAGGCTTTGCAAAAAGGAGAACGCCCTCCAGGCGATCGAGGAAATAAACGAGGATCGCAAAGACAATAAAACCGCTCAATGGGTGGAGCGGACGAAGGAGGAACGGGCGGAGGAGCTTTGCAAGATCGCCCGGAACTTCCACCCGAAACCCGCCCGGACCTTTGAGCGGTACGACCCCACCGCAGGGAAAACCAGGATTATCAACGAGCCCGCCCTCTGGCCGGACCAATATATCCACCACATGATCGTCCAAGTCTTAAAGCCCATCCTTATGAGGGGAATGGATTATTTTTGTTGTGGGAGTATCCCGGGCCGGGGCCCGCACAGGGAGAAAAAAGCGATCGAGAAATGGCTCGACAAAGACCGCAAGGGGACAAAGTACGGCGGCGAGGCGGATATTAAAAAATTCTATGATTCCCTATCTCCTCGCGTGGTTATGAGATTCCTTTGCAGGAAAATCAAGGACCGGGAATTTCTCGCCCTGATATGGAAGATCATCAAGGCCGGGATCAAAATAGGCTTTTATATTTCTCAATGGCTCGCTAACGCCGTACTTGAGCCCCTGGACCACTATATCCGGGAAAAGCTCGGTATCCGCCGATATGGGCGGTATATTGATAATTTTACTTTTTTCGGCCCGAACAAGAAAAGGCTCCACAAGGCGATCAGGGCAATCATGGAATACCTCGCCCGTATGGGCCTACGCCTAAAGGAAAATTGGCAAGTCTACAATACCCGAAAGCGCATGGTCGACGCCGTGGGGTATCGCATGAAACGGGGCTTAACCCTGATCCGCAAGCGGAACCTCCTCCGCCTAAAAAGACAATGCACACGGGCGAGTAAACGGATCGAGGCGCGGCGGCGGGTAGACCCGAAACAGGCCCGGGGGATTCTATCCAGGGCCGGACAGCTTAAACATTGTGCGGGAAAGAAACAGTATGAAAAGCACGTCCTCCCGATCCGGCCAGTTTTGAAAAACGCCGTCCGGGAGGCGGACAAAAGGAGGAGAAACCTATGCTTGAATACACGATCGGCATAATGAGGGACGGCGGGCGGCCCCGCCGCTACCTCCGTATTAAATCCGACGAGGCGATCCGGGTATTGGACCCCGTCGTATCCTTCACAAGAGCGCAGGAGGACAAAAGGAGTGTTTACGAGTGCATAATCGGGGCCCTGATTCACGAGGCCCAGGAAGGAGGTTTTTTCTATGAGTGGTACGAGCTGGAGAGCGTCCTTGTGGAGGTGGACCACACCCTCCCCATCGCCGCGACCGTCCAGCGCATGGGCCCGGAGGCCACGATCGCCGCCGCAAAGATCGCCCGCCTGACGTTGCCGGGGCTGGACCTCGACGACGGCCAGAGGATCGCGGTCTCCGCCCTTTATGAGGACTGGAGCCCCGGGGCCGCCTATAAGGTCGGGGACGTGCGGAACGCGGGCGGCCAGACGTGGGAGTGTTTCCAGGAGCACGACAGCGCGGTTTACCCGGACATTTCCCCGGAGGGGACTGCGTGGCGCACATTCTGGAGGCCGCTCCACGGCAACACGCCGGAGACCGCCCGCCCCTTTGTGGAGGTCCAGGGGGCCCATGATACATATAAGGCGGGCGAGTATATGGTTTGGACAGACGGGACCGTCCGGGAGTGTATCCGGGAGACGAGTTTCGGCCCGGACGACGACTCGGACGCCTGGAGCCTCCCGGACAGGCCCGCGCCCGCGGCGGCGGAGGCCGCGGACCTGGAGGCTATGACGATCCCCCAACTCAAAGAATACGCCAAGGAGCACGGGATCAGCCTCGCCGGGAAAACCCTCAAGGCGGATATTGTGGCGGCCATAAAGGCCGAGCTTTAAGAAGGAGGAACAAAAGACAATGAAAGAAAATATTTTTCGTGGCGTGATCGCCGCCGCCGTGGCCGGAGCCGCGGCATACTTCCAGGAACTCGCCCTCCCCGTGGCGGTCCTTTTCCTTGTTATGGTCGTGGACTATATCTCCGGCATGGTCCGGGCATGGACCCGGGGCGAGCTTTGTTCCCGCGTGGGAATTATGGGGATTGTAAAAAAGGCCGCCTATCTCCTGGCCGTCGTCGTGGCGATTGTGGCCGATTGGGTGGTACAGACGGCGGCGGGCCAGATCGGGGTCGATTTCGGCGGATTCTTCTTTTTCGGCCTCCTCGTGACAATCTGGCTCGTTCTCAATGAGTGTATTTCGATCCTTGAGAACATTTCGCAGATCGGCGTCCCGCTCCCGTCTTTCCTTGTGGCATTGATTGAGAAGTTGAAAAGCACAACGGAAAATAAGGGGGAGGAGCTGCTGAAATGACAGGGGCAGAAAGAGAAAAATATATCTGGAGCCGCCTCGCCGCCGCGGGCTTGACGCCCGCAGGGGCGGCGGGGCTCATGGGGAACCTTTACGCCGAGAGCGGCCTCAACCCGGCGAACTTGCAAAACACCCACGAGAAAAAGCTCGGCCTCACAGACGCCGCATATACCGCCGCCGTGGACGCCGGAACCTATACCAATTTCGCCGGGGACGGCGCGGGGTATGGCCTCGCACAGTGGACCTATAAGACCCGCAAGGCGGCCCTCCTGGCCTATGTCCGGGCGGCGGGTCGGTCCGTGGGGGACCTGGAGGCACAAGTCGGCTTTTTGCTCCAGGAACTCGCCGGGAGTTACAAGGGCGTCCTCTCCACGCTGAAAAGCGCCCAGGACGTCCGAACCGCCTCCGACGCCGTCCTCCTCCAGTTTGAGCGGCCCGCCGACCAGGGCGAGGCCGCCCGGGCCCGCCGCGCCGGGTACGGGAAAACCTACTTTGACCGATACGCTCCGGCGGACACCTCCGGCCTCATGCCCTCCGGCGTGTTTGTGGACAAGCTCCTCACCGTGGCGGGGAATTTCAAAACCCTTTATATCATGGGGTGCTTTGGGGCCCCTATGACACCGGAGAACAAGGCGAGATATACCAAAAATCACGCCTACAATACAAGCGAGGCACAAAAGGCACGGATCAACGCCGCCTCCGCCGATACATTCGGCTTTGATTGCGTCAACCTCATAAAAGGGATTTTGTGGGGCTGGAGCGGGGACGTCTCCAAAAGATATGGCGGCGCAACCTACCCGACCGCGGCGGCATTTGCGGCGGGGGCTTGCCCGGACGTGTCGGCGGACGGCATGATTAAAATTTGTAAGGAGGTCTCCACCGATTTCTCCCGGATCGTCCCCGGGGCGGCGGTATGGGTAAAGGGGCATATTGGGGTATATATCGGGGACGGCCTCGCGGTCGAATGTACTCCGAAATGGAGGAACAAGGTCCAAGTGACCGCCGTCTCCAATATCGGGACAAAGGCCGGATACAACGCCCGCAAGTGGACCAAGTGGGGGAAAATCCCCTATATCAACTATGAGGAGGAGATCGAGAACATGAGCAAAGAGGAATTAAAGGCCCTGATCCGGGAGACCGTCCGGGAGGTCCTCGACGAGGATAACCCGGTCTATAAGGATTTGAAGGACGTCCCGGAATACTGGAAACCCACCGCCGCGGCACTCCTGGAGGCCGGAGCCGTGAACGGCGGAACCCCGGCGGAGGTATGCGAGACGGACCTCAACCTCCGCAAGGAGACGCTCAAGGCCGTGGTCGTGGCGGCCACATATCACGACGCCCGGGAGGGCAAGCAGTAGAAAAAAGGGCTGGAGGGTAACGCCTCCGGCCCTTTTCTTTGCTTTTGGTACGCCTTTTCTTTTGATAAGCTATGTAATATTACCATGAGTAGGGGGCTTTTTCATGTTAAAGTCAATTAAAATATGGGGTATTTCCATAGCAAGGAGGCGGAACCGTGAAAAAATTCCAGTTTGAGGGAAAGGGGAACATATCCGGGGACCGCGTCCGAGAACTACGCCTCCGGGCCCGATTGTCACAGTCTGCCCTTGCGGCGAAAATGACCACAGAGGGCGTCATTATGGAACAGGACGTAATAAGCCGGATCGAAAGCGGCTCCCGCCTTGTGACCGACTATGAACTCCTCGCCTTAACGAAAATTTTCGCCGTCTCGGCGGACTGGCTGATCGGATCGGGATAGAAACACCCGCCGCGGGAAGAATTTCCCCCGGCGGATTTTTTGGGCTTGACTTTATGGTAAAATTAGCGTAATATAAGAGGCACAAACACAAGGGAGGCGGACAGCATGAGAAAGGGAACAACGGCCAGCACAAGCAAACTCGCAAAACTCCGGGCCGAGCGGGGGCTCGGGCTCCGCGAGCTTGCGGAGCTATCCGGCGTAGGTATCCGGCAAATACAAGGGATAGAGGGCGGGACCTCAAAAGTGGAGAATACATCCCTAAAGAACGCCCTCGCCCTTGCGGACGCCCTCAGCGTACACCCTCGGGACCTGATCTAAAACACAACCCCGCCCGGCCAGTGGCCGAGCGGGGATTTTTATATATTGGAGGCTTGCGTTATGGGAAAGCATTATAAACATTTGACCTGGAGGGAGCGGCTACGAATTGAAACCCGCCTCAAGGATGGATGGAACCCCCAAAAGATAGCCGACGAGATCGGGCGGCACGTCTCCACTATTTACCGGGAGATCAAGCGGGGACTCGGCGTCCAGCGCACGACGGACCTCATAGATTATGAGTGCTATATACCCGAGATCGCCCGGGAGAAATACGAGGCCACATTCTCCGGTAAGGGCCCGGACCTCAAGATCGGGAAGGACCACAAGTTGGCAAACTACCTCGGAGAGGTCCTAAAGGACGGCTATCGGTCCCCGGAGGCCGCCCTCGGGGAAATTGAGGTTAAAGGGATGGAATTTGATACTAAAATATCGCCTCGGACCCTTTACCGCTATATCGAAATGGGGATTATACCGGGCATTTCAAGCGCAGACCTCCCCATTAAACGGAACCAGGGCAAAAAGAAAGAAAAGCAAAAGCCAAGGGCCGCCCGGAATTGCAGGGGTAAGAGCATAGAGGAGCGCCCCAGGGAGATCAACGCCCGGGAGGAGGTCGGGCATTGGGAAATGGACACAGTAGAGAGCGCCAAGGACGGGAGCCTGGAGCGGGTCCTCGCCCTGACTGGCCGCGTCACAAGGAACCAAATAAACATAAAAATTAAAACGGGCGAGGCGAAAATGGTCGTTGCCGCCCTGGACCGCCTGGAGCGGAAACTCGGGACTTTGTTCCCGGTTGTGTTCCGTTCAATCACCGTTGACAATGGCTCCGAGTTTGCGGACGTGGAGGGTATGGAGCGGTCTTGTCTACGCCCGGGAGAAAAGAGGACGACGGTCTATTATTGCCATCCGTACAGCTCCAGCGAACGGGGCTCCAATGAGAAACAAAACGGCATGACCCGCCGCCGCCACCCGAAAGGGACGGACTTTAAGAAAGTCTCCCGGAAAAAGCTCCGGGAGACGACAGAATGGATCAATAACTATCCTCGGAAAATGTTCGGATTCCATACCGCGGCGGAGCTTTTCGCCGCCGCCTTTCCTGGCCTCCCCGCATTGTGCTAAAAAAATTTATAAAATTTTTCGCATTTCTCTTGACAAACGGCGAATGTTGATTTACCATTGAAGTGCGAAAGCTCGAAAGAGCTCGACGCACTTCAATTTTTTTATGTTTTAGGGAAGGAGGCCGGGGAACATGGGCCGGAAACTCCGCTATCTCGGGCTGAGTGAGCGGGCGGAAATTGAGAGACTACACAACGGGGGCGCTCCGGCGGCGGTGATTGCCGAGAAAGTCGGCTACCATGTAGCCACAATTTACCGCGAACTCCAGAACGGCTACAACGGGACCGTAGACGAGTACGGTCGGCGGGTGTATAGCGCCGAGGTCGCACAGCGGACCTTTGAGAGGAACATCAAGAGCCGGGGCGAGCGGGCCGCGGCAAACTGACAGGAAAGGAGATTGCTATACCATGCAAAAAACCGACAACAACATCTTGACCACCCTCCGGGGCTATTTCCTCCTAGCGGCGGCGGACCTCGCCCTCTACCCGGAGGGATCGCCGGAGCATATCAGGGCGGAGCACTCGGCGGCGAACACCTCCCGGACGGTTTTCGAGCTTTTCGGGGCCGCGGCGGCGGAGGCTTTGAGAGAGGAGGCGGTCAAGAAATGGCCGAAACCCGGAGGGATCGCATGATGGATTTATCAAAGTTTCCTTGTCACAAAAAGCCGTATGCAGATAGCACACTTCGGAATATGAAAAAGGGCGAGCTGATCGGCATACTCCGCGACTACGAGCACAATTACGGAGCCCTCTATTCATTTTATGAAAACTCCGTGAAAAACGCCGAGGCGCTATTGAAAAAGGCGGAGCGGCTATCACTCGGGGCCCTCCTTGCGGTCCTCCAGGACGAGGCCCGCGTCTTTATCGTCCACCGTATGGGCCCGAACGAGTGCGAGGGCGTGGCCGGAGGAACGGCCCAGGAGCTCCGCTCTACCCGTTGCGTGGAGGTATGCGGGGACAACGTGGTCGAGCGCCTCGCCCTGGACCTGGACGAATGGCCGGAGGTATGGCCGAGCGACGACCCGGCCCCGGTCCTGGTTATCACGATCGGCGGGAAGGAGGCGAGCCCGTGAGCACTTGTAAAGGGTGCGGGGCCCCGATCGACTGGATCACAACCACAGAGGGAAAGTATATGCCAGTAGACCCGGAGCCCGTGTTCGTCATTGAGGGGGACGGCCCGGACCGCTTTGTCACCGACGAGGGCGCGGTCCTCCTCGGGCGGCGGGCCCGCCTGGAGGAGGAGAGGCCGGGGCTTGAGGTTGCCTTTGTCCCTCACTGGAAAACCTGCCCGGACGCCGGACGATTCCGGCGGCGGAAACGCTGAAAGGAGATTGCTATACCATGAAAGCCCTTGTAATGACAGCCCAGGACGCCCGGGAGTTTGAAAAGCTCGGCGGCCTCACCATCACGAAACCGATCAAGCCCGCGCCCGCCGCCTATGTTGAGGGGGCAAAAATGGAGGAGGCGGCCCCCGGGCGCTGGAACCTGATCCGGGAGGGCGTGATCTACGCACACGACGGCGGGGCCACCTTTACGACGCCCGTCAACGCCGGGGACATTGTTTTCCTCCGGGAGCCGTGGGCCCGCCTCAAGAACCCGGCGAACGGGGAGCCCTCGGACCGCGTGATCCTCGCGGCGGATTCCACCGTTGCGGAGGGACAGACCGCCTATAAGTGGGCCTCCCCCGTATCCATGCCGGAGTCGGCGGCCCGCCGCTTTGCCGTTGTGAGCAAGGTCGAGCCCATCTATAACGAAAATGTCGCCGTTTGGTCTATCACGCTGGAGGCCGTCACAAAGGCCGCGGCGGAGGCCGGAGAGGCCGGGGCGCTCCCCTACTCCGACGCGCCCAGCCCGGAGGAGGGCTCCAGCTATTACACATACGCCGGGGACATGAGCCCGGAGGATCACGAGCGCATGATCGCCGCGATCAACCAGGACCGGGCCCGCCTCGCCGAAGTGCAAGATCGGTTAATCAGGATTGACAACCGCCGCCGGGAGCTGGCCTATCTCAATTTCGAGGGCCGGGACAAGGTGGACCCGAACGACCGCGCCGCCCTCCAGGAGGAGGACGCCACCCTGGACGCCGAACAGGCGGAGCTTGCAAGAGAGGAGGCGGAACTCCGCCACGCCCTGGAGGACGCCGGAGCCCCGGCACCTACCACAGCAGACCGCGCCCGGGAAAAGCTCGCGGCGATCCGCTCCCGCCGCGGCGAGATCGCTAATTTCGACGCCGAAACGAAGGTATCAAACAATTACGATATTGAGGAGGCGCGGCTAATCCAGGAGGAGCGGGACCTCTCCGCATACCTGGAGGGGCTCACTGCGGCGGAGGATGGTCCGACCGGGGAGGAGCCGCCCGCCGGGGAAAGCGAACAAACCACGCTTGACGCCCAGGAGGACGAGGAGGTCGGCTCCTTCACCTTTGGCAAGTGTAACTATTGCGGGCGAGAGTGGGGCGTTACCCTGGAGGGCGCAAAGGGCGGCGGTTATCCCACACAGCGGACGGCCAACGCCGCCGCGACCCGCGTTTGTGATTGCCCGGAGGCCGTGGAGAACCGAAAGCCGGAGGTCGGCGTCGCCTTTGCCGTCACGACGGGGGCGTGTAAGTATTGCGGCCAACTCCAGGAGGTGGGCCCCCATCCGTCCCAGGCGGCGGCGGACGAGACGGCGACGGAGGTTTGCTCCTGCCCGAGCGCCCGGACGGCCCGCCGCACGGCGGAACAGATCGAGGACGCCCGGGACCGTGTAAACCGCCTTTTCGGGGAGAGGGCCGAGGACCTCGGCTTTAAGCCGATCGCCGGGGACGGCGCGATCGAACTCCTGGAGCGTGTGGTCGAGCTGATCGCCCGGGGGCCGATTTCCTCGGCGTCCCTCAATATCCGGGGCCAGTGTAAAGCGAAATTCTCCATTACCAGCAAGGGCAAAATCAAGGTATCCAGGAGCGAAACCCGCTCTTGCGATCTTGAGGCCGGAGAGTGATCTCATGGAAAACCTCTCTATATTTGATTTGACGCCGGGAGGGGAGCAATTCAAGCCGGAAAAATCGACGGATTGGAAATGGAGATTTTCAGACTATCCGAGGGAAAAGAACGGGTTAAAAGTATTTTCGTGTTTCGCTTGTGGCGGCGGGTCGACTATGGGCTACAAGCTCGCCGGGTGCGACGTTCTCGGGTGTGTGGAAATTGATCCCCGTATGAATGAGGTCTATGTGAGGAACCACGCCCCAAAATACAACTACCTCATGGACATACGGGAGTTTAACCGGCTCCCGGCCGAGGAGATTCCCGGGGAGCTTTTTGAGCTGGACATTCTGGACGGCTCCCCGCCGTGTACCACATTCTCCGTCGCCGGGAAAAGGGCGGAAACATGGGGGAAAGCGAAAAAATTCCGGGAAGGACAAAAGGAACAGACCCTCGACGATCTCCCGTTTGTATTCATTGAGACGGTAGAAAAGCTCCGCCCGCGGTGCGTGATCCTGGAAAACGTCGAGGGGCTGATTATGGGCGAGGCGTGGGGGTATGTCCAGGAGATTTACAAGCGCCTCAAGAAAGCGGGGTACAAGGTCCACCATTGGCTCCTCAAGGGTGAAAACATGGGAGTCCCACAAACGAGACATAGAGTTTTTTTCGTGGGAATACGGAACGACCTAGGCGTCGATCCGGTCGATCTCGATATGTCATTTTATTATGAGCCGGTGCGTTTTCGGGAGATCAAGTCGGGAGAGGGCGGAGCGGTAGGACGGGAAAGTATGTCGTTTCGGGCCTTGCAAAAGGCGACACCGGAGGACAAAGACCTCGCCGCCGTATATAAGCGGATCGGGGAGCGGGAGCGTTGCTTTACGACCCGGATCGTATGGGAGGACGATATACCGCCAACGCTCACAGCGAGGACGGACCAATACCGGGGAGAGGAGAAAACACGGGTAAGCATTGAGGACTTGATCCATATACAGACATTCCCGGAGGATTTCGACTTTATCAGAAATACCTATTACCGGGCCCTCTATGTTTGCGCTATGTCCGTCCCGCCCGTAATGATAAAGCGGATCGTATCCAGGTTAATTGAGGCCGGGGTATTTGAGAAGGGAGCGACGCCGTGATTTGGGAATTGAGCTATAAAGCAGACCCGCGGGCCCGGGAAGTGGCGGACCGACACTATAACAGGCAAAAGCCGGGGACACCTCAATTTGTGCCACCGGGCCGCGCCCTTGTGCTTTACACGGAGACGGAGACCGGGAGGGCGTTTTGGGTAACGTCCTACCCATTCGCTCAATATGTGCGCCACGCATGGGCGGGCGCGTGGGTATGCTCGGCCTTTAGGAATGAGGGCGCGGGCGTGGCCTCCGAAATGATCCGGGACGCAGTAGCCGCGACGCGGGCTTATTTCGGAGAGCCGCCAGACCTCGGCCTCGTGACCTTTATCGACCGCCGAAAAGTGCGCCCGACAATGGTCCACGGCCTCAAGACATGGGGGTACACCTACAAGCTCGCCGGATTCCGGGAAGTCGGAGAAACAAAAGGCGGCCTTCTCGCCCTCCAGTTACTTCCGGGGGATATGCCGCCGCCGGAGGCGGCGAGGGAGACGCCGCCGTGAGAATTGGCTTAATCGACGTGGACGGCCACAACTGGCCGTCCCTCCCGCTTATGAAAATATCCGCATACCACAAGGCGAAGGGCGACAAGGTCGAGCTGTGGTTTCCTATGAACCATTACGACAAGGTCTATATGAGTAAGGTTTTCCCAGGCTCGGCGGACGTGGACTCCGTCATATACGCCGGCGAGATCGAGCGGGGCGGGACGGGCTATTTCTATCCAGACGGCGGCCCGCCCCTACCGGAGGAGATCGAGCACATATTCCCGGACTATGGCCTATATCCAGAGGCCACGGCGGGGCGGGCTTATGGATTCCTGACCCGCGGCTGTCCCCGTCAATGCGGATTCTGCATTGTGGGAAAAAAGGAGGGGACAACCTCCCGGCAAATCGCCGATCTCTCCGAGTTTTGGAACGGACAACGGGAAATTAAGCTCCTCGACCCTAACATTTTAGCGTGTAAGGATCGGGAACGGCTTCTCCAAGAGCTCGCCGCCTCCGGCGCGTGGGTGGACTTCACCCAGGGGCTCGATATTCGCTTGATCGAGGGCGTCGAGGACCTCGTAACAGCTATAAAAATAAAACGGATTCATTTCGCGTGGGACAACCCGGAGCAGAATTTGAGGCCGTATTTTGAAAAATTCCGTAAAAAGTGCGATCTCAACTATTCAAAACTCGGCGTCTATGTTCTTGTAAATTTCAACTCAACACAGGAGCAGGATTTAGAGAGGGTCTATTTTCTCCGCGATCTCGGATATGACCCCTATGTCATGGTGTACGAAAAAGAAACCGCTCCGCGGGAGATAAAGCTCCTCCAGAGGTGGGTAAATAATCGGTTTATTTTCCGGTCGTGCCCGCGTTTTGAGGACTACGACCCGCGGCGGAGATAGGAGGGAACCGCTTGAAAATCAAGATTACAAAGAAGCTCCCGACCGATCCAGAAAACCGCCCGGAGGTGGGCGGCGTGTACGAGGTTGTCCGGCAAGCGCCGGGGCAGTATGGGCCGATCCTATTTATCAAGGTCGGCGGCGTGGAGGTCGGCGTTTTGGGCGGGGAGTATGAGCCCGCGGCGGAGGTGGAACCGTGAGCCGCTGGGTCTATCGCTGGAGGGTCTCCCCTCCTCCGGGCTCCGGCTTTGAGGCGGTCGAGGTCCTCGGGGCCTCCCGGTATGAGGCCGTGATCGCCGCCGCGAAATTGTGGCGCACTCCCTGGACGCAGATCGCCCGCGCTTGCACATTTGAAAAGCTCGGGGAGGTAGCGGAGAAATGAGAGAAGCGGACATTTATAGAGCCGCCCTCGAAAAATGGGGCGCAGACGCTCAAACCCTCATGGTATTTGAGGAAATGGCAGAACTACAAAAAGAACTTTGCAAAAATGCCAGGGGGAAAGACAACCGCGGGAGTATTGCGGAGGAGATCGCAGACGTTCAAATTATGCTGGAGCAAATGATTGCCCTCCATAATTGCCGCGCTATGGTTAGGACATATAAGGCCGCAAAACTTGACCGATTGAAAGAGCGGTTAGGTCTCGGGGAGGTGGAGACGTGAACGATCTCCCGGTTTGGCAACTTCCAGTAATGAGCGAAACGGGCGCAAGTGCAAACGCCTACATACCAAAAACGGCAAAATACCATTGTTTTATTGACAACGCCTCTCTTTGCAAGAGATACACCCAGGATACGGACTATTACGAGACAGGGATCGAAAGCGGAGAAATTCTCCGCAGACCGGAAATAGCTTGTAAAAAATGCCGGAAAATGTGGTTACGGCGGTATGTGCCGGAGGAGGCGGAGCCGTGAAAAATGGAAAGAACCGGGCCGCGGCGGCGGTCGAGCTGGCCGCCGTCCTCCTGGCAACCGCCGCCGCCTTTGCATGGGGGCAACGGGCCGCCCTGATAGAGCGAGGCTATACTGCCCACGGCGGGGAATACCTCCTCCTCGTAATTCCTTTTATCTACTACACCGGGAAACGGATCGCCGAGGACTGGATTGTGGAGCTCCGGGAGCTATGGAGGGGCAGACAGTGAAGGAAACGATAAAAAGGCTTGAGATCGCGTTCATGGGATACGACACCCAACAGACAAAGGCGGCGTTTCAACGGTTTGCAAGAGACAATCAGGAGGAAATAAGAACCGATTTATTGAAAATGGGGCTTTTGACCCTAAAGGACGGGACGCGGATCACGGCAATAACTCCAGGGACGGCGGGCTCGGGAATTTGTGCATACAAATACGACCAACTGATCCTCGCCGACGACAGCAGAAAAAGGATATACTCCGCACGTTGGAGGGAAATAAGCCTATTTTTACAAACGGCTATGGATCGCTCGTGCGTCCCGGGAGAATACAAAATTTTATTTTATGATCTCGACGCCCCGGAACCGCAGAGCGAGACCAGGAAAGGAGCGGGAAAACATGGGAAGGAATTATAAAATTTGTCCCAGGTGCGGGGACCACCTGGACCACGGCGAGCGGTGCGAGTGCATGGACCGCCGCCCGGAAACCGCGGAGACGGCCAGAGCCACGCCGACCGAGCGGGCCCGGGGCTATGTGATCGGCGTCGACCTCGCCCGGGGGAAGGACCGCACGGCGAAAGCCTACATTTCCAGAGTGTAAAAAAGAGCCCCGGACGCTTGACGAGAGCGTCCGGGGCG
>OFGH01000704.1_pt1 | contig 27767 bp, 24 predicted proteins | sample 1521721 | NCBI WGS metagenome assembly OFGH01 (sample SAMEA3504132, study PRJEB24116) | mouse gut metagenome | biome: mouse gut; feature: mouse-associated habitat; material: faeces | place: Denmark | collected 2011
CAGGCATCCTGGGCCATACCAGAGCAGCATTCACGCTGGACACCTACACCCACACTACCGGTGATATGCAGAAACGAGCATCGGAAGTGGTTGGTGATTTTCTGACAGACATTTTCGGAGAGGAGTTGAGACCATGGGAAGAAAGCGCAAAAGCGGCGAAGGTACTGTCCGACTGAGAAAAGATGGACGTTGGGAGGGCCGGATAGTCATCGGCTATGATGACAAGGGCCTGCCCAAAACGAAGAATGTCCTTGCCAAGACAAAGGGTGAATGTGTGGAGAAGTTGAACACTCTGAAAAACTCAGTATCTCCAACAACTGCTGTCAAGGTCCGAGCGGATATGCCCTTCGGTGAGTGGATGACATTCTGGTATGAGATCTGCTGTAAACCCGCCGTCCGACCAAACACACGGACAGGCTACGAAAATAATATTCGCCTGTATATTCGTCCAAGGCTCGGCGGCATTCCTCTGAACAAGCTAACTGCAAACGACCTTCAGCAGTTCATAAACTGGATGAGGCAGGATGGCCGGAGCGAATACCGGAAGTCTCGAGGCAATGGTCTCTCCGCTAATACGATACGGCACTGCTTTGGTCTATGCCGCAGGGCTCTGGAGAAGGCCGTCACCGAAAAGCTGATCGTGCGCAACCCGGCGGAGGAATGTAAGCTCCCACCGGCCAGACGAATGGAGATGCGGCTGCTCAGCAGAGAGGAACTGCAAAAGCTGCTCATTCAGGCCAAGGCCGAGGGATACTACGAGGTGTTCCTGCTGGAACTGACCACAGGACTTCGAGTAGGGGAACTGATGGCCCTGCAATGGGATGATTTGAACTTCAATACCGGGGAACTGCGAATCGAGTGGCAGATTTGCCAGATTAAAGGTGAACTGCTGATACAGCCGCCGAAGAATAAAGCATCCATCCGGACGGTGATCCTGCCGCCCGCAGTGGTCACCGCACTGAAAAAATATAAGCAAACGGTTTTCTCCCGGTGGATGTTCCCCTCCCCGAAGAAAGAAGACGCTCCGGTAGCCCCCTCGGTTGTCAGCCACCGGCTGGCCAAAATCCTGAAGCACGCTGGATGTAAAAAGGTACGCTTCCATGACCTGCGTCATGTGTTCGCCACCAACGCTCTGGAACATGGGATGGACGTCAAGACTTTGTCCACCGTCATCGGGCACGTCTCCAGTGCCACCACGCTGAATGTCTACGCCCATGTCACAAGCGATATGCAGAGACAAGCCGCCGCCAGGATCGACCGGGGTATCGGCAAGGCGGAAGTGGCGGAGTCCACATCGACAGCAAAATCCATGTCCACGATGACCGATTTTCGGCCTATCAGGGAGCGAAAGCGCCGGTGGGGAACCGGGTCTCTCAGTAGAAATCAAAACGGTCAATGGGTTGGACGCTATACGATCACATGGCCAGATGGAAGGTTGGAAACACGAAAGGTCTATGCCGCTACTGAGGAGGAATGCGAAAGGCTGCTGGCGGCGATGATAGCAGATATGAAATCGGAGGTAGCCGCTGAAAAGGAGCGGCTGACAGCGGAAAATAGAGCAAGTTGAGAACTGCGGCTCACTGGGACACCTCCAGTGGGCCAGTTTTTCTCTGTCTGTGGGCAAATATGTGGTCAGAATGCAAACGCTCATAATGGACAGGCGAAAGGAGTTGCGGAAATGGCAGGTTTTGGGAAGTTATCAAAGGCTTTCGCAGGTATAAATCTGCTTATTTTTGTGGAGTGCTGTTTGCGCTGATACCTCCAAAGAAAACCAAAACGCCCAAAGGGCAGCTCTTTTTCCGCCGCTCTGCACTGATTGGCGAAAATTTTCTTGCCGTTGAGCATTCCGTCAATTATCAAACAAGGCCTAATCTCGTAATAACAGTAAAACGAATCCTTCCATATCAAGGGAGGACTGGCGCGACTTGCTGTGCAGCACACTGCTCAAAATTTAGTTCAACCCATACCGGTGAAAAACTTGCCTATTTCCTGCCGCGCTGTTATAATATTTGCCATAAGGCATTCCTCTCTTGGATCATGGTCTTGTGGTTGCTTATCACCCCATATCCTGCCGCATTTAAGAGCGTTTTGCCATTGTTAATTTTTTAGATTTGCTCATTTGGTTTATATGGAAAGGACGTCAACATGGAGAAGAGGGAATCTCCCGGAAATCAGGATGATGTTTACAGCAAGCTGCTGGATATGATACGTTCTTGGGAGCATAAATCGGCTCGGCTGCCACCGGAAGACGCACTGGCGGCGGGTTTGAAGATCAGCAGAGTGAAACTGCGGGATATTTTGGCACTTCTGAACGCACAGGGTTATATCAACCGGAAAAAGGGCATGGGAACAGTGATCAACCGCTGTGCCATAAATGAGACGGCAAGACTGGATATTGATGTTGTTTATGAAGAGGCTATCGCGTCTTATGGATTTACGCCAAAGACAAGCGTGCGCAAGCTGCAATACTTGGATAAAACCCCGGAAAATGTAGCCAGATATCTGCAATGCCCGGTAGATGATCCCGTATGGACCGTGGAAAAGGTCATTTATGCAGACGAACGGCCCGCTATTTATTTGTGCGATTTTATCGTTCCTCGGTATTTTAATCAAAAAAACATTGATATGAGCCTTTTGGCAAAAAGTACATTTGGTTTTATCCAAAACTATACAAAGGATATCCTGGAGAGCATCGTCGTACATGTTAAGGCCAGTTCGTCCTCTGAAGAGACCGCCCAAGCTTTGGATCTGACGGAGGGGGAACCGGTTCTCCACTTGATCTCTGTGTGCTTCAGCTTTCACAGTGAGCCGGTACTGTGTTCGGTGGAAAACCACAATACAGATGTTTTGCCATACTCCTTTTTTAAGCGCATGCACCGTACAAAATACTATATGGGCGAAACGTAAGCATTTGGATTTCTCAGGCAGTAATACAAAACAGCAGTAACAAACGGAACAATTGCTGTTTTGTATTACTGCTTTTTATTTTAATCCTTTGTAAAGAAAGATAGATTGTCAGAAATATAAAATATTTGTCCCGATACTGTGATATTTTACAAATATGGCAGATGATTTTCAAAACGTGTTGACATATATGACAACAGCTGGTATATTCTAAATATGTAATACTTATCGATATATAATTAGCAAAATATATTGATATGTATTGCTAATACTAAAGTGTTTCTTGGAACTGCTTCGTATTGTACCTGTGTATGCAGGAGAAAGGGAGATAACAGGAGCTATGAAAAACATGGAGAAAAAAAGAGATTACGGTGTTCTGGAACCGGTACCCCCAAGCGCAAGACACTTTGGATTTTGGGACATGGTGCTGACATGGATGGGAGCAAATTTCCAGCCGGGCGCCTGGACGATCGGCGGCACGATTGCAGGAGCTGGATTCCTGGGAGCCTTAATGATCGTACTGCTTGGAAACCCGGCCACCTACATAATTCTTGCCTTGGTTGGCTTCATCTCCTATAAAATAGGCGTTCCAACCATGTCTGTGGCCAGAGCGTCTCTTGGCGTCAAGGGGGGATATCTGGCAATTGTCTGCAATATTTTCAGCATTCTCGGCTGGACGGCCATTTCAAATTACTTCTCATCCATCACCATATCGTTTATTTTTAATATGATGTTTGGTACGCCGGCCTATGGCTCTTCCGGCTGTGAGCCATATATGGTCATCGGATGCTGCATCAATGCGCTGCTTGCCTTTATTGCCGTTTATGCTGGCGGTTCCCGCTCCTTGAAAGTGTTTGAGCGTATTATGATCCTGATGCTGGTCGTACTGGCTTGCTTTATCACCGTAAAACTATTCCAAACCATAACTCTGGCACAGTTGCTGGATTGGGTGATCCCTGCGGATAAGAGCATCGCATTCGGCGTTGGCATTGATGCGATGATCTCCTTTGGCATCACGTGGACTTTGCTGAGCGGCGACTATACCCGCTATACCAAAAATGTGCGCTCGGCAACTTTGGCTCCAGTGCTCGGTGCGTGCATCGCGGCGATCTGGTTTGCGATTATCGGTGTGATCAGCGTTGCGACCGTGGCACTGACAACAGGCGTTTTTGACGCAAATAATGCAAACCCTGCAAGTCTGCTGGTTGGCCTTGGATTCGGCTGGATTGCACTGATCGTGGTAGTATTTTCCTCTGTGACAACGTCCATGGTCAACATTTTCAGCGGAACCGTAAACATTATGGGACTCAGTGAAAAGCTGCCTCAGAAGGGAATCACTGTGTTTGTGGCCATATTTACGACGCTGGTGGCTTTTATCCCTGTTTTCTATGGCAGCTTCGCAGATCTGTTTATGGCATTCTTAAACAGTCAGTCCGCGCTGTTTCCGCCTATTATGGCGATCATTATCACAGATTACTACTTTATCAAAAAAAGGGACTACGATATTTCGAACCTTGCAAAAAGGGACGGGGCCTATTGGTATACAGGCGGCTTCAATATTGCGGCGATAATTGCTTGGGTCGGAGGAACAGCGGCTTTTGTGATTTTGAAAAACATCGGATTCGGTGCAAATCACGTAGGGGCGGTTCTCCCAAGCTTTGGGCTCTGTATGGTGATTTACTATCTGGCTGCAAAAATTATGTATGGAAATCAGATGGGTAGCGAGAAAGAGATGTAAGCGCAGGCAAACGGTTTGTATATGCCGGCTTGTATTCAGCTGGAAAATCAGGCACTAAAAACAAATTGGGAAAAGGAGTTAGCAAAAATGGACGAAAAATATCTGCCTTTGAAGGAAGCGATTCAGGACGGTGATGATGAAGCGGCGCTCGTGGTGGTCGACAGTCTGCTGGAAGCGGGCGTAAGCCCTCTGTCGATCTTCACGGATTGCGTGGAGCCGACCCTGAATGAGATGGGCGAGCAGTTTGCGCAACTGGAAATCTATCTGCCCGATCTGGTAATGGCCGGGGATGTAGTCACTGCTGTTCAGGACAAGCTGGTACCCATTATGCAGGAGCAGAACATCACAGGCGTTCAGCGGGGTAAGGGCGTCATCGCCACCGTACAGGGTGACATCCATGATATTGGCAAGAACATGGTTGCCCTGATGCTTCGCATCAACGGATTTGAAATGACCGACTTGGGCGTGGATGTGTCCCCTGTGGAGATTGTCAGAAGAGCAGAAGAGGCTGGTGCCGATCTTGTCTGCCTGTCCGGCTTGATGCTACCCAGTTTGCCCTATATGCGCGAGACTATTGACCTGGTGAAAAGCAATCCTCACCTCGCCAATACGAAGATCATGGTAGGCGGCGGTCCTGTGACGCGCAGGTGGGCGGAAGAGAATGGTGCGGACGGCTATTCCGATGACTCTACGGAAGCGGTGAAACTTGCGCGGAATCTACTGGGAACTGTGGGATAAAGGGGAGGAACGTAAAAAATGAACTTGAAAGCAAGATACTTCGACGTTATTCAGCGCAGCATTGAAGGTCCGATCTGCACAGAAGCTGATTTTGATATGAACCATATCTATAAGAACCTGAAAAAAATACAGAAAAAGTACGGCATTAAGGTGGAGGCGGATACGCTGATCAACTTTGATGACGATTTGGCCGACCGCGTCTGGAATGGTGCTATTGAGTTCCTGGCCAATTCCGGCGTATACTGCAAAGACACCAGTCGCATCATTCAGTATACTGAGGCGGAGATCCGTCAGGCGATTCGCATGGCCCCGGATCACACCGTGTTTGGCGAGGGAAACGACCGTGTGGAGGAAGTTTATCGAGATGTAGACAGCACGCGGCCTCCTGTCAGTCTGGGCGGATCCATCAACGTGCCCTGCCCAAATGAGTTTTTCGAGCCCATCATGATCTCCTATATGCAGGAGCCTCTCGTAGATATGCACTGCCCCACTACCAATATCACGACCATCAATGGTATGGAGCTGCGAACCAGGACCCCCTTGGAGATCTTCGCCGCTTATGAAGAGGTCGCCCGCTTCCGCCATGTTGCCGCCATGTGCGGACGGGCCGGTATGGCATACAATGGCGTCGGCATTTCCGTCAGCGATGTGGGTGAACTGGCGGCTGCACACCTGATGAAAAAGACCGACAGCCACAGCATCGGGATCATTTCCGAGCTGAAAGTCGATAACGCGATTCTGAACAAAATTGCCCAGTGTGTGATGCTCGACCACCAGGTCATGCCTTATGCCAACCCCATCTATGGCGGCCTGGGCGGCGGATTGGATACTCAGGTCATTCTGCTGACCGCGGAAATGATCGCCCTGTCCGTTATTTTTATGGCTACCACAGGCGGCACAACGCCCACGCATCCGACGCTGTTCTGCTCTACGACCAAAGATCTGCTCCAGCTGACCGGCATAGCTTTCCACGCCATCACCCGGAACAGCCGCCTGATGAACCGTCTGACGCATACCATGGTAGGCGGCCTGACGACCAAGACCTTCTGCTATGAAATCGTGGCATCCTGCCTGGTAGCGGCCAAGTCCGGCATTGCGCGGCTGCAGGGTCCCAGAGGTGCAACAGGAGCCATTACCGGCGCCTGCTCCGGTCTGGAGGCGCGGTTCCAGGGAGAGTGTCTGCGCGCGGCGGTCATGATCGACCGTGAAAAGGCGGAGGAAATTGCCCAGAGGGCGTTTGCGGCCTATCAGGGCGATCTGGACAAGAAGCCCTACGGCGTCCCGTTCTGGGAAGCCTATGATGTCAAGACCATTCGTCCGAAGAAGGAATGGCTGGATGTGTACAGCGCTGTCAAGGAAGAGGCCATATCTTGGGGCCTGCCCCTGGATATGATTTGACAACGAGAAAGGAGCGAGGAAAGATGGGCGTTATAAAAATCGTTGAGTACGCGGATCGCTATCAGAATATTACAAGGGAAAAGGATCTGGAGCTGCTTCGCCGGACGATCACCATCTCAAAGGAGGCGCGTGCCGCGGGCAATCATCCCTTCGGCGCCCTGCTGGCTGACGCGGACGGCAATATTCTGATGGAGCAGGGTAACTGTCAAACTGTCACGAAAGACTGCACCGGTCATGCCGAAACGACCCTGATGCGCCGTGCCTCTCAAAAGTATGGCAAAGAGTTTTTGTGGAACTGCTCGCTGTATACCAGCTGCGAGCCCTGCGTTATGTGCGCCGGGGCCTGCTACTGGGGCAACATTGGCCGGATCGTCTATGCCATGGATGAAGTCAACCTTTTGAAGATGACCGGTAATAATGAAGAGAATCCGACATTCAGTCATCCCTGCCGGGTGATCTTGGCGGGCGGCCAGAAGGAAATGGTCGTAAACGGTCCCTATCCTGAGCTGTTTGAGGAAGCCGCCCAGGCACACGAGGGGTTCTGGGATTGATCGCTTCTGTGTAAGGAGGAGCCACTATGCAGACAAAGTACAATATGCTGGATTGGAAGCGGGATGTCATTATGAGCGCCTATAAGCGGGCCATTCCCGTGCTCTCATTTCCGTCCGTCCAGCCACTGCGCTGTACGGTAAAGGACATGATTTTCTCCAGCGATATTCAGGCAGAAGGCATGAAGCTCATTGCAGACAGGACTCCGTCGCTTGCGGCCTTGAGCATGATGAATCTAACGGTGGAAGCGGAATGTTTCGGCACACCGGTGCGCTATGCCGACAACGAGATCCCGGCTACAATCCAGGGCATTGTGAAAACCAGGGAGAATGCAGAAAACCTGAAAGCGCCGCAGGTGGGAGACTGCCTGACACAGGTTTACATTGATGCTGCGGCACAGGCATCCAAGATGATTACGGATCGACCGGTCTTTGCCGGAATCATCGGCCCCTTCACCCTGGCGGGCAGATTGATCGGCATCACGCAAATCATGAAGATGATGAAAAAGGATCCCGAAACGGTGAAACTAGTCCTGCGGAAAGCGACGGATTTCATCCTTGCCTACACCCAGGCATATAAGGATCAGACAGATTGCTGCGGCTTTGTAATGGCTGAGCCCATGACGGGCCTCATTGGAAACAAGCAAAATCTCGAATTTTCGGAACCCTATTCCAAGGAAGTGATTGACAGCGTCCAGGATGAGCATTTTATCTGTATCTTCCACAACTGCGGGCCTACGGTCGTGGATCAGACCGAGTCGCTGGCGCGCCTTGGGGCCGAGGGATATCATTTTGGCAACTGCATCAATCTGAAAGAGCTGCTCCCGCACCTGCCGAAGGATCGACTTGTGATGGGTAATATTGATCCTTCCGCGTATCTCTGCCTGGAAGATACTGAGTCGGTGAGGCTTGCCGTAAAAGGACTTTTGGAGGAGTGCTCCATTTATCCGAACTTTGTGCTCTCAACCGGCTGTGATACAGCGCCTACCGCCAAATGGGAGAATATCCACGCGTTCTACGAGGCGGTGGAGGAGTTCTACGCAGAGAGGGGCGTTTCCTACGAAAGGGAGCTGACCGTGCGCAGGCCGGTGGGATAAACGGCGCATAACAGCTGGCGGAAACCTGAAGGCGCACACCGCAAAACGGTAAAAGACCACACCTGCGGCGAGCTGCCCGGATGTGGTCTTTTATGCGAAGCAAAAGGAGAAGACGTATGCCGGTAGTGGAGATTGAGGATAACGGGAGCAGAACGAAAGTGGATGTGCCGGCGGGGCAAACGCTGCTCTCGACGCTTCGGAAGGCTGTTCCGGCGTATATATCACCCTGCGGGGGAAACCACACCTGCGGAAAGTGCCTGGTTGAGGCCGCAGGCGGCCTGAGCGGGATCAGCGAGGAAGAGAGGAAACTGCTGCCTGCGGGCGACAGGTTCCGCTTGGCGTGCTGCGTCAGAATACTGGGCGACTGCTATGTACGGCTCCCACACAGGGCCCGGAAGCAGACGATCGCAAAGGCTTACCAAGCCGAACTGGTACCGGGTGAGCCGCTGTATCAGCGCGAATATGGAGCGGCGGTGGATATTGGGACAACAACCGTTGTTGTCTATCTCTTCCGAAAAGGAGAGAAGACCCCCGCTGCCGCGATGGGAAAGGCAAATATGCAGCGTTCTTACGGCAGTGACATCCTATCCCGGATCGTCAGCTGCGATGAACATTCGGTGGAAACTCTGCAGGAGCTAATCCTGGGACAGATTGCGGAGATGCTACGCGCGCTCTGCAGGCGAGAGGGAATTGATACCGGCCAAATCGGCGGCTGCTGTATTACCGGAAATACGACAATGCTGCATATTTTTGCAGGGATCAGTCCCCATGGTATCAGCGTTGCCCCGTTTATTCCGGCCTCGCTGTTTGGCTGTACGCAGGAAGTTGACTTTCCGGGAATCGGGAAACACCTTTGCTATCTTCCGCCCTGCATTTCAGCTTATGTGGGGGGCGACATTACATGCAGTATCCTTGCCTCGGGTATGATGATGCGGAAACAAAGTGCCATACTGATCGACATTGGCACCAATGGTGAGATTGCGCTTTTGCATGATGGGAAACTGTATTGCTGCGCCACTGCGGCCGGCCCTGCTTTTGAAGGCGCCAATATTTCCTGCGGAATGTGTGCACAGGCCGGGGCCATTGACAAAGTCTGGGCAGAGAGTGGGGAGCTGAAGTGGCACATACTGGGCGATGCCAGGGCAGATGGAATATGTGGTTCGGGCCTGATCGATACGGTCTATGCAGCAAGATCAGCAGGTCTACTAGATAGGAAAGGGCGGCCGGCCAGCGGAACAGATGGACTTGCTGTTGGGAACAGCGGCGTCGTTTTATCGCGAAAGGATCTCAGTGAGCTGCTTCTGGCAAAGGCCGCTATCCGAGGAGGGATCGAAACGCTCCTGCATGTCTGCGGACTTCCGGCGGAAGAAATCGCGGAGGTGGTTCTCTGCGGGGGGTTTGGTAGCTATCTGGATATTGATAGCGCGGCGGGCATCGGGCTTGTGCCAAAGGCTTTCCGCTCCCGGACGGTATCGATCGGCAACGCAGCCGGAGGCGGTGCGGGAATGCTGCTGCAAAACAGAGCGATGTGCGCCGAAGCAGACCGGATCGTCTCGGCCGCGGAGACGGTGGAACTTTCGTCTAATCCCTATTTTACCAAGGCGTATGTTAAGTTTATGAATCTGAACGAGTGAGTCCGCCGGTTGCAATCCTGCGCAGGTCGTGGGGAAGGAGATGCTATGAAAGCGGTATTGATTGCGTGTTCCATGGTCCGTCGGGAGGTGGAATGTGCAATGGAGGAAACAGAGATACGGCTGCCTGTCATCTGGCTGGAACGCGGTCTTCACAACGACCCAAAGCATTTGAAGCAGGTGCTGCAGGAGGAGATTACTCGCTGTGAGGATCAATATGATATCATTCTGCTCGCCTACTGTTTTTGCGGGGGCGCTTTGGAGGGCTTGTGCAGCCAGAGGGCCAAACTCGTCTTTCCAGCTTTTCCAGACTGCATTGAGATGCTTCTGCACACACGGGGGAAGCCAAGCAACCGCCGGCCGGACGCTCTCTATTTTACTTCCGCATGGACAGTGGACGAGCGATTCATTGCCCATGAATATGATGCTTTCTGTAAGAAGCACGGTTCCCTGCGTACACAGAAAGTCTATCGCTCCATTTTAAGGGGATACCACGCTGTGATCGCGATCGACACGGGCTGTGAGGCATTTGACGCACTGGAGGGCATTATCAGCGGAACCGCGGAAAAGCTACAGCTTGCATACGGCACACAAAGGGGATCCGATCAATGCTTTCTGCGGCTACTCAGCGGCGACTGGAAGGAAGATTTCTACATTGCGGAAAGAGGAGAACCGGTCACTCTAGAGCATTATATGTGGATAGTCAAAAGCCGGGCAATCCATACGTCAAACGACCGGGGATTGTGCCAGCAACATAATGGGGATCTAAAATGGACTGTAAAAAAGTCCCCAAGCAAAGTAGAATGATAGACGGCGGTTTGAACGTCAAATGAAACCGCCGCCTATCTTTTTGTAATATACTCCCTGGGCGATGCACTGTCCCAGCTGGTAGTGCTCCAGCGGAGAAAATCCGAACAGGCCGATGCGGAGGATGGGGTAGTCCACTCCTGCCTTCCACAAAAAGTACAGAGGCAGAAAAGTGCCGTGGTCCAGGAACAGGTCCCTCTTACCCAGCGTCCCGGCCCGCAGGCCAACAGATTCTGCACAGCGGATGAGCTCCTCCCGCAACGGGGCGTCGTACATCACACGCAGTTTGGCCTGGGCCGCACCGAAAGTAGACATATCTGCCGCGGCGCCACGGCCTGGGGAGACGTGGAAGTAGTCGGCGTACATGATCTGGTGGGGAGATGTGATGATCAGCACCTCCGGCTCCCAGGCCGCAACTTGTTCCGCGACAGTTCGATAAGCATCAATGGTGGCCCGTATTTCCTGCTCCCGACCACGACCTGGGGTAGGGATAATCAAAGGTGGATGTGGGACAATCACTGCTCCGAGAATAGACATGTCAAATCCTCCTTGCCAAAATCAACTGCACCAGTGTTACCAAGGAGAAAGCGGCACGCCCGTTTGCCCATCGACCTCGCTGCTGGACTTCGACGTGAGGAATTACTGGGGCTGAAATGGAGTGACATTGATCTGAGCAAAGGTATCATCCACGTTCGGAGACAAGTCCTCCGGCAGAACGGGAAACTTGTAGAAGCCCCGCTAACAACCAAAAACTCCTACCGCAGTATTGCGATAAGAGCAAAAACAATCAACGTGTTCAGGGGAATGGAGCAGAAGGACGAATATGTTTTCCCCTCGCCATACGGAGGTCAAATGTCCCCGGACAGCGTTCTGCACATGCTCCAGAGAGTATTGAAACGGGCAGGGCTGGAGCGGATACGCTTCCACGACCTACGTCACACATTCTCGGTGCTGGCCCTGCAAAACGGCATGGATGTGAAAACCCTCTCCGCCATGCTGGGCCATTATTCGGCAGGATTCACCTTGGACACCTACGCCCACGTCACCACCTCCATGCAAAAGCAGGCGGCGAACTCGGTGGGGAGTTCCCTCTCCGGTACTCTCCAGCCCTAACCGCTCCGAATTCCCATGTGGGTCACGCCTTGGGTCAAACCGGAGTCCCAAAATCAAATCACCAGAAAAAGTGCGCAAAACAAAAATAAAGCCGCGGAAATTCGTTGAATTTCCGTGGCTTTGGAGCGTGTACCTACTTTCGAACCCGGCGCTTGTAGGGACTATCGTTCTATTTTTGGTTTAGTATAGCACATTTTATTTGCGAAGTCGAGAATGATTTTTTAGATAGACATTGGCAATCCTGTAGTATTATGGGCTCATTATTCACAAAGGGGTTGATCCTATGCCAACGAATTATCCAACCGAATTCAAAGTCAAAGCAATCCGCCGATATGAAAAAGGCGAGTCCATCAAAGCCCTGAGTCAAGAACTGCACGTTGTCCAAAGCACCCTCTATCAATGGCGCAACACCTACTGTTCTATCCAGGCCCCTAATCGCACATACACTCCTGCTGAGTTTGACATGATCTCTCGCTGGCTGCAAAGATTGGAACATGAAACACAGATTGTCCGGTTCACTGGCTTTTTGGAGAAAATTCCGCTGCAAGAGAAACTCGCCGCGTTAGAGCAGATTTATAATCAGACAGACGGACAATACAGCGTTCATGAACTATGCAGTGCGCTTTGTGTAGCAAGAGGGACTTTCATAACCATATTTTCCGCCGTGCAGATCAGAATAAATATGAGGACGAGCAAGCCCGGCTTTCGCTTAAGGTAAAACAGATCTTCGATGACAGTGAACAACGATTTGGTGCTGAAAAAATTCGCACCATCCTTGCCCAGAACGGAATCCATGTCAGCGAAAATCGTGTTGTCTCAATTATGCAGGAACCGGACCTGTACAGTATCCGGGTAGGCGCTAAAAAGCTCCATAAAAAGAGACAGCAGTACGCAAAAGAAAACTTGCTGAAAAGAGAGTTTTCAGCAAGCTGTCCAAATCAGATATGGGTCAGTGACATTACATATTTCAAGGTCCGGGGATATTGGGTCTATCTGCGCATCATTCTCGATTCATATTCCAGAAAAATTGTTGGCTGGCGGGTATCACAGCATATGAGTACTCATCTGGCAACCATTACGTTCAAAAGGGCGTTTCAAGAGAGAGGCACCCCCCCCAATCTAACTTTTCATAGCGATAGGGGCAGCCAGCATATATCAAAGACCTTTGCCGCGCTGTTGCAACAATGCAATGTGAAGCAATCCTTTTCCGCGATGGCAAGGCCGCTGGGCAACGCTGTCGCGGAGACGTTTTTCTCTACTTTCAAACGAGAGGAGGCATATGAGAGAGACTATACCTCAGAGCAGCACTTCCGGCGGAGTACAGCAGAGTATATTCAGTTCTACAATGAGGTTCGTCCCCGCCAAACCCTGCAATATAAGACGCCCCAGGCATTTGAAGATACATATAACACCGTTTTACGAAAAAGACGGTGTTTAAATACCAGACCAGCACAAAAGTTTTAGTTTTGCGTTTGGTGTATTTTTGAAAAACCCTATCCGAGAATAAAAAAGCGGAAATCCTTCTACTGCAGGACTTTCGAGATATGACTGGTTCCGCTTTTCAATAAAAAAGTTCGAAAAGCGAAACCAATTCAATCAAGCTGTAGCATACCATCTAATTTCTTCTGCAGGTGGGCCTGGATTTGATGTCGGCATTTCCACAGTTCCACCGCCCGCTCTGAAAGTTTTTCACTATCCTCCATGGGAATGACCCACCGCTCCATTCCCAGGTCCAAGCCAATGCCTCGGGATTTGACAGAATAACCCATCACCAGCGTGGGCACTCCGGTCGAATATCCTGCAATAGACGCATGGGTGCGGCAACAAACCAGTATTTCACAGCGTGAGATCAGATATTTTCTCTGGGCCGCGTTGGCACACTCAGGAGCCCGGCAGATCCGACTGCATTCCTCCGGCGACAGGTGCCGGACCAGTTTTTCCAAAGCCTCTCGGTCATCGTCTGCCGACATGGTAACATGAGGCAGGAGGAGCAGCGTGTCAACCTTTTTCAAAAGAAGACGAGCGACTTCCTCAAAATCGCTCAACAGCCGGTCAGACCGGCGCAGCATCAGCGGGCTGAGATTGATGGCGGCGGCACAGCCCCGGAATCCCTCGGGCAGCGGCACCGGCTCCGCGGGAAGGGAAAACGCCGGATCGAGCATTTGTGTTACCCGCACAATTCCATGGTCCCGCAGAGCCCCCACCGTCAAGCTCTCCCGGGCAAATATCCGGTCATGGGTCCGCAGGATCTCCGCCATCCGTTCATCGATCATCTCCGGCTGGATGGAGCACCCCCACAGGATACTCTGTCCGCCCCGTTCTTGGGCGGCGTGGTGAAAAAGCGCCTGCCGGTGCCAGTTAGGGTAACAGTAATTGTCGCCCCCCACGCCGACGCAGATGGTATCCCTGTCGATTTCCGCCAGGGCCTCCCGGTAGATCCTCGCGGCAATCCGCTCTTTTTCTTCAAATGTTCCGGCGGCTCGCTCCTCCGACACCAAGGACAGGTCTGCCGGGATTAGGCGGTCCACCAGCTTGTCAAGGCCGAACGCCCGGTCCTGCTCCGGGAAGTGGGTGGACAGGAGGATCGAGACGCCGGTTTTGCGAAACACGGGGATGCTGGAGCGCAGGATCGCCTCCGCCCCGTGATTGCAGGCGCCGCCGTGGCCGTAGAGCAGTACTTTTTTCATGATGATCCCTCTTCATATATCAGGAGTCAGGTCAAGGATGCCGCCCCGCAAGATCTGCTCATTGAGAATTCTTGTAAGCGCCTCGCTGCTGCAGGAGTTCAAATGTGCGATATCCATGAAATATTCGCGTTTATCCGCGAAGGTCCCGGAATAGTCAAAAACCCTGAGGCGGCTTCCACGGATTGACTGAACATCCCCCGGGGCGCCATGAAACTGGACTCTCTTTTCAACGAAGGCAATTTTTTCCATCTTGTTAATTCCGTTCAAATAAAACGGCGGAACAACAAGAACCGGCGAGTCCTATCCAGGAAAAATTCTATATTCCTGCGTAGTTCAACGCTTGTAACGCCATACAAGATTATTTTTTCATATAACCACACCCTGCTGTCAAAAAGGTCTCAGCCGCGTCCGGATTCTCTGGCTATCCGCCGCAGTTTCGCAAAATCTGCGTCCCCCGGCAAAATAGATTCCCATTCCGCCAGTTCCCGTTCCGCACGCTCCAGATCCTTCTTTCGCAGCAGGGCTTCGATCCACAGCTTGGAACAGAGGATGTATGCGCCCTGGTCCCCCAGCAAAGCGGCCAGAGTTCTGGCCAGTTCCACCGGGAAGTCCTCCCGGCAGCCGGACTCCATGGCTTCCATCAAAAGGTGGAACGACTCCGGATATTTCCCCAGAGCAAGCGACGGTATTAGACCGGGAATATGCTCCATATGCCACCCCAGATGTTCCGGAGGGACCAGCGTCTCAAAATCCGGGTTCCACAGGGCACACACCGCGCACAGGCGCGGGATATCCTCCGCTGCGCAGCCATGCTTCTCAAGGCCCTGAAAAACCGCCTGGAGAACCGTTCGTTTTTCCTCCTCTCCAATGCCATACTCCCCCAGATCCGCCGCCAGGGTCTCCCGCATGACTTCTTGCGAGAGAAGGCGGTGCAAGATCTCCAATTTCTCCGAGAAGGGAAGATCCGCGCCGGTCCAAAGCGCCAGTGTATCCTTCACCGCATTAAAAAACACCGCGTAGAGAAACCTCAGGTTTTGGACGGAGACTTTTCCGCATTGCTGCCGCAAAAACGCAAGAGCCTTTTCATGGAGCGTCACATCAGCAGTCTCCCTTCCGGGAATCCATTGATGGGACACAGATTTTTGAGATACCGTATATCGGTGAAGCGCCTTGCCGTATACACCAAAGGATCCCACCGCCTTGACGCATTCCATCACGTTAATCGTGTCGCCGCCGTAAGCCTTCGGCCACCAATCCGGCAGGTCCGTCTCATACCTGGCCGCCGCCGCCCTGGAGGAATAGAGTTTCCCCCAGACCTGCCGCAGGTTCCAATGAATGATGGGAAAATACGCATCCATCCGCTTCGGCGTGTTTACGAGGACGCTCTGCGGCAGGACCCTGTCTCCTACGACCCGAACGGAATCCCCGTCCACGAATACCGTGCCGCACGCCGCCATCTCCAGGCGGTTTTCTCCCATGAACCGCAGCATCTCCTCAAAAAACGTCTCTTCATAGCAGTCGTCCGCGTCCAGGATACAGAAATAGTCTCCCTCTGGTATTCGTTTGCTTAAATTCCAAAAATCCGGATTTTCCCCGAGATCGCGGTTGATCTTGTTGTAATACGAAACAATCCGAGCGTCTCTGGCGGCGTATTCCCGAACCAGTTCCCCGGTCCGGTCCGTGGAGCCGTTGTCCAAAACGTGGTACTCGAAGTCCTGATAAGTCTGGTTTAATACGCTGTCTATCGCCCGGCGCAGCGTCTTTTCCGCATTGTAGGCGCAGGTTCTGATGTAGATCATGGTCTTCTCCTCAATGTACCCGGATGTGCCCGGTCAGTCCTGACATCTCATTCCAGACGCCGCAGTACACTTCGTCAAACCGGGTGAAGTCAAATTCTTTATAGGAAAGGAAGCCGCTTGTCCGGGGATTATGGAGGAAAATCTCCCGGTACGGCTCCTCTCCCACTACGGTGAACTGGGCAAACCGCTCCCGGATATACAGCTCGTTCAGCACAATGTCCGTCAGGCTGGGGGAGCAACACTGTAGCACCGCTATATTGCGGCGGGAAACGGACTCCGGGCGCATCAGCCGCTCCCGGTTCACCAGGGGACGGTTGAACAAATCCTGGACAAAGCCCGCCCGGCCCTCCGGAACAGGGATCCCCAGCATTTCCAACAGGGTCGGGTAGATATCCAACGTCCGCATCTCCCGGGGTTCTGACGGGCGAATGTCCCGCCCGCCGACGAGAAACATTCCCTTCAGGTCGTGAGCCGTAAACAGCAGCGCGCCGTTACGGGCCTCAAAGGCAATGTAGCCGTTTGGCAGCCAGATCACCTCGTTCCGGGCTGAGAAGGCCGCCCGGCGGACGGCCTCGTCCTCACACTGGACCAAGTCCTTGAAATTGCACATGCCATGATCCGACATCACCACCGTGTTCTCCGGTTGGAGAGCCTCCGTCCACTTCCCCACATATTTATCTAAAAGCTGGTAAGACTCCACCAGCGTCTCGCTGTCGTCCCGGTACATGGCGCAGTGGCCGATCAGGTCGGTGGTGGGCGTGTAGAAGTACAGCACATCCACCGGCTCCCGGCGCTGGACCTCACAGATAGCCCGGAAGAAAAATTCCAGCTCCTCCCGGAAATTTTCCAGGGCGTCCTGAAAATGATATGCTTGTACTGCCTTCCAAGCCAGCGCCGGATCCCGACGAAGGTCCTCAAAGGCATACCCCTGCTGGGCCAGCGTACGGGGGTAAAGCCGAGGAGGAGGCTCTCCCGGGATCAGTTCCAAAATGGGGCGGTCTTTTTCGCATACCTGCAGCGTTCGCCTGGACGTCCGCACAGGGGCGGGGGTCTCCAGCATCTCATAGCGGGCAGAGACCACGTAGCCGTCGGTTTCGATTGGGGTCAGACAGCAGTCCGCTGCCCAAAGACCGGTCCGCAGACCGTTGGCATTTAAAACCTGCCAAAAGGGAGCAAGTCCTCGAAATGCTTTCATAGACGGCGTTTGCCGCCGCCCGCCTTCTCCGATAGACGCGATCTGGTGTTCCCAAGGGGCCAAACCTGTGTAGATCGAAGACCAGTTCATCTCGCTGAGATAGGAATCCCCATAGCCTTTCTGCACATAGGCAGAATAGGCCCCGCCGGCCCCCCGCGCCGCCAGAGCGGACAAATTCGGGTAGCGCTCCGGGCAATCAAAAATATATTTCGGGCAGACCGCGTCCGCCCCGATAATCAACGCTTTCAGCATGACAATTGCTCTCCCGCCGGACGGCGCTCCGCCGTATTCGCTGTTCCGTAGTGCCCGCCGCAGTAGTCACACGCGATGATGGAGCGGACGCGCATCAGCGCCTCCAGCTGGCGGCGTTTCTCCTCCACGCTGGTCTCTGGGTCCAGAATGTCCACATAGTCCTCCCGCCGCAGAGGGACTTTTCCCAGCTCCGTGCCCCGGATGGAGCGCCCGCACCAGTGCATCTGCCCATGGCGGATATACCAAGACCCGCCCCGGCACACGTGGGAACAGGCGGCAAAAATGGCCTCGTTCTCCTCCCGCGTCCGATAGTGGGGGACGAAATCCCCATTGTCCACCCAGCCGTCGCAATATTGGTCCTCACCGTAGTATTTCAGGTATTTATGCTGGACGCCGGCCTCCTCCAGCAGCTGGAGATTCCGCGTGGACACCTCCGGCCGGACGCCGTAGTCGGAGCAGTGGACCGTCACCTGGTTCCGGTGTTCTCTCAGGACGACCAGGACATCCTCCCGGAAGGGGACGGCGCAGTTGCTGAAAAACCATAGTTCATCAAAGCGGTCCCCGTAGCGGAAGCAATCCGCCAGCATGGGGGCCAGCTCCGGGTGCAGCAGCGGCTCCCCGCCGGTGATTTGGAGCCGTCCCACCCGATCCACAACGGCAAAGAGGGCCTCCAGCGTCTGGGAGAATTCCTGGACGGTCATATGAGGCCGGTAGTCATACTGGGGCACCAGCACGCCGCAAAGCGCGCAGCGGAGGTTGCAGCGCATGGTGGGCGTGAGATTTACATTGTTTAGTCGCATAGACGCACCCCGTCTTTAAATAACAGTTCCAAAGGCAGCTTCCCTTTCGCCTGCTCTGCTACTGGCTGCTTGTCCTCATTATATCGGATATAATGGCTGCCTGGACAATACCTACACGCATCGAGATGGATGCGATTATGTATTTGTTGGGCAAACTTTTGTATCTTAGAAACAACATCTCCGCCATCTTCATTTATATCAACGTAATTCTTCTCAAAGTCAGGAAGGATTTGTTCGTTTAAACCGCTCAGGCCAGCCACATATGCGCATTGAAAAACTTTTCCTTGTTTGATGTAGAGTGTATTTGTAATACAGGAATCAAACTTTTTATCCAGTTGTTCAGAGGATTCCTTTGTATCCTGTATCTGCGGAAGTTTATCCCAAGATTGGTAATTGGTCACTTCCAGGCGAATATGCTCTTTCTTGCACAGTTCAATGATTTCCTCTTTTCTACTTGAAAGACTGCCATAATCAGAAATCCTCAATGCACATGAAGACGACTTTAATACCTCAACCAATTCTGTGCTTGGCATGATAGTTCCGTTTGAAATAATAACTACTCTTCCACAACGATCATCGTCCGCAAAAAATCTGGTAATCTTTGCAATATCAGGGTGCAAAAGAGGTTCCCCGCCTAATAAATTTACAATTTCCACATAGCCACAGGCATCCATAACCTTTTCATAGCTTTCGACAATAAGACTAAATTCGTCTGTCTGCGGCACTGTATGATATGGGATATATGCATCGCAGTTTAAACAGTTCAACGTACATCTATTGGTAATCAGCAAGAAAAGCCTTTCAATCAAAATTCCATTCCCATAATACAAGGCATAGTTTCGAAGTGCACAATCCGTGATACGACAAATAAATCCAGGTGTCATCTCTCCTTCATACCCGTCCAAGTCCACTTCCAACAAAAACGAATGCGGGTCATAAACACGCCTTCGCTTTTCCCTCAAATCCTTATAAACATACGGGAATCCACAGGATACAATGACCACCGCTTCAGGATACTCATTTTCGAGCTTCTGGGGAGAAATAACCGGATGTCCGCAAAAGAAAGTTCCCTGTTTGTCTATGGCAGAATCTACAAATGCCACAATTTCCAAGCCTTGTTTTTTTAAAGCGTGGGCCACTACGCTGCCAAGTTTACCTGCTCCCCACAGGATAATGGTATCTTGCTGTGAGAACATTGGCTTTTCAATTCCCGCAAACCACTCGGGATGATGATAGCGAAATACCATGCTTATTCCCTCCAAAAATCGTAATCGTTCGAGTCGTCGGCAATCCTCTGCTCCGCATGGCGCAGATCCTCTGGCGTATCGATCTCCAGGCTCTCAAGGGGGACGGCCTTTGTGGGAAGATGCTGTTCCAGCTGAACATAGAAGAGAGTATCCAGATATTCCAGCTTTCCGGCGTCCATGAACGCGGCGTTGGCCAGCTCATAGCTGGAGAGCCGCTCATAGGAGAACCACCGCACCATCCCCTGCTCGACACCGGCGTAAATGGGGTTTTCCGACACAGACCGCACCACTGCGATGAAATCCTCACCGTCCTCCATGGACTTGCGGACCGTCTTGACTGCGGCCTTTCCCATAATCGTATCTCCGTCGAGGAACAAGGCCTTTCCCTCCACTCCCTGGGCTCCCAGATAATAGCTCTGCCGGAGATTTGTGGCGGCATATTCACGGTTATGTATAAACTTCACTTGGGGAGCGAGGGCCGATACGCACTTGACCACTTCATCCCCATGGTATCCCACCACCATACGAAGCTCGTCTGCCCAGGAAAACGCCCTGAGCTGATACTCGAAAACAGCGTGGCCGTTTACCTCTACCAAACACTTGGGGATTCCTGCCCCCAGGCGGCTTCCTACGCCGGCGGCGGCAATGATGACCGTTTTTTTCATAGCGACCGGCTCCTCTCAAATTTCATGATGACATGCCGCAAATGCCAATCATAGCCTTCGGTCATCGTGAAGCCCAGCCTTTGCATCTCTAAAATGATCTGATGATTGAAAATGGCGTTGTTGTGCGTATAATGTGACCGGCGGTATTCACGGTTGATTCTTACAAAATCGCTGTGCGTACATATGAATGTGTCCCCGCTCGCGGCAATCTTTCGCAAAAGCCAGCGCCAATCAGGGGAATAGCAGATACTGCCAATCAGCAGCACACATGTAGACGATGGATCAAAATGCAGTTCCGGAAATTCATATTTTGTCAAATCGCAAACAACGGTCTCGCCAGAATAGGGGATATAATCTACGGGAATATAGCGTATTCCCTCCGGCAAGAATGTCTTGATTCTTCCGTTTCCGGCGCAAATGTCCAGAATCGTGTCAAATTTATCTGTATCAATCAAACGGGAGACCATTCGCAGCGCCTCCAGCCGCTCATCGCTTGCTTCCAGATAATTAAGATTCCCCGCGTTGTTTTTACGGTCATTATACTCCACATGCTTCCACAATCTCGGGCATATCTCATCCCCGCAGAAGCCAATGGCCCATTTGTAGTGGACGTCCTCCTCAAAGCCCATGTCCCTCAGTTGGAACTCGATTTCCAGGTGATAGATGATGGAGCCGATCAAGATCAGGATGTTGTCTTTATCCTCTTCCAGCAGCTTCTCCGGGCCATAGATGGGTTTGCCTAGGTAAGTGGTTCCGATCAGCGCCGGATCATTGTCCACAAAGTAGTCAATTCCTTTGAACACCGCGTCCTGGTCCATCTCCCAGCGCAGGGCATAGTCAAATCCGCCGAAAATGATATGCTTCTTCATGTTCCACAGTCCTTCCTCAAATATTGGATCGCGTACGCAATGGGATCCACCAGTTCCCGTTCCAGACCGTCATTTTCTACCAGCAGGGGGAGTTCCGTACAGCCCAGCAGGACACACTGTCCCGGCTGAGCCTTGACAAATTGAGAAAAGGCCCTTCGCGTCTCGCCGGTCACCCGGTTTTGCTTCACTGCCTCGATGAATTTCCGCAGCTGCGCCATTCCCTCCGCATCCGGATAACGCACGGTGTACCCCAAAAGGGCCTTTTCCCAAATGCCGGTTTGCACGGATCCCTCCGTGCAGAGGCAGGAAATCCCGGTCCCGGGGCTATAATGGCCGGCAAGCTCCCGGCGGGTCTCCGCCAGCACATCCATCACCTTATCCTGATGAGGCAGACGGGGGCGAAAATAGTGGGCGGTCATGCAGCCCAGCAGGATTCGGTCCGCGCCCGCCGCCGCCAGGTGCTCCACGCTCTTCGACATCTCCCGGACCAGCCGCTCCTCATGCTCTCCGTACAGGATCGCCCGTACCCGGCTTGGCATGGCGCAGTTGTTGTCGATCAAAATCCGGGGCCGGTCCCACTCCTTTTCCGCCGGAAAAGCGTCCAGCAGCCGCTGGAAAATCGCGCAGGTGGCATAGCTCCCCATGCCGCCCAAAATTCCAATCGTCCTCATCCGGTATCACTCCTCCCGGTTTTCTACATACCGCTCCACCCACTCCCGCTCAAAGTCTAGGATCTCCGGGCAGGCCAGGAGATCCCTCCGGTCCGCGCTCAGCGCCGCCGTCAGCCGGTCCCGCAGGGGACCGCAGTCCACAAGCTTCAGCCGCGTGATTTTCTCCACCATGGAGAGCATGAAAGACCACTCAAAGTACCGCCAGGTGGACGTGCGGTCCGGAAACAAGCCGCTGAGCCACGCTGTCCTTGTCCGATAGGCTGTCAGGTACTCGTCCAGGGTCTCCGGCGTCAAAAGCCGATGGTCTGTGGTCCAGGCGGAGTTGTTTCCCTCATGGCGGTAAATATGGTATTTTGGCAGCCCGTGATATGCCACGGTTCTCGCCTGGGCAAAGGCGCGGTAAATTAAGCCAATATCATCGTAGTGGTCCGTCTCAGAAAAGCGCAGCCGCTCCATCAAGGTCCTGCGGAACAGCTTCAAAGGAAATCCAGAGGTATAGTATTTCCGCCACATGAGCTCGATCAGGGCCTCCTCCGGGCCCATGACCCTTTTCTCGTCGAAAGCCTTGCCCTCTGCGCCGCAAATGGCCATGTCTGCTCGGTTTTCCTCTAACAGGTCCACAAGGAATGCCAGAAAATCCGGCTCCGCCCAATCGTCGTCGTCGATGAAGGCAATGTATTCTCCCCGGGCGGCATTCAGCCCAGTGTTGCGCCCCGCACCGATGTTGCCCCGCTCCCGGTGGATGACCCGGGTGCGGGGATCTCCTGCGGCGTATGCATCGGCGATGGCACCGCTTTTGTCCGTGGACCCGTTGTCCACGATGAGGAACTCAAAGTCCCGGTACGTTTGGGCCAGAATTCTTTCGATTGCCCGGGAAACCAGGTGCTCCCGGTTGTAGGTCAGCATGATGACGGAGATCATGTGGCGTCCCTCCAAGCCTTCCAAGGCGCCTTTCCGGAGCTCCAGAGATTCTCCAGCAAGCCCCGGTCCCGCTGGGTGTCCATGCACTGCCAGAAGCCGGGGTGCTTGTAGATGCCAAGATTTCCCTCACGGGCCAGCGTCTCCAGTGGTGTGCGCTCCAGAATGCAGCGCTCCTCCGCGCTGAGATACTCAAACACCTCCGGCTCCATCACCATGAAGCCGCCGTTGATCCAGCCGCCGTCCTCCCTGGCCTTCTCCCGGAAGCCGGTGACCGTTGTCCCCGCCTCGTCCAGGTCCAGCACGCCGAACCGGCCTCCGGGCTGGATGCCTGTCAGTGTCACGGTCTTTCCCGAGGCCCGGTGCTGGGCCAGCAGGGCATTCAGGTCCACATCGCTGACCCCGTCGCCGTAAGTCAGCATAAAGGGCTCGTCTCCAATATACTTCTGGACCCGCTTAATCCGGGCGCCGGTCTGGGCATCCAGCCCCGTGTCCACCAGCGTCACCCGCCAGGGCTCCGCCACGTTCGAGTGGACGGTCATGCGGTTTTCCGCGGAGAAATCGAAGGTCACATCGGAGCGGTGCAAGTAATAATCCGCAAAATACTCCTTGATGATGTGGCCCTTGTAGCCGCAGCAGATGATAAAGTCATGGAACCCAAAACCGGAGTAGTATTTCATGATGTGCCACAGAATCGGCTGCCCGCCAATCTCAATCATGGGCTTGGGCTTCAAATGGCTCTCCTCGCTGATGCGGGTGCCCAGGCCGCCGGCCAGAATCACGACTTTCATGCGTTGTCTCCCTCAATCAAATCTGCAACTCTCTGATAGGCCGGGCTGGCTTTCAGCACCGCCACCGCCGGGTCGTCCGCCGGATAGGCCGCCAGAATCGTGCGGACCTTCTCCGCCAGGGCCAGCAGCTCCGCGCCGGGGGGCGGGGCCTGCAGCTCCGGCGTGTGCTCCATCAGAAACTCCACCATGTCTTTCATGCCCTCGCAAGAGATCAGCCCCTCCCGCAGGCACCGTGTATAGGCGGCGGAATCTCCTGCTTCCAGGGCGGCAAAAGCCCGGGCGCAATACCAGCCGGAGCGGTGCATGACGGGCAGGGCGCAGACCGCCTCCTCCCGGAGAACCTGGGGGGCGTAGCAGGCGGACAGGAACTCCCGCTCCACACGGGCGAAACTCTTTGCCAGGGCCAGGTCCCGCGTTTTGTCGTTCCATTGGCAGGTCCGAACTGCCGCCAGAACAAGTCCCCGGGTCCACAGCAGCGTCTGCCAGTTTCCGGTAAAGTCCCCGGCGGCGGCCCGCTCCGCCAGCGTCCGCAGGGCCTCTTGGTCCTGCGCCAGCCGGGCGGCCAGAGCGTCCATCTCCTCAACATTCATCGGACGGTCCGACAGGGGGAACGGCACACCCCGGACCAGCGCCCGGGACAGCGCCGCGATGGGCAGCTCCTCCAGCCGCTTCACGCCCTCCAGCAGCCGGAGGGCGGCTTCCGGGGCGGTCTCATCCATGAGGACGGCGGCGGTTCCGATTTCTGTCTGGCCCTGGAGGGGCCTGAACAGGGTGTAGCCATAGCGGCAGGGACGCAGCCTGCTGAGCACGTTCCACTCCTCCGCCCGTATTCGGCCGATGCCGTCGAGGCTGATGTCACCGTTCATGCGGGCCCTCTCGCCCCTGACACAGTCCGGCGCAAACTGGGCGGCGGCCAGGGCGGTCAATCGGGCCCGGCGGCGGTCCGCCGCCTCCTGAGAGGGCCTGGGCGCATTGATTTTGGTCCAGAATTTCAGAAGGAGCGGCGCGGTATCCGCGAGACTCAGGGTGTGAATCCGCAGCATGGTATCCAGCAGGGCGGCGGCCTGCTCCTCGTCCATGGTGTCATAGTCCAGCGTCTCCAGGGTTTCCAGCGCGGCCTCCGGCTGGCCCTCGTAGGCCTGGACTCTGGCGACAAAGGCGCGCAATGTCGTCTCGTGGTGGAAGGACGCGCTGAGGAGGGGACTTTGCAGCAGATCGTTGGCATTGACCCGTCCCGCGCGATAGTCCTGGGCGCCCTTGATATAGCGCAGCCCCCGGTATATGATCTCCGGGCAGTCCATATTGCGCCAGGCGTGCTCAGCGGCGTCAAACTGGATCTCTACCGTCGTGTAGATGGAATCCGGGAAAAGCGTTTCCGCCAGGGAAATCCATTCCCCCAGCTCCGGAAGCTCCAGTTTGTGGGCGGCGTGAACGGCGTAATGCAGAAGATTCGCGCCCCTTTCGGCCCACCCCTCCTGTCTCTTCACAATCAGCTCCATACCCTGGCGGATATAGGGGAGCTGGCTCTCATAGTCCAGGCCGCAGCTCTCAATGCACTGGATCATCAGCCGCAAATCCCTGGGGGACTCCAGAAGCTCTCTTTTCAGAAGGCGCATGTTGCGCTCCAGCTTTTCCCTCCCCGCGGCGCTTCCATCGTTCAGCATAACATATCCGTCATGGTGCAGAACGACTCCGCCCAGCGGATAGACCAGAAGCTCACGGCCGTCCGGAAACTCCCAGCGCTCGTGAATCCTGCCCACATAGCGCAGGCCTGAGGACATGCGGACCATGCGGATGGCCAAAAAATCCGTATACAGGTTATGTTCCACCGGTGAGATGTAATTTCGGACCGTCACACCGCAGGTTGGCTCCGGCCGCCGCCTGTCCCGGAAAAACGCCAAAAGCCCGTCAATGTTTTCATCCAGCCATTCGTCCGCGTCCAAACTCAGATACCACTCCCCGGAGCAGCGGTCCATCACCGCGTTCCGGGCGGCGGAGAAATCGTCTGTCCAGGGGACGTCAAAGAGCAGATCCGCGTACCTCTCCCCAATCTCTCGGCTGCCGTCATCAGAACCGGTGTCGGCCATGACCAGCTCACAGGAGACCGCGTCCCGCAGCGGCTGCAGTGACTTCACGCAGCGCTCCAGACAGCGGATTTCGTTTTTGAAAATAATTCCGATTGACAGCAGTGGTTTCATAGATTGGCCCCTTTCTCCCTGTGCTTGAGAAAAACGCCGCAGGGGCGGCTTTCCCAAAAACAGGGAAACGGGGCGGGCCGAGGCCCGCCCCGTATGCGCTATGCGGTAAATTTGCCTTTTGAGACAGCTTCCGGCAATTAGCCCAGCAGCTGCAGAACACCCTGGGGAACAGCATTGGCCTGGGCCAGCATCGCCTGAGCGGACTGGATCAGGATGTTGTTCTTGGTGTAGGCCATCATCTCCTCGGCAACGTCGGTGTCGCGGATGGTGGACTCGGCGTCCTGGATGTTCTCGGCCATGACGCTCAGGTTGTTGGCGGTGTGCTCCAGACGGTTCTGGACAGCACCCAGATCGCCGCGGATGCCGGAGACGTAGTTGATGGCGTCCTTGATGGTCTGGATGGCGGCGGAGGCGCTCTCGGGACTGCTGATGTCCACGCCGTCGATGCCCATGCCGGTGGTGTGCATATCGCCGATGACAACGCTCATCTGGTTGAACTTGTCGCTGGTGTCGCCGATCTGGAGGGTCAGGCCGCCCACAGAGCTGGTGGCGTCCTTCAGCATGCTGGGATCAGCAGTGCCGAAGCGGACGAAGCTCTCGCCGTCGCTGTTCTTCCAGGTGGCGTCCTTGCCGCCCTTGGCGTACTCGCCGACGACATCCCACTTGTTGCGGTCCAGACCGCCCAGCTTCTCGGTGAGGTAGATGGTGCCGGTCGTGCTGTCGGCCTCCACGAAGACGGAGCTGTTGCCGTTGGCGGCGCCGGACAGGCGCAGGGCCGCGGCAATCTCAATGCCGGTCTCGCCCACGGCGAAGTCGGTCATGTCGATGACGCCCTCTTTGCCCTTGAACTTGCTGTCCTTGCCCACGGCGAAGGTGTAGGTGGAATCGCCGATCTTGATGGTCAGGCCGTCCTTGATGTCGGCCGCGGCCAGCTTAAAGGTCGCCTGACCGGCCAGCTGGTTGGCGGCGTCCTGGGGACGCTCCACCTCGGTGAAGGCCATGCTCCACGCCTGGTTGCCGCCGGTGGTGACGCTGCTCGACATGCCGCCGGTGGCGCTGGTGGTCTGGCTGACGTCCTGCTTGATGTTGGTGCCCGCCGCCTCAAACTTCAGGTCGGCCTGGGTGCCGTCAAACTCCGTGGTGTCCTTGCCGATGAAGGTCAGCTTGCCGTTACCGTCGTGGGTGACCTTGAAGTCCTTGTTGCCGATGGTGATCTCGCCATCGGTGACGTTGGCGTCCATCCACGCCTTGGCAATGTCGGCGCCGGTGATGTTCAGGTTCTTGTCGGTCACGTTGACGGAGGCGGTCGTGCCGGCAATTGTCACGGCCACCGTACCGCCGGCGGTGGAGGAGGAGGTCCAGGAGGCCTTGCTCAGGTCCAGCTCATACTTGCCCTTGGCGGCTTCCTTGGCGGGAGTGCCGTCACCCACGCGGTTGAGGCCGCCGGCCAGATTCGCCGCGGCGGTGCCGGCGCCGCTGGCGGTGGGAGCGGCAACGTCGTTCCAGTTGTCGCCCAGGTCGATGGCGCCGGTCTTGCCCTCGGCAGACAGGGAGCCGTCCAGCAGCTTGATGCCGTTGAAGTTGGCGGAGTCGGCGATGCGGTTGATCTCCTCCTTCAGGGCGGAAACTTCCTTCTGGAGGTTCAGGCGGTCGACCTCGTTGTCGTAGGTGCCGTTGGCGGACTGGGTGGCCAGGTAGTCC
>OFGH01000709.1_pt1 | contig 27709 bp, 20 predicted proteins | sample 1521721 | NCBI WGS metagenome assembly OFGH01 (sample SAMEA3504132, study PRJEB24116) | mouse gut metagenome | biome: mouse gut; feature: mouse-associated habitat; material: faeces | place: Denmark | collected 2011
TGAAAGCAGAGTACCGAAGTATCTTGGAGAGACTTGATAAACTGGAGCAGGAAGGAACTATTGGGGCGTTTGACAAACGTACCATTATTGAACTTTCTGGTGATGTGGTCAGAGAAATCGCACAGAAGTATGAGAATGTGCAGAAAGGAATAGGTGGAATGATGAGCGGAGCATTACTTGAGACAGAAGCGAGGACAATTTTAAATAAAGGGAAAGACGAGGCTAAAAAAGAGACAGCACTCAGAATGTTACAGGATGGAGAATTACCAATTGATAAAATTGCAAAATATTCAGGGCTTGAAATTGTAGAAGTAGAGTTGCTTGCAGAGTTTCAGACAGTATAAAAAGTGTAGATATTATTATTAAGATTAAAATCGGGGAAATGGCAAGGTGGGCTGTTTCTCCAATTTATTTGAGAATATAATATTTAGTCCGAATTATTCATGAGACTCTAATATCCCCATGATAATCCGTTATCTTGTTTTTGGACCAGAAAACAGTGTCGGCAAATATGGCTTTTACCTAAAAATGAGTATAGTATCCCCGTAGGTGTAAAAATATCACTTGACCACTACAAGGACTGTCGGGAACTGTCAGGTTCTCTTTTGGAGCAGTTAGAGGAAGCCTTCGATTATATTGAACGTTACAATCGTACCCGTGCAGAATTCTCCAGACTGGATCACTATTATCAGGAGCCCTATCAGGATGAAGACGATGAAATCAAAGAAATGGGCAAATCAATTGAAACCGATGAGTCGAAGAAAATTCGTTCTCTTGATTTGGTAAACGAAGATCGAACAGATTCTGGTTTCAGCTATTTTATGGATGGTTCTCGTCGTACATATAAAATTGGAGATATGGTTTTAGAGGGCAAGAAGATATATCCTGTTGTAGTGGCTCAGGTTCGGGCGGGATGTACAGAGAAAGACCGACAGAAAAAGCTGCATCCGGATGATACGATTATGACCAGGCAGCACGCTGCCGTGCTTGATCAGGAGTGGATTGAGTGGAAGAAGTAAAGTGAGAGGAATGGATAGTGAAAATACAATATGAAAATCTGATAATCCGTCAAGCCGAGACTGCCGATGCAAAGTCGCTTGCGGCCTGGTGGAATGATGGTGCTGTAATGGCACACGCAGGCTTTCCCAACGGTTTAGGAACGACCGAGGAAGAAGTTATCGAAGGACATAGCAACGGGCGGATGGTCATTGAGGAAAGCGGTCGTCTGATCGGTGAGTGCAATTACCGTAATGTAGAGGACGGCATTGCAGAAATCGGTATTAAAATCTGTGAAACCGATTGTCAGAACCGTGGTGTCGGAAGAAAGGTTTTGAGTATGCTGATTGGTTGGCTGTTCAGAAACGGCTGTTCCAGAATTATCCTCGACACCAACTTAACAAACACAAGAGCACAGCACGTTTATGAAGCGCTTGGTTTCCGCAAGGTGCGAACTAATATTGATTCCTGGAAAGATCAGCTTGGTCGGCTTCAGTCATCGGTCGATTATGAGTTGGTTGAACCGGATTTTAACAGTTACATTTAGAAATTGTCGAACCTGCATTATCACAAATACGATAATGAGCATAGATCCATATTTATTGAACAATTTGTAACTCTGTAGCTTTTGCAGTGCTTGATACAATCAGTAGCCAGATAGGGATTCATGAAAGGGGATTTTCCGGTTCATCCTGCTGCCATTGCGCCGGGTCATGGCAGCAGGATGCAGAAATCCGTGTAACTTTTCCCATCGCTTTTTACATTGATCTGCCCTTTATGATTCTTAACAATGGATTCTGCGATGGAAAGTCCCAGACCGTAGCCGCCGGACTGCCGGCTCCTGGAACTGTCAATTCTGTAAAAACGTTCAAAAATATGTTTCAGGTCCTTTTTATCTATTCCATTTCCGGTATTGTGGACGATAAGCAGCTTTTTATCTGCAGACCGGGTGAGAGATATGGTTACAATCCCCTTTGCATCTGAATATTTGAACGCATTGTCTAAAAGAATCGTGACAAGCTGTTTTATATTTTCTTCGTTTCCGTATAAAGACAGACCGTCAGCAATATCCCAGTCATATTTTTTCTTATATTCATAGGCCAGGTTCTCAAAGGAAAGGGCGGTTCTTCTTACGGTTTTGCTTAAGTCAAAGTTTTGGAAAGCGTTTTTTTCAGTTCCGGAATCCAAACGTGCCAGATCGAGAAGGCTGTTGATCAGTATCTTCATTCGTGTACTCTGTTCAAGGATATAATGCAGCCATTTATTATCAGGCAGGGTGCTTTCCAGAACCTCTGCATTAGTTGTAATGATTGTTAAAGGAGTCTTTAATTCATGGGAAGCGTCGGCAATAAATTGTTTCTGTCTGTCGAAGGCCAGTTGTACCGGTTTCGCGATCCATCGTGAGAGGAAAATAACCGGTATCAGAATGATCAGCATCCCGGCAAGCCCGACCCACAGGCATACTCTCCAAAGCTGCATGGACATTTCCCGTTCCGGTTCGTAGTCAAGGAAATAGACAGAGTCGCCTTCATTGGAAGGAATATACAGATAGAGGAAGCCGGCAATCTTTCCTTTGTTTTTCTGCTTTTTCAGAATAGTGGCCGCCAGAGCCAGCAGGTCGTCTTCCGACAGGTTTGGATTGTTATTTGTGGAAATTGCTTTGACCTCACCAGCGCTGTCGTAAAGGACCGAAAATATACGCATGTTGTTAAACCAGTCATTTGGCCGGCGTCTTGGTTTAAATGTTGTAGGACCCTTATCAGGAGTGAGGTTTTCTTCTTCGGTATAGTGCTTTGCGGCATGGGGCTTATCGATGTTTTTATTCCGGACATATTCTGACAACAGATTAAAGCCCCGCTTCTGGCTGGAGGCTGTCATGGAAATATTCAGTATCAGCAGAATCAAAAGAAAAATAAAACCGATGCATGACATGGTCAGCAGGATGAATCGTTGCTGTAGTTTCTTAATCATTGTTATCCTCCATTATGCATCTTTTCCCTCTAATTGATATCCTACGCCGCGGATCGTCCTGATTTGTGTCCTGGTTCCCAGAAAAGTCATTTTTTGTCTGAGAAACGAAATATAAACTTCGATATTATTGTATTCCGCATTGCTGTCAAGTCCCCAGATTTTTTCAATAAGAAGGTCTTTGGGCATGATCCGTCCTGCATTATTTAAGAGCAGTTCCATGAGCTGAGATTCCTTTAAACCAAGTTTCAGGGAATCGGCGCCGCAGGAAAGCTCCATGGTATTTTTGTTAAAAGACAAATCTCCGCAGGAGAGGATTTCGTCATTGTAGGATGTGCTGCGCCGGGAAAGGGCGCGGATTCTGGCCAGCAGCTCACCTGTGGAAAAAGGTTTCGCGAGATAATCGTCGCTTCCTGCATCCAGGCCTGTAATGATGTCGGCTACCTCTGATTTGGCGGTGAGTATGATTACCGGGGTTGTAATATGTTCTTTGCGGAGGGTTTTCAGGACGGAAAGCCCGTCAATGCCGGGAAGCATGATATCCAGAAGAATCAGGTCATAGAGATTGGAGCGTGCATATTCCAGTCCATGGCTTCCATGATAAACGGCATCCACTTGATAATGGTTCTGTCTTAAAATTTCTGTCATGGCATCTGTCAATGGTTTTTCGTCTTCTACTATCAGGATTCTCATTTTTCGTTATTCCCCCATTCCCTTTCTTCAGCCTGTAAATATATAGTATAGCACAAACCTTGAATGAAAATTGAAAAGACATGTGGTTTCACAGTTTCTTCATTTTTTTTCAAGATTATTTTAAGGATAACCTTTTATATTCATGGAGAGCCAACTCAATGACAAAAGGGAGAGGACAGGGAACGATGATATTTTTCAGACCAAAAGAAAAGCCGGCAGAAGAAAAGAAGAAGGACAGGAAGAAAACATGGATTTTCCTGTCAGCTGCAGGCATATTTATCATGGGAACAGGCATCGGAATTTTCTTCTTGATAAAGCCCGGAAATAATGCAGGAAATATGGAAAGGCATTCCGCCATGGACAATCCTGGGGAAGGGATCATAGCGGCAGGCGGCCTGACCACAGTGGGAATGCTGGATGAGACATGGGAACTGGATTTCCTTCAGACAGCGCTGTACGTTGAAGAAAGCTATCTTTCCATGGGGGATGAAGTAGAAGAGGGAACCGCAGTTTTTAAGGTTTCTGATAAGACGCTGGAAGAAGCGAGGAAAGAACTGGAAGATGCGGTCACGGAGGCCGAGCTGGCTTACCGGCAGGGAATCATAGATTATGAAGCGGGAGTCATTGATGCACGGGTGGCCAACGAGAATGCAGCGGTAAATAAGAAATACAGCCGGGAGCAATATGACAGTGCGTCAGCCGAGGCGGCGCAGACGGTCAAAGAACTGGAAAAGCAGGTAGAGGAAGCAGGAGAGTTGGTGGATGAGTATACAAAGTCGGTAAATGAGGATTATTACAGGACTTATTACAGGATAGATGAACTTTACCAGACTTATCAGGAGCATTTCAGCCTGCTCATGGAAACCTATGAAAAATGGGATATAGAAGAGAAAGAGAGTGACTCTGGAAATTCTGCTTCGGGTTTGGGAGGCGCTTCGGGGAGCGATTTTATGGAGAGCGGCTCGCAGACGGAACCGTCGGGCAAAACGATGGGCGGAGGATACAGTGAAAGCAATACTCTTTTGTCTGTCTACAATCTGTTGGATGAAATGGTGAAGCAGGAAGGTGAGGAATATGAGACAGCGCTCGAAAACTATGACACTGCCAGAAGAACAGCGCAGGCAGGGCTGGAAAAAGCCCGGAGCGACTTGGCTGCTTTGGAAGCGGAGCTGGTGACAGCCCGGACGGAATACGAAAAGCAGTTGATTGCCTGCAAATCAGAGTATGAAATCACGCTGGCGGAAAGTGATAATGCGCAGGCGGTGTATGAAGCGACTGTGGAAAGCCTGGAAGAGACGCTTTCGTCTCTGAGGAATGAGAAAGAAGATGCGGCGGAAAATCTTGCCCTTTTTGAGGAAGTGATCGGAGACGGGTATTTTTACACGAAGAGCGCAGGGACAATCGTGATGAGCGGTGTCGGCAAGGGCAGCTATCTGTCCGGAGAAAATCTGGTGATCGCCTACAGTAACCCGGAAAAGGTGTCTGTAACGGCGAATGTGGATCAAAGTGATATTGCCGGGATTTCTATAGGGGATAGAGCTTATGCGGTCATCAATGAGTATGGAAACTATCAGGGCAAAGTGACTATGATCAATCCTGTCACGCAGGAGCAGAGCCGCTCGTCCGTTACTTATCAGGTTACGGTGGACCTGGAAGGGGATGTAACCGGTCTGGATTCCAATCTGACAGCCTATGTGTATTTCGGGATGTCAGATGAGATGATGCAGGAAATACAAAATATGCCGCAGAAAATGCAAAATATGCCGCAGGATGGAGAAGACAGGCCGGGAAGAGATGGCAGAGGTGTCCCGGAGAAGGGAAATATGCCAGAAAACGGGCCTGAAACGGAAGCGATAAAGGGAAATCCGGAAGCGAAGGACAGACCGCAGGAGGGAGAAAATATTTCCAACTGTGCGGTTGAATGCTCCAAAGAGCATCCAACCTGACTTCCGCATTCGTAAAACCCGTGCTTAAGCACTCCTGCGTCTGCTTACGCATCCGCATTTTACTCATTTGGAAGTGGGTTGCTAATCCAATTACCTGTCTGTATTACCATAAATGGTATACAGACAGATTATTGGATTGCAACCGCACAGTTGGAAATATCTGGACGGAAAATATACCGCAGACAGGGGATACTGCGCCGGCGGAAAACGGAAGAAAGGAAGGCGGCAATGAAAGAAAAATGGAGAAAAGATAAAAAATTCCGCAGGAACTGTATTCTTGCCGGCCTGGCTCTTGTTATTCTGCTGGGAGCCTGCGTGTATACATTGTTCATTCAACCAAACAGGAGTACCGAAACCTATGTTTATAAGGAAGAGACGGTTGCCAGAGGGAATCTGATTCTCGGAATCATGGAAAGCGGCAGTTTGTCATTAGGGGAAAGTGCCGTCATGTATGAGCTGGATTTAGAACTGGATGATGAAGAGAGCGAGGAAAACGGGGACGAAGAAAGCGAGGATGAAGATGAGGGTGAGAATACCTCAAAATATCTTGAAATTGAAGAGGTGTATGCCGTCAGCGGACAGCGTATTCTGAAAGGGGATGTGCTTTTTAAACTGGAGGAAGACAGTGTGAATGCGGTGGAAAGAAAATTGGAGTCGGCCCTTACCGAGGCAAAGATTACGCTGTCAAATGCCCAGACGGAATATAAGATTTCCATGCTGAGCGCTAAGAGCGCCTATGACAGCAGCGTAAAGGAGGGAAGCCGCGCCGCAGCGGATTATCAGGCGGCGATTACCGCAGGCGGGGAGAAGATAAAGGGCCTGGAAGGGGAAATCAGTGTGTTGGAACTGGAAATTGCCATGGCGCAGGAAAAGCTCACGGATGAAGAACTGCTGGACTCCTATGAGGAAGCAAAGACAGCCTATACCAGTTCGAAAAATAAATATGAAGAGACGGATTTACATAATCCAGCGGCCTATACCAGTAATTTTTCGGATTACCAGCAGGCGAAAAGCCAGTTGGAAACCCTGGAAGAGGAACTGCAGGGATACAGGGACACTATTACGGATAATCAGGAGGAAATCGAAAAAAAGCGGAAGGAAATAGAAGAAGTGGAGGCGTCGCAGGCACTGGATTACCAGAAAGCGGAAAATGAATATCAATCCGCGTCCCTGTCAGGGGAACTGGCCGAGGAGATTTACGATTACTCCGTAGACTCCCTGTCGGATGCAGTGATTAAAGCGCAGAATGAGCTGGATGAGATTCAGATGAAAATGGATGCGTTTCGGGAATTTGTAGGAGCGGATAATCGGATTTATGCACCGGAGGATGGCCTGGTCACGGGCGTTTTCAATGAGGCGGGAGATAAGCTGACGGATATAGGGTCTATGCTTACTTATGCAAAAGAGAATGAATATACGGTGAATATTGATGTGTCGGAGGAGGATGTTGCGGCAATTTCCGTGGGAGAGCATGTGGAACTTTCCTTCGGCGCTTATCCGGAGCAGACATGGGAAGGGGTGATCACCAGTATTACCACCACATCTACATCGGAATATGCGTCTACGATAAGTTATCCGGTGACGATTCTGGTGCAGGGAGACACAACATTGCTGTATGGAGGAATGGCTGCCGACGTTACTTTTGTAACAGATTCGGTGGAAGATGTACTTTATGTCTCGAAAAAAGCGGTATTTGAGGAAGACGGACTAAGCTATGTGTATAAAAAGGGTGCCGGAGGAAAAGGGGCAGAATCCCGGGTAAAAACTCAGGTAGAAACAGGATTTTCCGATATGGCTTCCATTGAAATCATAAGCGGGCTGGAAGAGGGCGATGTCGTATATATTGAAAGTGTCATGAACATAAAGCCGGAAAAGACGAATAAAAAAGAAGAGCAGGAGCCAGATTACGGAACAAATAAAAATCTGTTTGAAAGGATGAAATAGATGAAGCATATAGAATTCAAAAATCGAACAGGACAGATGATCATCCTGCTCCTGCTTTCCATCATAATTGGAGCGGCCATTATCATCATGATCGTACTTTCCAGGGAAGATAAAACGCTTTACAGAGAATCTCAGGTGATAAGAGGGAATCTGGCAAGAGGGGTTACAGAAAGCGGGAGTGTGGATGTGGGCACTGCCACACAGGACTTTGATCTGGACATCAGTGAGTTTACCGGCAGTGGGAGTTTTACTTTTGGCATGGAGAGACAGGGCGGCGACATGGTGATGGGCATGATGCCGGGAGTGTCAGATTCCGGGAGCACGTCAGACAGACAGTTGGAAATTGAGCAGGTATATGTGGAAGCGGGACAGGAGATAGAAGCCGGAACGCCAATCTTAAAGCTGACGCAGGAAAGCGTGGAAGGCATCCGTACCAAGCTTAACCAGGACGTCACGGATGCGGAGCTTGTCTACCAGCAGGCGCTGACTTCACAGAAGCAGGCGGAAGCGGATGCAGAGGGGGAATACAGGCTTAATTCCCTGTATGCAGACTATTCTCAGGCAGAATATGACGAAACGGTTCTGGCTCTTACGGAGGCAGTGGAAGCGGCAGAGGAAACACTTGTGGAGATGCAGGCGGAACTGGCAGACGCGCAGGCGGAGCTTGCAGAGAAGGAGGAACTTCTTGCGGAGGAAAAAAAGGTGCTGGAAAATGCCCTTTTCACGGCGGAAGGAACGGATAAAGAAAATGCACTTTACTGGTGGATTATTGCGCAGCAGACTGTCGATGAAGCACGGGAGCTGGTAGATACTCTGGAGGATGAAATTGCACAGCTTAGGGTGGATATTGCGGATTATGGCGAGAAAATAACAGAAAATGAAACAGCGCTTGCTTTGGCACGGAAGGAATTGGAAAGCGGAGAGATTACCGCCAGAGGAGAACTGGACAAGAGAAAATATAATGCAGAAAACGCGCAGGAGATCTATGATGTTGCGATAGAGCAAAGCGCTTTTGAAGCGGAAACCGCGAAAGAAGATTATGAGCAGGCGGCACGGAAACTGGAGGAATTTGATACTGTCATTAAGGAGCAGGTTATTTCGGCAGATACCTCCGGCGTGATTACGGAGGTTTATGCGGCGGCGGGAGATTACCTGACCGGCAATATGGAGCTGATCAGCCTGAATAATTACGATGAAGTGACAATTACGGTATCGGTAGAAGAAGATGATCTGGAGGCGGCAGCGCCTGGAAATACAGTGAACGTGACACTGGCAGCCTTTGAGGATGAGGTATTTACCGGAACGGTAACCGAAACAGGGGACGCGGAAATAAACAGCAATACCAACAAGACTATGTATTCGGTAACGGTAACCGTGCAAAATACCGGCAGGGTTTTATATCAGGATATGACGGCGGAAGTAACTTTTGTTACGGATGAGGTATCCGAGGTGCTTTATATTCCGGTCAGGGCGGTAATACAGGAGAATGGGGAAGACTATGTCAAAGTAAGGGAAGAAGACGGGAAGATCGTCAGAAAAGAGGTAAGTACCGGTTTTACGGACGGCATTAATATAGAAATAAAGGAAGGGCTTTCCGAAGGAGAAACCGTACTGACAGAGACAAAGGTATCATCATAAAGTGCTTCGGAATGGAGGAAAATATGAGATTATCTGAAATAGGCCGTCTGGTGTGGCTGAATCTTGTACAAAATAAGTTTAAGGTGTTTCTTACCTCAACCGGTATCATCGTGGGTTCCGCAACGATCATGCTCGTCATTGCCATTGGGACAGGGGGAAAGCTGGAGGTTGCGGAGCAGTTTAAAAATCTGAATGCCGGTTCCATTGACATTTCCTATGAGTATAACGGAAGAAGTTTCATGGGAAGGGTGCCGGGAAGCGAAATGCAGGGAAATATGCAAAGCGGCATGTCCAAAGGAGGAATGCAAGGCGGCAGAGCCGGCGGCGGTATGCCTGGCAGAGATATGGGCGGCGGTTTTGCTCCCTTTGGCGGTATGGAGAACCAGATGAATACCACCCAAATTACCTTATCCCAGGAAGATGTAGATTACCTTAAGGAAAACATTTCGGGAATAGCAAGTGCCACGATCTCTTATACCACGAAGCAGGAGACGGAAGGCGGAAGCATGGAGGAGAGCGCTTCCTATACGATTGCAGGTGTCAAGGAAAATTATGCGGATATCAGCAATCTGGAAATGGCCATCGGCACATTCCTCACGCAGGACAATGATATTTACAAGGAGAGGACCTGCGTCCTCGGCTACAGTGCGGCAAAGGAAATGTTTGACAGTGTCCTGGAGGCTTATGACTCGTCTGTTTATATCGACAACCGCTCTTATGTGGTGAGCGGTGTACTTATGGAAATGGGAACAGTGGCATCCGGCATCAGCCCGGATGAGGCGGTCTTTATTCCTTATGAAACAGGCATTAAGTATCTTACCGGTAAGGAGGTAAACCCTGTTATTACCGTGGTGGCGGAGGATGTAAATGATGTGGACAGTGTTATGGAGCAGACTGCGGCTGTACTGGCTGAAACTTATGGGGAAAATGTAGAATTTACCATTTCCGATGCGGGAAGTAAAATGGAGGCGGCTTCAAAATCCAATGAAACGCTGACCCTTCTTCTGCTGGCTATGGCAGCCATTGTATTTATTGTAGGGGGAATCGGAATCATGAATGTATTGTTTGTTTCTGTAAAGGAACGTACCAATGAAATCGGTATTCTGAAAGCGATCGGGTGTGAGCAGAAGGATATTCTCACAGAATTTCTGCTGGAAGCCAGCTGCATCAGTTTTGTGGGAGCAGTTTTGGGAGTGCTTCTATCTCTGGGCATCACACCGATCATAGAAGGATTTTCCGTGCGGGTAGAGCTTTCTTTGGGCGGTGGTGTCTTATCCTTACTGTTTGGCGTGCTGACAGGAACTGTTTTCGGGTTTTATCCGGCGTATAAGGCATCACGTCTCATTCCGGTAGCAGCGCTTAACCATGAGTGATGAGAGGCAGGGGCGAAGTAAAACGCTTCGGAATAGAGGTAAGGTTGAATAAATTCTCTGATGAGCAATTTATTCAACCAAGAATTTGTGCAGAAGCGTCACAAATTCTATTGATCGCAGAGCAGAATTTGAAATTCTGCTCGCATCCTCAGCGTAAAACGCTTCGGAATAGAGGTAAAAATGAGTGAAAGCAGAATTATAGATATGAAACGGATCAATAAAGGGTATATGCTTGGGACGGAAAAGGTTCCGGTGCTTAAGAACGTGGATTTTCGAGTGGAGAAAGGGGAATTTGTGGCGATTCTGGGGCCGTCAGGTTCCGGCAAGACTACCCTGATGAATATTATCGGATGCATGGATGTGGCGGATTCGGGAGAATATTATCTGGATGGGCAGCCAATACACAGCATGACGGAAAAACAGATGGGAATGGTACGTAATAAAGAAATCGGATTTATTTTTCAGAATTATCAGCTGATTCCGACTTATGATATTCTGCAGAATATTATCATGCCCCTGGTAGTCCGCGGTATGACAACGAAGGAGGCAGAAGAAAAATGTCTGCCAGTCATTGAAATGCTGGGGATCGGGCACAGACTTGGGCATAAACCTTCGGAACTTTCAGGCGGACAGAAGCAGAGGGTGTCTATTGCCAGGGCGCTTGTGGGAGAACCGGCGCTGCTCCTTGCGGATGAACCTACCGGGGCATTGGATTCTGCCAGCGGTAAGGACGTGCTGGCTCTCTTTGGGCAGCTTCATGAGCTTGGGAATACCATTGTTATGATCACCCATGATTTAAACGTTGCAAAGGCGGCGGGAAGGATTGTACATATAATTGACGGATGTCTTACGTAAAAAGGCAGGCGGATTGATATGTTCAGGCCAAAAGCAGAGAGGTGTCAGATGGCAGGGAGGGACTCGGCATATGGAAAGAAGAGAAGTACCGCAGTCTCCAGGGCAGCTATACGGTAATCTTAAATACCTGCCGGATTTTCAGTTTAGGTGTTCGTTCGTATCTTTTGAATGATAGCTTTTGCCTCATCCTTTTTGGGAACCTTTCCGTAAGACACCAATTTCCCGTCCATTACCAACTTTCTTTTTGCTAAACAGTCGCATGATTGATTCCTCCTAAAAATTATATCAGCAAAAACTGGAGCGCATTGAACAGATAGCCTACAAGGATAATGCCAATGGTACAAATACCGATGAACAGGACCAGCAGCTTCGGTTTCACGGACTTACGAAGCATGATCAAAGACGGCAGGCTCAGCGTTGTGACAGCCATCATAAAGGATAAGCGCCAATTCCTACACCAACTAAAATGTATGGAAATACTTTTTTGAATGTAGAGTTGGCTTGCTCCCTGGCATACTGTATCCGTTCCCGTTTCGTCAATGTAGGAGATTCAATATCTACGCTGCCGGCAGTGCGGATAAATTCTTCCACATATGGCTCCATGTGCAGTTGCTCGATCAAAGTGCCGCCAGCCACGGCGATCACCAAGCCTACAACTACATAAATGATAGCAACTTTTGCCCCGAAGATGCTCATTAAAAGTATGAGACTTCCTAAATCCACCACAGGAGACGAAATCAGAAAAGAGAACGTAACTCCCAGAGGCAACCCAGCACTAATGCGGTTCCCACTCAAAGTTTTTCTTGACGTCGCCAACTTCAAAGTGGTATTTCCCGATGCCGAGATCAATGTCAGAAAAATGTCCGCCACCGGCAGAAATAGATACTTTATTTCCAGAGCCTTTAACAAGATACGGCTGCTTGTTTAATGCAGTGGGGGGGGAGTAAAGCAATGCATTTACGCCATCAGTAAACCATTGAGGTGCATACCCTTTATATTCACAGATTTCTGTTGCGGTTTTGGATTTATGGGGACTACCTTGTGTCTGACCGTAACCAACCGCAATTACACTATTTACACTCACCTTCTTATTGCTGAGATTTTTCAATGCACCCTTGGCATTAAGCATACCTCCAATCCACCATGTATTGAGCCCCAGTGTTTGGGCATAGAGGATTAAATCCGCGCCATTTATCAGTCTATCCTATCATGCCGGTTTGCTGTTGGTAAGATTGTAGGCAGATGCGACAATCGGGATAGAGCTTACATTTTTCGTTTTCGTGTTTCTTTTGTATGCTGCTCCAACGCGGCATGGATGTTGATATTGACAGTATCCGGTTTTTCTTTTTTCCTCCAGCAGCGTTTTAATATTTTAAAAATAAGAAATACGGAGGAGTTAATATGGGGAACATCTATGATGGAGCATTCTGGATAATCTTAAATGACTCCGGACGGTACTGTAGAAAATATTTGTTGTTACTGTGTGTATTTACATAACCCATATATATTTTATATACTGTCATGTCGAGTGATCAACATAAGCTTTTAACATATGATAAAAAAGTGTCTGATCCCGTTGCGGAAGCTGCTCGTACAAAGTCAGAAAGTCGTTTGTTGATTTGTTTTTAAAACCAACCTGAGCATGCTCCAGGATATCTCCGACAGAACAGCCCAGAGAGTCACATAGATCGATTAGAGTGTCCAAGCTCATTTTGGTTACACCGCGTTCCACCTGACTGATAAACCCAAGGGACAGATCGAGTTCCTCAGCTAGTTGCTCCTGCGTGAGCTTCTTCAGTTTTCTATAGTATTTAATTTTTTTCCCAAGAATCGTGTAGTCAATCATCATATAGAAAGTACTCCTTCGAACTTTTTCTATAACTGGTTCTGTGTCAGAGAGCCAAGGGCTGAGTGGGATTGAGACTTGTTACTTTATTTTCTGCATTTTATATATTTTCTATCAACAGCTATTCTATAGACAGATAGTAAAAGTTTCAAAATGGAAGAAAACAAAAGGTATTACTGTTGTATTAAGGAGGGAATAGTGTTATTATTTACTAAAATAAACAGTAAAAGTGTTTGTTAAAATTGATATAGGCTACAAGAATAGAACAAGAAAAAGACAGAGGAGAAGTGTATATGGGACGGATGAGAAAACTGTGGGCAGGACTGCTGGTTGTATGTATGTTAAGCAATCTATACGGAGTGAATGTGCTGGCAGCAGTCAAGGAGCATTCAGCAGCAGGTGAAAACAGAAACGGAAGTGTGGCGTATTCTGAGGGACAAATCATACAGGAGCAGATTGAAAGGACAGAGAACAATAGCTCTACGGATGAAACGGGTGGAGCAGGGAGCAATGATTCTGCAGACAAAACAGATGATTCTGAGAACGGTGAAACTGTATCTACAGGTGAAACTGAGGAAGAAGAGCTTGGGAATCCATCAGGAGAGACTGAGGACAATGGTTCAGAAGATGACAGTGCCGGAGATACTGGGGATGGGACAGAAGGTGACAGTGCCGGAGATACTGGGGATGGGACAGAAGGTGACAGTGCCGAAGATACTGAAGATAAAGAAGAAGGCGACAGTGCCGAAGGTATTGGGGATGAGACAGAAGGTGACAGTGTCGGAGAAACTGAGGATGATGACTCAGAGAATACCGGAGACGGCGATTCCGTTGATGGCAGCAGTGATGGTGATCATACAGGTGAGACAGATAAAAGTGACAAGGACGATTCAGAAGAAGAAACATATCTTCTTATGGAGAAAACTGCAATGGCGGTAGCAGCAGAAGGCGAAGTCAGTCGCGTAGAATGGCTCACGGATCTGACAGAAACTTTTAGTATATCGGTAGCAGAAGATAACTATCCGGATAATTACTTTTCAGATATTGATTCTTCTTCCGAATATTATTATGTAGTCATGCTTGCAACGGAATTCGGACTGGTTGATGTAGAAGCCGGGGAACCATTCAGACCTGATGATCCTGCTACAAGAGAATTCACGGCACATACATTGAACTTTTGCCTGGGGTTTCTGCCTGAGCAGGAGGGAAACTATACATTCAGTGAAGCATCGGACGTTACTTATGCGGATGACATTCAGGTAGCGGTGGAGCGCGGATGGTTTTCATTAGAAAATGGCAGCTTTTATCCGGAGACGCCGGTCACATTGGATGAAAAAACGATCATGATAGAGGATGCGAAAAGTGTACTTGCTGATAGAAAAGAGCCGACAGAGCACAGCAACAGTTATACTTTTGCAGAAGATGTAATTGACTTGACAAAGGCCAATGTGAGAGCGGAGATGACGGATGACAACGAACTCACATTTTATGAATGCTCGGAAAACTTGTCGGCTGGTATTAAATATGGCCTCGAATTTGACGGGTTTCCGAGTGTATTTAAAGCGGTGAATATTACACAGTCGGAAGATGGACTGGTAGTACAATTTGAAAATGTCCCGTTGGATGAAGCATTTACCGATATTGATATGCAGGGCGGTATCGATGTTGACCTTGCTACAGTACAGGCATACAGTGATGATGTAGAACTTCATTATATTGTGGGTGGTACAGAGGAAAAAGAATGGGAAGATGGTAAGAAGTACGACACACTGGAAGAGGTCGGCAGCCGTGAGATCAGTGCGGTTGAGGCGGTTAGAACGTATTCTGTTTCTCCGGAGAAATCACACGAAATCAATCTGGCGCCCGGTGTGAAAATAACTGTCAGTTGTAAAGTCAGTGACGTAAAACCGGACTATGACATAAAGATTTTTGAGGGCAAAGCGCATGTTGCCGTAAATGCAAAAGTAATCTTCAGCTGTAATGTCAGCGCGGATGCAATGGAGGCGGCGGGAATCTCCCCGACACTTGAGCTGGTGCGTATTCCGATTGCCTGTGTAGGTTACTTCGGGGTGAAACTGGACATGACTATGTCAGGAGAAGCGACTCTTAATCTTGTGGAAAATGTTTTTCTGGGACTCTATTATGAGCACGGTGCTTTCCGTATGGAGAAAGGATTTTCGAAAGAATCTTTTTCTTTACAGACTCGCATGGAGATCAGCGCAACGGTAACGGCTTCATTAGGCATGAATGCCTGCAACATTATGCAGGGAGAACTTTATGCAAAATTCGGGGCAAAAGATGTGTTGGACTCGATTACCTATGGTGATGGACAAAAACCGGCGACTTGCGCCCATCAGAATGCGTGGCTCTTTGCTTCTGCCGGAGGATATGCACAGGTAAAGCTGGGTTCTGTCAAGCCGTGGAAAAAGGATTATTCTATTTATAATGAGAAAAACAGTCCGGTCCGTGTATCGTTCCATTACGAAGACGGCGTGGCAGTGTCAAAGTGTACCAGGGGAACGATTTATGGACCTACAGGAAAAAGATGGGGATATTATACACCCGTGGACTCGAAGTATGGATACAATGGTGTAAGTAAAGGAACCGGGGCAAACGGAGAGCCGTATACGATTTTCGAGTATAGTCTGGATGATGCGAACAGGGCTACGATTACAAGTTATAAAGGAAATGTGTCAGCGCTGAGTATACCGAAGACGTTGGATGGGTATACGGTGGTGGGGATTGGGAGTTCTGTGTTTCAAAATAATAAGCAGCTGAGGGTTGTGGTGGTGCCGGATAGTGTGACGGAGATAGGGAGTTCAGCCTTTTCAAAATGTGTGAATTTGTCACAGGTGATATTATCAAAAGGTCTAGTGACATTGGGAGCTAGTGCATTTTATAATTGTGATTCCTTGACAGCTATAGAGATACCAAAAAGTTTAAAAAGCGCATATTGGGAACCATTTAGTAATTGTGATGGATTGAAAAGTGTTACGTTTGAAAAGGGGACAACCGAAATTGCAGGTAGCTTGCTTGAGAACTGCACGGGAATAGAGGAAATAACGATACCTGATACAGTTACAGTAATAGAAGATCATGCATTTAGAGATTGCATAAATTTGAGTAAAGTCAGTATACCGGATTCTATCATAGAAATCCAAGAGTATGCGTTTAGTGGTTGCACAAAGTTAACAGAAGTTAATATACCAAACGGTGTAACAGAACTGGGAAATTGTGTATTCGAGAACTGCACCAATTTACCCCAAATCACACTTCCTGACAGTGTTACATCCATGGGAACCTATATCTTCTCAGGATGCAGTAATTTGCGGGAAGCAATATTACCTAATATCAGAATCAATATTACAGAGGGAACTTTTAAAAATTGCTCCAGCTTAGGAAAAGTAAATTTCCCGGAAACACTGGAAGCTATTCGTTCCTACGCTTTTTGTAATACAAAACTTTCGGAAGTAATATTACCGAACAAATTGACAGAAATAGAAAGTTATGCTTTCTACAACTGTGATGCCTTGACCAAAGTCGTTATTCCCGACAGCGTCACAACACTGGGCACTTACATATTCGCAGACTGCGAACTCCTAAGCGACGTAACCCTCGGCACAGGAATTACCACGATTCCATCCCATGCATTTAATCTGTGCCCGTCCCTGCAGAAGATCGTTCTGCCTTACCGGACTGCGGCGATCAACAGCAATGCTTTTACGAACTGTACATCGCTTACGGAAATTACCATTCCGCGTGCCACTACGACGATTGCAGGCGGTGTATTCAGCTACCCTGCCAGATTGACTGTCTATGGGGTCACCGGAACCTATGCGGAAACTTACGCAAATAACATCGGTGCAACATTTGTAAATCAGGAAACGAGGGCGACGGAAGTAAGATTAAGTGCAACGGATCTGAAACTGACCAAAGGCAGTAAAGACACTTTGCACCTGAGCGTTGCACCCGCCAATTTTACCGATGAGGTAACGTGGAAGAGCACAGATACAAATATAGTGACCATTGAGGATACGGGTGTCGTTACCGCTAAAGCGATCGGAACCGCGACAGTCAAGGTGACAGTAGGCGATATCAGTGCATCCTGTAAAATCACCGTGACACAGCCGGTCACTTCTATCAGCCTTAATAAAACATCTCTTTCTTTGGAAGCGTGGGATACTGAAAACCTGACGGCGAGTGTATCTCCGTCAACAGCAGAGAATAAGGCAGTTGTGTGGAGTACATCGGATTCCAGGATCGCTTCTGTGGATGATACAGGTCTTGTGGCAGCGCATACTAAGGGAACTGCCATAATTACGGCCACTGCACAGGACGGCAGTGGTGTTTCCCACAGCTGTACTGTAACTGTCGTAAATAATGGTTATCTTTGCAGCACTGTGGCGGAATTGGAAAGCCCGCACAACTATCCGGTAAACTGTTCGGACTTCTGGCTGTATACAAAGGAAGGTGCGAAGAGTTTATATATTACTTTTGATCTGAAAACAGAAGTAGAAGAGGGTTTCGATTACCTCTGTCTTTATGATGGCAAAGGGACGCAAATCGGAAAGTATACAGGAACAGAGTTGGCAGGACAGGTTGTTGAAGTGCCTGGAGATACCGTCAGAATCAAACTGGTATCGGATGATTCGGGAACCGCATGGGGATTCAAGGTAACTTATATCATGGGAACGGGCGATGTGGAGAATGACGAATATCTGGTAACCTTTGATTCACAGGGCGGTACGGTGGTCTCTGCCGTTCAAGTGGCGAAAGGAACAGCGGTTCCTGAGCCGGCGGCACCGACTAGACGCGGGTATGAGTTTATGGGATGGTATTTGAGAGACACATTATATGATTTCACGCAGCCGGTGACCGGTAATACGGTACTACAGGCAAAGTGGAAATTTATTGTGTCTGAATCTGATCCGTCGGAAACAGAACAAATACCGGAAGAGGATAAGCCGGAAGATGGTGTGATACCGGAAGGCCTCTGGATAGCGGGAGTTAAGGATCAGACCTATACGGGCAAAGCATTGAAACCGGAAGTACGCGTCTATGACGGAAGCAGAAGATTGCAGGAAAAGACGGATTATACCATTAGTTATAAGAGTAATGTAAAGGCAAATGACGCATCCGATGCAAAGAAGGCACCGATGATCACCGTAAAAGGTAAAGGCAATTATTCGGGTTCTGTAACGGCTGTATTCAAAATTGTGCCTGTGAATATAGCGGAACAGGAGCTGGCTGTTACAATTGCGGATATGGTATTGGCGCATAATGGTAAAATACAGAAAAAAGTGCCTGTAGTTACTTTTAACGGTAAGAGGCTGTCGAACAAACGGGATTATACCGTGACTTATCCGGATACGGGAACCGGTGCATATCAGGAAGCAGGAAGCTACCCGGTACAGATCACAGGTGTCGGTAATTTTACGGGAACAAGGACAGTTAATCTGGAAATTACCGATAAAATGTTGATCAGTAAGGCAAAGGCGGACAAAATTCCGAATCAGTTATACAATGGCGGTGAGGATGTTACGTTGTCTGCAGATACGTTGATTCTATATAGGAAAACAAAAAATGATCCGTTGAAGGAAGGGGTGGACTATACCGTCACCTATGTGAATAACCGTGAAATTGGTATGGCAACAGCTGTCGTTACCGGAACGGGCAACTATGCAGGAACGAAAAGGATGACTTTTAAGATTGTGGGAACATCCATCAATAAGGCTGTTGTGGAGGGAATCGAAAACAAAATTTATAACGGTATAGAGCAGCAACAGGATATCACGGTCAGAGTAGAAGGCAAAGTATTGACACCGGATAAAGACTATACCGTGTCCTACAGCAGGAATCTGAACGTCGGTACGGCGAGCATGACAATACAGGGAACCGGTGCCTATAGTGGAACAACCAAAAAGACATTTAAGATTACGGCCTATGATCTTGGAATTGATGAAGGTGGGTTCATAACCGAATGGAAAGATGGACAGCAGATTGGTATGCCGGCGGATTCAGCAGACAAAGTGGTAAAATCAGGCGAGGGTAAAGGGACAAGTCTGACGGTAGAATATACAAAAGGCGGATCTCAGCCTGAGGTGACATTGAAGTTTGGAGAAACCGAACTGATAAAAGGAAAAGACTATACAGTTTCTTATCAGAATAATAAGAATCTTGCAGACCAATCTGCCGATAAGGCCCCAACGATGACTATAAAGGGCAAGGGTAACTTCAAAGGAACGAGATTGGAGAAATTCTTTATCGTTAAGAAAAATCTTGCCAATCCCGAATCACCAGTTTTAATGAGTGTGCCGGATGTGGCATATGCCAATGGTGCAGGTAAATACATCAGCAAACCAATTTTGACTGATATAAATGGTAAAACGCTGAAAGCCGGAACAGATTTTGAAGTGTCATATACATCATCTGACGGGATTACAAAACTCGACAAGAAGAGCACTGTGCAGGCAGGATCTTTTGTCTGTGTTACTGTCAGAGGAAAGGGCAAGTACGAAGGTTCTCTGATGACCACATATCGCATTACGCAGGCGAATTTCACGAAAGCTTCGGTTAGGATCGCGCCGCAGGTATATACCGGCAGTAAAATATATCTGACGGGAGGAACAAACGGAGATATCATCGTTAAGGCAGGGAAGATGGAACTGACTTACGGTGTAGATTATGAAATTATGGAGGACAGTTATGTGAACAACATCAAGAAGGGAACTGCCAGCGTTAAGATAAGAGGACTCAATAACTATGGCGGAACCAAGACGGTGAAGTTTAAGATACAGGCGAAGAAAATGGAATCCTTCAGCAGTATCATCAGGGGTGCTTTGACTAAGGAGTAAAGGATATGGGCAAAGGAAAAGAGAAGTGGATTCGATTTGAAGATGGGCTGTTGAAAAGTGAGTATATAGAAAAGAAATATGCAAAGAAAAACCGCGAATCATATAAAAAATTTTATGAGGATTGTTGCGATGGTAAATTAGCGACAGAACGTAGGGTGACTTTGATCTTTTTGAGGACGGATATAAATAAAAATAAAGATCCTATAAAAAAGGCTCTTCTTGATAATATCATGAACTCGTGTAATGTGTGTAAGTATGATGATAGAAAACTGCTCACGATATCAGCGGTCAGATATGAAGGTTCTGCTATAGCAGATGCATTTGACGAAGAATCATCAGAATTCTCTGTTGAAAAAGTAGATTGTGCAAAAATAGACGATGCAAAAAAGGCTGTCGAGGAAGGTAAATGTGTCTGTGATAGCAGGAAACGACCATTATGGAAAAAATGGATACTTGGAAGCAGGTATTGGTATAGTGTTATACAGGAGAACAGTAGTCGTAAGCTTGGAAAATTATCAAAGCATGGTTCAGTTTCTTTGAAAACCTGGTATGGTATATGTTTTTTTGTTGTATCAATTGTAACAGTTGTACGAAAAATTTTGGATTCATTTAAAGAATATGATATGTTGTTTGGAACTATTCTTGGTTTGATTTCTGCATGCGGGTGGATTGCACTTAACCAAGAGGAGAAAGAAACGGAGTATTTTAGAAGTTTAGATTTTCCGGTTATTTTCATTAATGAAATAGGAACGGCACAAGGATGGATGAAAAGCTATATAAAAAGTTATATGGATGGACAGAGGACTGTAAAACCAGCTTTTTATATTGGGATGGGTGCTTTGGGTTCTGGGATTGAAAATGTATATGAATTTGTTACTCCTAAAAAATATTCTAATTGGGGATGGATCTGTTTATGCAAACTTATTCGTGATTTATCGGACAATCCCTGGGGAGAAATTAAGTTTAAGATGGATGTGGAAAATAGAATGGGTATTAGCAGTATCCATGCGCAGACTTTGGAAGAGAGGGAAAGTAGAGATAGAATCAAAGTATTCCATATGCCGGAGGAAGAATTTGTTTTATGGGATCTGATAAAAAGACAAAAGGAAGAATATTGGAGTTATGCCAAAATCCATGAGAGGTTTTATGAACGCCACGAATCAATGAATAAGTTATTGCCGATAGGCAGGAGTGTATATGTATTCTATAAAAACGAAAGAACAAGTTTAGCTGAGTTTCTTTGGGATGTTATAGAAATTCAGGGTAAGTTCTTAGTAGAAAAAGAGGCTTTTCAAGTTTCTGAGGACATACAATATTGGCTTATTGTGCAGAATGAAGCTGAGCAGGAAATTATAGAGGCTTTAGATGTAATTCTTAATCAATCATCATGGCAGGGCAGCCATCCTTTGTGGGAAACAATATGGAAATATATTGTTGGACTTTTAATACAAATTGAGAATCAGGATAATTTAACTATAATGAAGAAATTATGTGATGAAGTTTGGATTCAACGGGCATTTCAAAATCAGAGTTCCTTTGACGAGTTTTATTTAGTAGAACATGAGAAGATGATTTCAAACATAAGGAGGAGGGAATTGTATACATGAACATAGAAGAGAAAAGTAAACACCAGGGATTTGCCAAAAAAGAAGAGATAGAAAGAAATTTCAACCGTTATCTTCGGGAAACAAAGAGAATAAAGGAACCATGTAGACAAATACAAAATATTTCTAATTATGGAATGGGTGGAGTGCCGCTATCTTGGAATGAAGATGGGGAGTATATAGCGATCGACCAGACGGATACACACACGTTGGTGATTGGGCCAACGGGTTCAAAGAAGAGCCGGCTAGTAGCGATGCCCTTGGTAAAAATATTGGGACGAGCAGGAGAGTCCATGATTATTTGTGATCCGAAGGCGGAGATATATAATCGTTTAGGCAGAGAGTTAGAAGAAGAAGGGTATCATATTGATGTATTTAATCTGAGAAATCCGGATATGAGTGCTTGCTGGAATCCCTTGTCTATTCCGTATCATTTTTATTGTGAGGGTGATGAAAATAAGGCATATGAATTTGTAAATGATATTGCAGTTAATTTAGTAACGGAAGCAGGAAGCGGCAAGGATGCTTTTTGGTATAACAGTGCCTCGGCTGTATTCTTTGGACTTACAATTTTGCTGTTTAAATATTGTAAAGAGCATGATCTGTCTAAATGCATGGTCCATATGGGTAATATTATTTATCTGCGAGGATGTCTGTTTGCAAGAAGGAATATGATTGGGAAGAATATACTTTGGGAGTATGCCCAAAATGACGAAATCATCAGAAATGCCTTGATTGGAACAGTAGAAACTGCCAATGATACGAGGGCGGGCATTTTGAGTACTTTTGATGAACGAATGCAGATTTTTTCCATGCAGCCCAATATTATGGATTTGATGTCTGAAAATAATATATCATTTGAAAGACTAAAAGATGTGAAAACCGCGGTATTTCTTTTGCTTCCAGATGAAAAGACAAGTTATCATCGCTTAGTATCGCTTATTATTAAGCAGAGTTACGAATATATTATCTATTCTGCCCAAAAGAATCAAGAAGGCAGCAAAATCAGAATTAACTATGTGTTGGATGAATTTTCTTCCTTGCCTACGATTAAAGATTTCCCGGCGATGATTTCGGCAGCAAGAAGCAGGAATATTAGATTTGATTTATTTGTTCAGAGTAAAAATCAGTTGGTTTTAAGATATGCAGAAGAATCAGAAACAATTTTGTCTAACTGTACAAATTGGATTTTTCTTTTTAGTCGAGAGATAAAATTTTTGCAGGAACTTTCTGAACTATGCGGGGTGCGATATACGGATAATGGGAAACGACCATTGCTTGACATTGCAGAACTACAGCAACTGAGCAAGGAAAAGGGGGATGTCTTATTATTGATTGGCAGATATAAACCATATTTGGGAAGATTGCTGGACATCGATTTGTATGAGAGAGAAAAATATAGACCACGTACAATTCCAGGTAGAGTGCAGATTCATAGGGAGGAGATTGACTTTACTGTTTTTGAAGAAACAGAATTGACTGCATTATCTGGTCGGTCAAAGCAGGCGAGAGGAGACTCCTTAGATATACCGGAGCGGGGTATGTCAGGGGCATTGGATGATGTTAACTCTTATGTGAATAGCCTACCTATGTCAAATGAGGAGATTGATAAATTAATTGTGGAGATTGATAAAAAATTAGAAGAATTAGATAAGGAAGAACAAGGGATAACAGAGCAGCTGGAAAAGGAAAAGAATGTAAGAAAAGAAATACAAAAAGTAGAAAACAAAAGATCATTTTGGGATACTGTTCAAAAATCGATTGCAGGAGGAAGAAAATGAAGAGTGGTACATACTTAAATATTCTTGAACAAAGAGATAGCTGTAATGTGGAAGAACTTCATCGAGTAATTCTTGATGTATATAAGGAAAAAAAGTATGATGAAGATGGAAACATTGAGGAGGATAACCAAATTGTGCAGCTTTATGAAGTAGTAAACAGTGCTTTAAAAAAGAATAAATTTATAGGAACATCTGCGGATTTTCATAATCTGAGTGTAGAGTGTGCAAGAAGAAATGCAGAGGAGGTAGCCTGTGACTTTTTGGAGCGTGGGTTGGACAAGTATCCAATATCTGTGGATTTACTGGCAGATTATATTAAATATGGCGTAGTATGTAATCGAATCGAAAATTGCAGGAGATATTATAGTACGTTAGATAGAATACCCAAATCTAATTGGAATTGGAGGGCGTTTAGATTTTCCATTGATTATTTGATGGTTGAAATGGAGAGAGAAATCTGTGGGAGCGAAATAAAACAAACAATGCTGTCGCTGGCCGAAGAATTCCGCCGGTATATTCCTGACGATGAGAATGGATATTTAGTCCAGTCTGAGGTTCATAGCAGATTTAATGAAAAAGAACTGGAAATTGCAATTTTGGAAGAAGCTGTTGCAAAACTGCCAAGAGCATCCAAGTCACTGTTAAGACTGGCGGATATTTATTATATGCAAGGCCGTGTAGAAGAAGCGCTGTCTTCTCTTTGCAGATGTGAACTGGATTCTCTGGAGCCACAAATGGGAGTGAGTCAGGGATATCTTTATTACCTTGATGGATTATGTCAATCTAATATTCTGCTGAGAGAGTTGGATAATGTACAGATAGAACGAGATGCAATTCGTGAAAAAGCACTGAAGATATATGATAGCTTAAAGATAGCAAAAAAATCTTTAGATCATTCATTCAATTTACAGAATGAATGGAAATTTCTAGTCAATATGTTGGAAGTGAAGACAAAAGTTGAGTACCCATATTATTAAAAGATGAGCCGGATAACCAAAGCAATATTGACTGCGTAGTGCCGTCTGAGAATGCACAATCCAGCTCAAAATACGGCACGCTGCTGTGAGCAAATAAAGAAAATGACCTTCAAAAGTCAGTTATACAGCTGGCTTTTGAGGGTCATTTTATTATGATTCATTCATGAAAAAATTTCGTAGAATTCATTATTCTGCGAAATTTTTGATTGAAAAATATTCTGAAAACCATAGGTTCAAAGCACGATAGACTGCTACTGTATCACTGCAGGTATCGTTTATCATTATACTTTATATATCTTCTACTGTCAAATCTTCTATTGCACATAATATCAATCAAAATTTCGATCAGCAGGAAAACTTCCACAATTTATTTTAAAATTTTATATGGTCAGAAATATGGTCATAAATGTGGTCAGGGAAAGGAGACAGAAAATGCCAAAACATGGAACGAATATTCGCAAGCGCACCGACGGGCGATGGGAAGGACGTTATAAGATCCTGCAGAGCGATCATACCTGCAAGTACAGGTCTGTTTACGGGAGAACCTGCAGGGAAGTGAAAGAGAAACTGGAACACAGTACAATGGAAGAGATAACATCTGTTGTTGAAAACAGAAAAGAGGAAGAAAGCGACAGGGAAAGGGCGGACATTTTCTCTGCAACAGCTGACAGATGGTTGGAAAGTATCAGAGAGACGAGAAAATATTCTACTTATATAAAGTACCGAGGCCTGTATGAAAGACATATCAGGGATGCGCTCGGCGGCGTACCGGTCTGTGCTGTTTCATATAGTCTTGTCAATGAAAAAATATTTCAAAGAAGCAGCCAGGCGCAGTATTCACAAAATCTAAAACACAGTGTGGTTTCGGTTATTAATCAGATCCTGCGGTATGCAGCGGAAAACTGCGGCTGTCCGGAGATACGGCTGACAAATAAATTTGTGCACAACAAAAGTAAAAAGATCGAGATCATCAATCATACGGAACAGGCGTTATTGGTACGTTATCTGCATCGGGAGATGGATGCGTCGAAGGCCGGGATTCTGCTGTGTATTTTTACAGGCCTGCGGTTAGGGGAGATCTGTTCCCTGCGATGGGATGATGTTGATTTCGAACAGATGATTATCCATGTGCGCAGAACCGTACAGCGCGTAGCGGTAGACGGCAGCACAAGCAGGACGACGCTGATCGTCACGGAGCCGAAGAGCAGCTTTTCCGTGCGGGAAATTCCGATCTCTGCAGGTACGGTGCAGGTTTTAAACGAGATCAGGCACGAGGAGGAATATGTGATCGGCGGCAGGACGCCTTTGGATCCGAGGACTTATCAAAACCGTTTCAAGCGTTATTTAAAGGCAAATGCCATCAAAGAATATAATTTTCACGCGCTGCGTCATACTTTTGCGACGAATTGCATCGATCATGACATGGATGTAAAAAGCCTCAGTGAGATCCTTGGACACGCCAACATACAGATCACGCTCAATAAGTATGTTCATCCGACCATGGATACGAAGCGCAGGCAGCTGGCCGCGCTGGACTCTGTATATGGTCAGTTTTGCGATAATTGATGGATCGTGCCTGATCACAGTCAGAAATCCTTGGCAAAATGTATTTGTAGATTTTGAGCAGATCATCAGACGAAATGTGGCTGTGGAAACGTGAGTCTGTGGGGAAGTGCGTCCGTGGCGAAGCGAGTCCGTGGCGAAGCGAGTCTGTGGAGACGCATGTCTGTGGAGACGCATGTCTGTGGCGAGGTGCATATGTTGGGACGCATGTCTGCCGAGAAGTGATCCGAGCGGCGGTTCGCAGAATAATGAATTCTACGAATAGTATAGCGAAAGTCTGTCGGAAATATACAGTACAGGAGTCCGTTTCAGGAAGAAAGGGAAGAGGAGAAGAGGGATGTTGGAGCTGACGGTTACCACAGGGATGGAGCTGCAGATCGGGGATGACGTAAAGATTGTCTTCAAAGGCAGCAATGCGCCGGGCCGCATGAGGATCGGGGTGGAAGCGCCGAAGGAAAAAAGGATCGAGAGAGTAGAGTCTTTGGTGAAAAAAGCGAAGCCGAAGATCGTCATCGTGAACCAGTGCGGGCAGAGAAGCTGATTGTTTCCGCACAGATCAGTGCCATCAGGTTAAGTCATGCACTGATAGAACCCGGAAAGGAAATGCTGTCACTATGAGAAAAGCACAGAAGCGTGAGACGTTGGAATGCATTTCCAGTCTGCATCAGGCGCATGAAGAGATCAGGGCTGCATTGCGGCAGAAAGAATACGAGACGGCACGGAACATGCTCTGCGAATGTCAGGAATTTGCCACGGTTCTCGGAGAAAGCATCGAGAAGGCAGAGGGGGAAGGCCATAGCACGATAGCGCATATGGAGCGTTACTGCGAGACCTTGTTTCAGGTATTCAAAGAGATAGAGATCGGTGCCGGGGGCAGCAGTGAACATAAGTGGTATAAAAGTCTGCGCAAACAGCTTCTGGCCGTGGAAAACAGTGTCAAAAATGATATTTCCGTCAAAAAAGAAGTTGTGTTTCTTCCATATAAAGTATCCATGTGGGACAGTCTGGAAAGCGTTTATCTGGCGGCGAGGGAAGATCCTGCCTGCGACGCGTACTGCGTACCGATTCCTTATTATGACCTGAAGGTTGATCACAGTTTCGGCAGAATGCATTGTGAGACGGCAGGATATCCTGAAAATGTCGAGATAACCGACTGGCAGGAATATAACCTGGAGGAGAGAAAACCGGATGTGATCTATATTCACAACCCTTATGACGGCTGCAACCTAGTCACCAGCGTACACCCGCGGTTTTATGCGTCGCATTTAAAGAAATTTACGGATCTTTTGGTCTACATTCCCTACTACAGCACGGCGGGCGGAATGTGCGAGGCGCAGAGCCTGTGTCCGGCCTATCTTTATGCGGATTATATTGTGATACAGTCGCCGGCATTTCGGGCGTATTTTGACCGGAACCTGCCGGACCGGAAATTTCTGCCCCTGGGTTCGCCAAAGTTTGACAGGGTGATGGAACGGTGCAAGAATCCGCCCGCGCCGCCGGCAGCGTGGCGCTCGAAGCTGACCAGGAAAGACGGCGGCCGCAGGAGGCTGTTTTTCTATAATACGAGTATCAATGGCATGCTTGCCGATACGGAGCATTTTCTGCAAAAGATGGCGTATGTATTTACCTGTTTCGAGGGGCGGGAAGAGGCCTGCCTTTTGTGGAGGCCCC
>OFGH01000723.1_pt1 | contig 27323 bp, 22 predicted proteins | sample 1521721 | NCBI WGS metagenome assembly OFGH01 (sample SAMEA3504132, study PRJEB24116) | mouse gut metagenome | biome: mouse gut; feature: mouse-associated habitat; material: faeces | place: Denmark | collected 2011
TTCTGCTGACTCCCAGCTTGTTTGCCAGATGAATTTCCATCAGCCGTTCACCCGGCTTCAATTCCCCAGTCAATATGGCCTTGCGCAGGGTATTGAACACAACATCTCTTAAAGGAAGAAATTCATTCATTACCATTTCAAAATTAGCCCCCATACAACCAGATTCCCCCTTCCTTCTCACAATCGCCCGTCAGCTCCATAATCAGCTTTCCCCAATACACTGTCCGTCTCCGAAACAGGATACTGACCTTGGCAACAATCCGCTCCTCGTCCTCCTTAAACAAAGACCACGCTGCAGGCAGCTACTTGGCTCGTTGCTCGCGGGAATAAAAAGTCGTCACAAAAATCTGCTTCGCCAGCAGACCGTGTTCCACAGCTTCCGCAGCCCGCCTGGCCGTCTCCTCTTCCCTGAAAATACCAAACACTGTCGGCCCGCTGCCGCTCATCAGCGCATTCTCAGCCCCCTGCTTTCTGAGCAGCTCCTTGATCTCTTCAATCACCGGATATGCCTTCACCGTAACGGTCTCCAGTACATTGCCGAGTTTGTCTGTAATCCCGTGGAAATCCCCTTTCTGCAGCGCATCAATCATGCCGTCTATATCCGGATGCCAGGTTAATCTGTCCGCATGCAGATTTCCATAGACAAAAGCCGTGGAAACATTGATATCCGGTTTGGCGATCACAAGATACGCCGCCGGTGGCGCAGGCAGCGGTGTCAGGATCTCCCCGATCCCTTCCGACAGCATGGTGCCGCCCGCGAGGCAGTAAGGAATGTCCGCCCCCAGCCTGACCCCCAGCGCCTGCAGTTCCGGAAGGGAATACCCCATATCAAAAAGTTCATTCAGCCCGCGCAGCGCCGCCGCCGCATCGGCACTGCCGCCCGCCATTCCGGCGGCAATGGGAATCCGCTTCGTCAGCTTGATGTTCACGCCCTCCGTAATCTTCTTTTCCTGAAACAGCAGCTCTGCCGCCCTGTAGATCAGGTTGTCGTTACCAGTCGGCAGTTCACTGTTGTCCGTACACAGTTCTATCCCCGGCTGCTTTCTTTTCTCCAGCACGAGCTCATCATAAATATCCACTGTCTGCATGATCATCTTCACTTCATGATACCCGTCCGCCCTGCGCCGCAGCACATCCAGACCGATATTGATCTTCGCATATGCCCTCTGTGTCGTCTTATCCATAATAGAGGATTCCACCTTTCTCCGAAATGCATGTTCTATTTTACTCTTTTGCTCTGTCTCTGCGCGCCTTTTCCCGCAGACTCAGTTCCTTCTTAAATGATATGATGATCCGGTGTGTCGTATTTTATCCACCGGATTGCATTTTGTATACAAGGATTGTACTTAATTATATACAATAAGCGCATATTTCGTCAAGGTTCATCCCGGATCTCTGTCAGCAACTTAAAAATCCCGGCTTAACCCGGGATTCTTAACTTACCTGTTGAAGATGATTTTATCGCAGCATAAAATGTATTCCTATCTGGCGGCTCTCACCCCCAGTCTCCTGTACTGCTCGGCCGGCGCCTCTGCTTCCTGCATCCCGGCCACCAGTTTTTTACACATTTCAGTTTCTTTTGCCGCATCCTTTAAGTTGTGAAGCTGTTCGTAATCGGTCTCCAGATCATAGAGACAGGATTCCATGACATACTCGATATTGCCCGAGTAATCTTCCGAAAACAGAACCGGAATCCTGTAAACCGGATACCGTGTATAGGGAAGGAACCTTCCCATCTCTATCGCCTCCGCATACCGCTCGTCAAAATATCTCCAGCAGGTGGAAGGAATCCCACAGTACTGATATAGAGGCCCATTTTCTCTGCTTGCCGGTGCTCTGAAGTAAGTATATCTGCCATCATAAACATTGACTGCCCGGCCAAACCAGCCATAGATCACCTGTTCCCTGGGACTGTTCTTTTTCCTGACAACGTCCAGAAGACTCATGCCTTTGACCCGATCCGGCACAGCACAGCCGTGATGCTGCAATATCGTCGGCATAAGGTCTATATTCTGTGTCAGCTCCTTAATCCTTTTCCCTGCTTCCTTCCCGCCGGGGAAATGGATCATCAGCGGAATATGCGCCATTTCATTATACGCGTGCATAATATTTTTCCCTGTAAAGCCATGCTCTCCCAGCATATGCCCGTGATCCGTTGTAAAAATGATCAACGTATCTTCATACATCCCGTTATCTTTCAAGGTCTGCAGCAATCTCCCAAACCAGTGGTCCGCCATGCTCAGCGTTCCGAGGTAGCACTTTTCCAGATGCTCCACCGCGTCCGCAGGCTCCGTCACCTCCGCATAGCTGGGCCAGCAGAATTCTCTGCCCTTATAATCATCCTCATACATTCTGTGATACTTTTCCGGGCAATCGAACGGCTCATGCGGATCAAAGCTTTCCACCATAAGAAAGAAATCATCCGCTCCCCTGTTTTGTTCCACCCACTCACAGGCCGAACGGAAGGTTCTCGGTGAAGGATACTCCTCCTCCGTGACAAATCGGGTTCTGTTCAGCAGATACTGGGAGGATTTCTTCCCATAGCTTTCCGGATCAACCGGCGGCTGCTCCACACGCGAAATCCAGGTATCAAATTCCTGTCCCCTGTGGTATTCCCACGTATTGAACAGATAACAGTAATTCTCACCCCCGATCTCAAAATAATGCGTATGATCGGTCGTGATATGCGTAAATACACCGTTCTGCCGCAGCACCTGTGGCAGCGTGATATCAAAGGGTTCAATCCCACCCCAGCCTCTTTCCAAAAACTGCATTCTCCCTGTAAAAATATCTCTCCTCGCCGGCATACAGGGCGCCGACCCGATAAAATGATTATCGTAGACAGCACAGTCTGCTGAAAAAGCATCTATATTGGGTGTGATTCCCTTCGCCATTTCGTTATATGTCCTTAAATATCTTCGATTCAATGTATCCATCAATATCAATACTGTTTTCATAAACTTTCCCTTTCCCTCTCTGTTATCCTTTAATTCCGGTTGTGACGATTCCCTCCACGAAGTATTTCTGCATAAATACATACATCACAAGAAGCGGGAGCATGATCAGGGTAGTGGCTGCCATCAGATAATTCCACTGTGTAATGAACTCCTCCTTAAAAACGCTCAATGCAAGCTGCACCGTCCACATATTCTTTCGCGTTGTAATGATCAACGGCCAGGTATACTCATTCCAGGTGCTTGTCGTTTTAAATACGATCAATGTGGCAAATATAGACTTACTCAGCGGAAGATATATCCTGACAAACGCTCCCATCCTGGACAGTCCGTCTATCTTGGCCGCATCATCCAGTGATTTCGGGAAATTCATAAAAAACTGCCGGAACAAAAATACACCGAAAGCCCCCGCAATATAAGGCGCCACCATGCCTGCATAAGTATTGACCAGACCGGTCCCTCCCTGCCCCAGAATATTGTTACCTCCCATAAGCGGAAAGTACTTCATCGCCACAAAATTGGGCAGCATGGTAACCTGCTGCGGTATCATCATCCCTACAAGTGCCAGCAGAAACAGAAAATCCTTCCCCTTAAACGTCATTCTTGCAAACGCATATCCCGCCAGGGAATTGATCACCAGACTGATGACCACGGACAACACTGTGGTATAGAAGGAATTCCAGAAAAACCTCCCCCAATCGGACGACCTCATGGCCTCCACATAATTGGAAAACTGCCAGCGCTCCGGCCAGAGCCGGAACGCTGCACTTGAAATTTCAGCCGGAGTTTTCAAAGAAGTGGAAACCATAATCAGAAAGGGAATTATGATTATCACACAAAATAAAAGCATGAATACAAACAAAACGATCCGCGTGCTCTTTTTTATTCTCATCGTCTTCTCCCCCTATCCAATATCCAAATCCTGTCCCTGATTGCCATACCGAAAATTTAACAGCGTAAAGACAAGGATAATAAGTAACAGAAACACCGCTTCCGCGGCACCATAGCCCATCCGATATTCCGTAAAGGCCCTTGTATAGATCTGATGCACGATCGTAGTCGTTGCATTCATGGGACCGCCGCCAGTCATGACATTCACCTGCTCAAATACATTAAACGCATTGATCACACCCGTAATCACGATAAAGAAAGTTACCGGCCTCAGCATGGGTATTGTAATGCTGAAAACCTTCTGCAGACAGCCCGCGCCGTCTATCGATGCCGCCTCATACAGATAGGAAGGAATATTATTCAATCCGGCAATATATAACGTCATATAATAGCCGATCCCCTTCCACACTCCCATAACGATCATGGCTCCCAGAGCCAGTTTCTCATCGTACAGCCATTGTCTGGCTTCCAGACCCAGTGTCTCCAGCATTACGTTAAATACACCGTTTGTCGGATCGTACAGCCAAAGCCACACCATAGACATGGATACCATCGAGGTGACATACGGCAGATAGATAAAGCCTCTGAAAAAACGGGTTCCCCAAAGTGCGGCACTGTTTAACGCCAATGCCAGAACAAACCCCAAAACAAGCGTCATAAACACCGTAAATATTACATAGATCAATGTATTCAGCACTGATTTCCAAAACAAACCGTCATGAGCCAGCACAAAATAATTCTTCAACCCGACAAAAGAGATAGTTTTCAAGTTAAAGTCTGTAAAGCTCAGGGTAATGTTGACAACAATCGGAAGCAGTACAAACAGAAGAAAAAACATATAGTATGGAGCAATAAACCAATAAGCACACCGGTCGATTGTAACGTCCTTTTTCTTTTTCATCCAAACCCCCGCCACTTTATCTGTTATTGTATTTCCTTTTCCAGCTGTGAAAGCGCATCCTGTAATGCCTGCTGCGCCGTTTTCTTTCCATTGATGACTTCTTCATAGGCAACGGACACATATTTATTGTAGACACTGACCCATGGAACCGTAGCCTTTCCTTTACCGTTTTCCACATAGTCAAGGACTGCCTGATTCAACTCAGCATCACCCGACTGAATAAACTGTTCTTCCAGGGACTTTTTCACAATGGGAACCTTGGAATCTTCCGTCCTCATCCACACAATCTCGTTGGAAAGCATATGTTCTATAAACAGCCATGCTTCTTCTTTATGCCGTGAAGCAGCTCCCATTGCTATCAGCTGATAGCCGCAGAAGGAGACGCCGGGGTCCGAGCCATCCTTTGACATTACCGGCATATATCCCACCTCGATCTCCGGATTATCCTGCTTAAACTGTCCGATCTGTTTTGGATTCAGATTGCTGATCGCCGCCATACCCTTCATAAAGGGTCTTTCATCCCCCTTCTGCTGATCATGTGGTATGGACACATTCATCTGCGCCAGCTCTCCCAGGAAGGTCAACGCCTCAACAGCACCCTGATCCGTAAATGCGGGCTTCAGATTCAATTCGTCGATTACCTGCGAACCCGCACTGCGCATATATGGCTCAGTGAAGACAAGGGAACTGTCAATCGATGGAATATCCAGGCCGGCAAACACCACCTTATCGCCTTCTCTCTTTGTCAACGCTTCGGCAGCGTCTTTCAGCTCTTCCCACGTAGCCGGAGGATTCTCCGGATCCAAACCCGCTTCCGTAAACTTGTCCCTGCGAAATGCATAGACCTGTGGATTTGGAAAGATCCCCAGTGCAACCTGTTCTCCCTGGTATTTCCCCATTTCGTAGGCACTGTCGAACAGGTCGTCTTTCTCCTCCCATGTCTCTATAAACCTGTCCAGATTCTCGAAATCTCCCAAGGCTCCTCTGGATCCGACTTCCGCCAGCACAAGCTGGATAACATCAGGATATGTGTCACTCAGTACAGCCGCATTCAACTTAGTCTCCTGATCGGAGATCGTAGAAGACATGCCTGTGATCTCCACCTTGATACCAGGATATTTCGCTTCAAAAGAATCCACACATTTCTGTGCAAATTCCGTATCAGCCTGGGATGTTCCCTGATGCCAGAATTGAATCGTCACCTGCTCACCGCTTCCTGCGTTATCCCCGGCAGCCGTTTCCTGTACCACTTCCTGCTCGACAGCCTTATTACCGTCCTTGTCAGCACTTTCCCCCGCCGATGCCTGCGTATTCCCGCTGTTCCCACAGCCTGTCAGCAGCACTGCTCCAAGCACCATTGCCATGATTCTCTGTAATCTGATCCCTTTCCTCATAATTCCTCTCCTTCCTTAAAACAATCAACACTCTCTTCGAAGGCCTTCTTTCTTTGTATAGACATCTTATCATCTCTCTTATCGAATTACTTCTCCTATCTACTGGTAGATTTGAAATATATTCTCCTGTTTTTTCCTCTTTCTTTTGTATATTTTTGTTTTTATAAAATCTTTCGAATCTTTTCTCTTATCTTTTGATTGTGCAATGTATATATCCGCGGCGGTTTGCCAACCCTGTTTTTGTATTATATACTATAACAAAACGAGTTCCGCTCGTTTGCGGGTAAAACTCGTTTTATTCATCTTATCTGGAGGTATCCAAGATGTGGAATAAAAAAAGTATTTCTTTTCAGATAATCATGACGGTAGTTATGTCGTTCCCTGCCCTGTTCCTTTTTTTCTCCATACTCACAACAAGGCTATACTACAAAAATGTAGCCGATATCATGCAGGAATCTCAACAGCACTCTCTTACCCAGCTGAACGAAAGTTTTGATACATTTTATCAGCAGATCATCTATATTTTGATCCAGCTCTCCGGTGATTCCTCCCTGAAACAATATCTCACAAAAAAGCCGGAGGATACCTTTGAGTATTATCGAATGCAGCAATACGTACACGATTTTCTCCAGACCTATACCGGGTTTTTCCCCAATTCCAACATCCACCTGATCCTGTATGGAGAAAACGGCCAAACCTATACCACATACAATGAGACCCTGCACCTGGAACATACGGGAATTCTCGATGAGGACTTCGTAAAACAGGCCGAAAGAAATCACCGCCGTATCGGCATATCTTATTTTTACCCGGGGCTTACCCCCTACACCGAAAACGAAAATTATATTTATTTTGCGCACGCCCTGTACGATCCCTACCGCTCCAGATATTATGGCACAATTCTGGTCGTGATAGACGAAGCCTGTGTCACCAGGCTTTACGCCGACCTGCTGCAGGAAAACAATTACTTCTCCGTCATCGCTGAGGACGGATTTGTCATCTCGGACAGCAGGGACAAACTGCCAAACGATCACGATCCTTCCCTTCTTGCCATCGCCCGAAGGCAGGCTCCTGGTGTTCTGGAATACAAAGATGAAAAATGGATTCCCTGCGCCGTATATAACCAGTATTTTGACTTTTATATTTTACAGCTGACAAAATACAATGCCATTACATCCAGAGTTTCCCCCTCCGTCCTGCGTATTTTGAAATTATGCTGCACCGCCCAGCTTGTCCTGACCGGTATTCTTGTATATCTCTTTAAGAAGATCACGCGCCCGATCCACCGGCTGGCCATTGTCATGCAGAACGTTACAGACCAGGATCTCCTCATCCGCCCTCAAAGAATGGAATTCACGGGATGTTCAGAAGCCCGACTGCTCGGAGACAGCTTCAATGAAATGTTCTCCAAACTGGAATACTATACAAAAAAGCTGATCCAGGAACAAAATACCCGCTACGCAGCTGAATTGAATTCCCTGCAGCATCAGATCAATCCCCATTTTATTTATAACACGCTGGCCTCCATTAAATACCTGTCTATGGCAGGGCAGCGCGAAAAAGTGATCGCCGGAATTAATTCCCTCACAAAACTTCTGCGGAAAACACTGGGCGACAGCAGGGAGACAATTCCTCTGGAACAGGAACTAAATCTTCTTCAAGATTACTTCTCCATTCAACAGCTGCGTTACGGAGACGGCATCCGGCTTTGTCTGAATATTCGGGAAGAATGCCTGTCGGTGGAGGTTCCACGTTTTTTCCTGCAGCCCCTTGTGGAGAACTCCATATTCCACGGCTTTTCAACCAGCCTGCCCAACGGCTGTATCAGTATCTATGCCACAATAAGCGGCACCCTTATGAAACTGGAGATCATGGATAACGGAAGCGGGATCCCCGAAGACATACTGGCTCACATCATGGATATTTCCGCCAGAAACAATCAAGACAGCCTTACCAAAATAGGACTGAAAAATATTGAGGACCGCATTAAAATGATCTATGGGCCAGCCTACGGTCTTGCCATAACCAGTTCCCCAGGCTATGGCACCCAGGTTGTTATACAGCTTCCCATCACAGATGCCGGAAAAGACAAAACAGACGAAAGGAATTAACATAGAGATGAAAAATTTGCTGAAAATAGTTATTATTGACGATGAGATGATCCTGCGAAACGGCCTTAAATATCTATGTGATTGGGAAGAATACGGATTTACCATTGTCGGAGAAGCCTCTAACGGCATGGAAGGATTGCATATGATACAACGCCTTCACCCCGATATTGTCATCACGGATATCGTCATGCCGGAGATGGACGGTATCAGCCTGACCGCACAGATCAAAAAACAGTTTCCGGACATCCACATTATTGTCCTCAGCAGTTATGATAATTTTTCATATGCAAAATCCAGTTTTAAGCTCGGCGTCGCCGACTATCTGCTAAAACCCGAATTGGAGACCGATGACCTGCTGGATCTGCTGAGGACATTGGGCCATCTTTCCAATCCCACTCCCGAAAAGAACTCCGCCGCCGAGTTCTTTCAGGAAATTCTCACCTTTTATAATCTGGATGATGCGCAATGCATCTCGGAATTTCGCTCCAGGGGTGTCCAGTTTCAGGAAAGCATCCCCTACACACTGCTGGTCGCCTCCTATCAGGGAAGTCTGCCCGTTCATCGGCTGCTGTCCCTTCTTACGGAGATTTCTCTGACCTTTTTTCCGGAATATGCCTGCATTTCCTGTGTGACCAGCCAGGGATATCTGTGTGTCCTTCTGCAGCCTGCTGCCGAAGCGGTTTCCCCGTCCGCTTCCCGCCTGTCGGCATATGCCTGTCATCTGGAACAGCGTCTGGAAACCCGTTTTACCTTTGCCTGTGCCGCCCCATCCTGCACACTCTGCCGGCTCTCTCAGATTTATCAGGAAATGTGTGGACTCCTTTCCTACAGTTTCTACTTCCCGGAAAAGAAGATTCTATTCCCGGAAGATGTGCATAAATGCGACCTCACCTTTCCCGATGCTGTTTTCGCAAAGTATCTGGATCCCCTGCGCATTGCCGATGCCGGAAAACTTGTCATTGATCATCTGGAGAACGCCGCAGCACAAGCCGGTATGGATGTTTTTACCCTGAAAAAACAGGTTGAAAACGCAGTCTACATGCTTATACAGGCGCTCACAGACGCCTCATTTTATACGGATGAAATTAATGCCGAAAAGATCATGCTGTTCAAAAGAATGGATCTTTCTCCCAACTTTAATTCTCTCAGACTAATTCTCGATGAAACTTTTGCCAGACTGGAAGCAATTGTGCAGAAAGGTACACTTGAAAGAGAGGGCAGTCTTTTTTACAGAATTGAAGAATATATTCGGCAAAACTGTGAGCAGGATCTGAAACTTTACGATCTGGCCAGACAATTCCATCTAAACTACACTTATCTGTCTACTCTCTTTTACCAGAATACTGAAGAACACTTTTCCGACTATCTTAATCGTACAAGAGTGGAGAAAGCCAAAGAGCTTTTGCGTACAAACAACAATTCCATCCAATACATCGGCGAAAAATGCGGCTTTGTAAACCAGGGTTATTTTTCTAAAATATTCAAAAAATTTACCGGCTGTTCCCCCAGGGAATATCAAAAGCTGTACCGCAAAGGTTCCCCCTTACCATAAAATTCATTCGTTTCCGATATCCGCCTACAGATACCGAAAAATATTATACACGCTGATACAGATGATCACTCCCATCAACCCCATAAAGAGTTTATCGACCGCCTCGCTCCTGATCTGCCTGTTGATCCTGCTGCCCGCAAGCCCGCCAAATACCCCGCAGCCAATCATCAGCAGCAGGATCTGCGGTTCAAAGGGTGGTGTATTCCCCTTTAACAACGTGGACAGCAGACTGGAAATCTGGGAAAACATAATTACATAAATGGAGTTTAAGGCCGCCTGCTTCGTTTCCATGGAAAAGAAATAGAACAGCACTACCAGATTGATCGGACCTCCACCAATCCCCAGAAAAGAAGACATCATCCCCAGCACGATACCAATTATAAAAATGACCGCTTTATTCCTGATGTTCTTCGTGGGAATCTTTTTCTTAAAAACCGTATAAATCAGAGTGCCCAGCGTGATCAAGGTCAGGATACCTGCCTGCACCGCTCCCACTCTGCTGCTGTCCGACAGATGCTCTATCACACTCTGATAAAGTTCTTTTCCCGTCAGTCCTCCCACTACGCTGCCCAGCGCCAGCACCGTCGCAAATACTTTATCGAATGGAAAATCTGCCTTTTTCCGCAGATTCTTATACAGAGAGACCACCGACATGGACAGTACCGTGCAGCCGGACAGAAAAGAGACGGTGGTGACCGCCATGATTCCCACCGCATCCAGTACCGGTTTGATGATCACACCGCCGCCGATGCCGCAGATCGCTCCCACCACCGAAGAAAAGAAACACACCAGTATAATGATCAAATATTCCATCACAATCTCCATTCCGCCACCCTGCATGGGTGATACAAACCGTTACCTTTTACCTGAAACTCCCTGCTTCTGCTGCATACACAGCCGCGCAATTTCCTGCATCCGCGGCAGACATGCCGCGAAAAACATCCGGTAGGATTCACAGAAGCAGTTCTCTCCCGGCTCCGTACCCGGCTGTTGTCTGTGCCTGCGGCAGCCACCCCGGCAAATACCGAAGTAAGGGCATTTCTTACAGCTTTCCGTATGATTGCAGGAATTTTCCAGAAACCCGCTCTCCCGGCGCCTCCGGTCGATCACGTCAAAACCTTCCGCATTCAGATTCCCCAGCCTGTACTCATCCAGCACATAGAAATCGCAGGGATAGACGCTGCCGTCCGCCTCCACCACATTCTGCAGGCTGCAGACCCCTCTTTGTTCGCAGGACTCCGGCATTTGTCCCATCAGAATACCGATATAATTCTCGAATTGTCTGATATAGGGCTGTCTGCCCTGCTTTAAATCAATTTCCCACAAGTCAAACAAATCGATCAGGAACTGCCCGTAAACTTCCGCTCTCAGAGAATAGTCCTGTTTCCCCTGTTCCTCCAGTACCGGATCCAGACAGGCGATATACTGCTGCCACTTAAAACCAAGCTTCCGGTACTGCTCATAAATCCTGCGGATTTTCGGTGCCGTCCTGCCGTTCACCACCGTAAGTACATTGAAATCGGCCCCCGCCTCCTCCAGCAGCCTGGCCGCATGAAGTACATGAAAATAGGTATCCCGTCCCTCTGCATCCTTCCGGCAGGCGTCGTGGGTGGCTTTAATGCCATCCACGGAAAGCCCTACCAGAAAATGGTTCTGCGCAAAAAAGCTGCACCACTCCTCATCCAACACATAGCCATTGGTCTGCAAAGCATGGTCTATCTTCACTTTTTTCGTATTATACTTCTGTTCCAGTTCCAGGCACTTCCGATAGAAATCAAGACCCGCCAGTGTCGGCTCCCCGCCCTGGAAGACAATACTGCAATAGCTGTCGGCCGTTTCCAGGATCCGCATGATCACATTCTCAAGCGTCTGTTCGCTCATGATCCCGTAGGAAGCCTGCTTCCTGTTCGCCATCTCATCGGCATAGAAACAGTAGCTGCAACGCATATTACAAAGGCCGGAGGCCGGTTTGATCATCACTTGTATCGCAGGCATTGTCTTCTCCTTCCGTCTTATCGTCTTTGATCTCAGTGCGCTTTGACATTATATTGCTGCATGAAAGATTAAAAATTATAATTTTCAATCGCGAGATTTGTGTCTGCGCGTTGCCTGCCACAAACTCGTTTGTATGCAAAAAACAGAGCGGAAATGGATGAAATTATGTTCATTTCTCGAAGCCACTGTCCCTACTTTTTCCTGGCATCCAGATCGGAACGAATCTGCGCATACTTCTCACTGGTGATCTCATAGAATGCCATTGAGATCAATGAGGCAATATATCCCAGTACCGGCATACCGAAGCGCAGGAAAGAGATCATACCCAGTACCGCCGTTGTCTGCTCCTGATTCGGCACAAATCCCACCAGTCCCAGGAAGAAGCTGGCGATAAACCCGCCGATCGCCATGCCAAACTTATTGATAAAAGTCAGGGACGACGACATGAGACCGTCCGCTCTCTGCCCAAACTTCCATTCCGCGTAATCGGAACATTCCGGCAGCATGGCCCAGCCAAGGTTAGAAGGAATTTTAGCTATGAATCCAAACATCGCCATCATGCTCATCAGAACAGCCACCGGTGCGGTAGGTCTGATCCACATAACGACCAGCGGAATAATGGAGAGTGCACTGCCAAACCAGTACAGTCTCTTTTTGCCAAACCATTTGGTCAGTATGGGCAGCAACGGAATCGACACGATACCCGCAAACAGGATCGCGGATGCTACCTTCGGCACCAGGTCCTCCCGTCCTAAAACATACTTAAAATAATACATATTAACTGCACTGTAGGTTGCGTTTGCCAATACATCCGTTCCAAATGCGATCATCAGCATTACCATCGGTTTATTGTGCAGGAGCAGCTTTAAATCCTTTAACATATTGAAGGAACCCTTCTCCGCCTGCATGTCGCACACGTCGTACTCTTTACCACCCCATGCACAGATCCAGAAAGAAACCGTCGTCAGGATACCGATCAGCGCACCATAGACCGCCCATCCCTGCCTGCCGCCGCCAAACAGATTCACCAGCGGAAGCGCCATGATCGTGATGACGAACTGGGATACCGTCCCCATACCCTGTTTCCATGATACGATAACGGTTCTCTGATCCGGATCCTCAGACAATACCGGTGTCAGCGAATGATAGGGTATATTTACTACCGTAGATGCTAAAGAATAGGCTATATATACCACATAAGCATACACTATTTTCATCCCTGCTGACAACTCCGGAGCCGTAAAAAGCAGAAAAATCAGAACGCCCAGAACCGGTGCCCCAAAAATGATCCACGGACGATACTTCCCCATCCTGCTCCTTGTATGGTCACCCAGCATGCCCATCAACGGATCCGTAAATGCATCGATAAATCTCGAAACCAGCATCAGGCTGGCCACCACCATCGTATCAATACCGAAAATATCCGTATAGAAGAAGGTGAGATAACTCATCACCAGGAAAAATGCCAGATTCGATCCCAGTCCGCCGAACGAATACTTAAAAATATCAAGAAATTTTGCTTTTGCATATTTGTTTCCCATCGTTATACCCCTAACCTTTCATAAAGCTCCACCGGAGCATCACTATTCTCCATACAGTCTCTGATATAGCCCATCATTCTCTTTCGCACAGCTTCATCTTCCAACGGATGTGCCTGATCAGGATCCGTCTCCAGATCAAACAGCATGGAACCAAACTTCGTGGTATCTCCCATCTTATCTCTCTTCACAATCTTCATCAAAGGGCATCCTTTGGTGAAGGAAAAAGGTGCCGCAAGCTGTGTGTCCTGCAATTCTTCCGCGCTGAACATAGCGCGCATATGGGTCGGCATCAGCGTGTATTCATACACCGGCATTTCCGGATTAACCGCGCTGTGCATATATACATACCGTCCGTCCGTCACATCCACCTGACTGCCATGATAGCCAAACACCGCATATTCACGGATCGGTGTATCCTTCTCCATCACATCCCTGAGTGGTTTTCCCTGCATATCTTTCGGAATTTCCACCCCGAAATATTCCAACAGCGTGGGAGCCAGATCGATGGTCTGTACAAGAGCTCCACGTCTGATTCCCGCACATTCCCTGCGTCTGGGATCATAGATATAGAGCGGTGTATGCGCTATCTCCTCATAAATCGGCATGTTGGTCTTTCCCCACCAGCCATGTTCCCCCAACAGAAATCCATGGTCCGTGTTCACGATCAACATGGTGTTTTCCCAGAGATTGTATTTGTCCATGGCATCCAGAACCAATCCCAGATATCTGTCACACTTACTCAGCAGCGCCGCATATTCATACCGGACATGTTCCACGGTATTGTCATCCTCCGCCACCGGAGTATAGGGTGGCCAGTCAGCTTCCGCTTCGGCATCTCCCACAAAAGTATGCGGATACAGCGCCTTATCCTCCTTCAGGGAATAAAAAGGCTCGTGTGGGTCAAAGGTCTCGATCTGCAGAAACCAGTTATCCTGCGCATGGTTTCTCTCAATAAATTCCAGACCATATTGAAAAGTCACTGCCTGGGAGGTCTCCTCCTCACGCTCCATGTGCCGACGGTTCACCTGATCGTGCGCCATCATCCTGGTATACGGAGGATAAGCCAGCATCATCTCTTTATTCTTGAACACCGTCTTTTTATCATACTGATAAGACAAATCAGCCTTCCACAGATCGCCCTCCTGCCCTCTGGAAATTTCCCAGGAAGAATACCGGTTGTGATAGGTACAGCCTCCGTCCTCCCAGTAGTGCTGGTGATCGCTGACCAGATGCGTATAAATTCCGGCCTTCTTCAAAAGCTCCGGCATGGAATCATCATAAGGTTCCATCGGTCCCCAGCTGCGATGGAACAGGTTCAGTCTTCCCGTATGCAGCTCCCTGCGCGCCGGCATACAGGGCATGCTGCCTACATAACAGTTGTCAAACTGCACACATCTTTCCGCCAGCCTCTTAAAATTAGGCGTCAGTGTCCAGTCGCATCCGTAAGTCTCCAGCATATTCCGATTCAAAGAATCGTACATTACCATGATTGCTTTCATCTCTAATAACTATGCCTCCTTCTCCCTCTTTCTTTTCGTTAAAATGTATGACGCCCCGTTTTTGAAAACGCTTTCAGAAAACGCTTTCAAAAACGGGATTTTTATAAGGCGTTCTAAGAAAGACGCCTTATAGAGTCCCTTGCTATATATACTGTCTCATATTCTATTGAACGCTCTTCCGTCTCTTCTTCCTGAATCACACCAAGCAGCAGCTTCGCCGCTCCACTCCCCATATTCCCCGCCGGTACATAGAAAGTCGAAATCCTCGGAAAGAGAAGTTCCCCTTCTCCCTGCCTGTGCTCCACAGACAGGATAGATACCTGTTCCGGTACCGCCATCCCAAGCTGCGCGCATATACCAATGAGCATCTGCGTTACCTCCATACCCGGTGAAAGGATCGCACTGCATCCAAATTCTCTTACATGCCGTTCTGTCTGACGCAGCATCTCCTCCCGCTTCGGACATTGATCCTGCAAAATAATCGGGTACAGTTCCATCTCCGGCATCTGCTCCTCCACTTTCTTCAAAATCTCCTGCAGATAATGCTGATGCCCTCCCATGATATAATATACTATTTTCCTGTGGTTATACCGGCGCAGCACATCGACCATCCTCAAGCTGTATTGCTCAAACTGCGCATACACATTCAATCCTTTCAAATGAATGCGCTTCCCGATATATACCAACGGATACTCTTCGTCAATAATCTGCTTAAAAACACTCTCCTTCATGGTCCTGTCGCTCAGACCGCTTAAAATCAGACCGTCAATCCGCTTCTGCCTGACAAATTCCAGATACTTCGGTGTGCCCTTACTTCTGCTCTTATATTCCTCCATCTCATTGATCAATACCATATTGTAATTCTGGTACGTGAGAACCTTCTCGATTCCTTTAAGCAGTTCCAGATTGTAAGAGGACTCAAACATGGACGCAGAAGCCATCGGAAAATAAATGCCGATCAAGTTCGACCGCTGCTTCACCAGCCCTCTGGCGAACTGATTCGGCTCATACTGATAAAACTCCATAGCCTCCTGTACCGCCGCCTTCTTCACTTCACTTACATTGGCACTGCCATTCATAATGCGGGAAACCGTGGAGATCGAAACGCCCGCCCGCCTCGCCACATCATAGATAGAAGCCGTCATATTCCGTCTTTCCCGTCTCTTATTCTTGAAAGCGTTTTCAAATCTTGTAGGGTTATCTTAACAGATTCTTTCTGCTTTTACAACTTGGAGTATTTCACAAAAAAGACCCCTTTCTTTTGTCTATAACCCCCAAAAACCTATTTGTCATAAACGCCCCCTTTTCCGTCACAAAAAGCCGGCAAAAAGAGAAGTTTTCTCCATGTTGTTCCTAATCTTTCCAGCAGGATGGTACGATATAATAGGTAGAAGCGGCTGTTTACCGCCGCACAGAAGTCAGAAACATAATTATCAAATATTAATTCCAAGGAGGGATACCAATGAGCGTAAATGGAGTTACAAGCGGCGCTGCAAATGCTTATGATGTCTATGCTGCCGGCCAGACTGCTGCGAAAGCAACCGAGGAGACCAATTCCAAGGGTAATGCTTCCGATGAAAAGGAGAACGGCGTTGTCTACGAGCCTTCAAAGGAGACATCCAAAGATACGGTGACCAAGACCTACACACAGAACACCAATCTGGTGAATAAGATGAAAGCAGACGCTGAAGCACATGCACAGCAGCTGCAGAGTATCGTAGAGAAACTGATGACCCAGCAGGGTCAGACCTTTGACAAGGCCAATGGCATCTGGTCCGTTCTTGCCAGCGGCAATCTTAAAGTGGATGCTGCTACTCAGGCACAGGCACAGAAGGATATTGCTGAGGATGGTTACTGGGGAGTAGAACAGACCTCTGACAGGATCATCGATTTCGCCAATGCACTGACAGGCGGCGATCCGAGCAAGATCGAAGAGATGCGCGAAGCCTTCAAGAAAGGCTACAAGCAGGCAGAAGAGACATGGGGCGGCAAGCTGCCGGATATTTCCCAGAGAACTTACGATGCTGTTATGGAGAAGTTCGACAAGATGGCATCAGAAGCCGGATTGACAACCTCGAACTGATATCTTGAACGCACTGAATTTTAAGAAGAAAACCATGCTTCCGCATGGTTTTCTTTTATCGATCAAAAATTCCTGTAATTTAGTTTCCTGACAAAAACTTCACCTTCTGTGATAATTCCCGCACAATTCCTCGATGTAATCCCGCCACTGTTCATACACCGCATCCCCGTTGGCCGTCTTCGCAATTTTCCGCGCCTGTCTGCCCAGCCTCTCGGCAAGCTCCCGGTCCTCAATCAGCCGGTTGATTCCATCTTCCAACGCTTTCTGATCTTTGATCGGAATGAGAAGACCGTCTTCTTCATTGGTCATAATGGTCCGCGGCCCGCCGCACGGGCAGTCCGTAGCGACAATAGGAAGTCCCAGCGCCATTGCCTCCATAAGCGCATTAGGCAGCCCCTCCCAATCCGAAGTGAAAGCGAACAGCGCAGCATCCACCAGTTCTTTCTCCAGACTGTCGCTGGCCCCCATCAGGTAAACATATCCGCCGGCCTGGTTCTCCTCTATGATCTGTTCCAGGATTTCTCTGGTTCCGTCAAAAGAATCTCCGCCATATATTTTCAGCTCATAGTCCGGATGCTTCTCATGCACCTTGATAAACGCGCGGATCAGCATCGGCTGGTTCTTAAAATCCACCAGTCTTCCCGACTGCACCACAGTCTTCGTTCTCCTGACCGGTTCCGGCACGCCAATATATTTGGGATTAATCGGATTCAATATGATCCTGGAATTCTTCTGCAGCCTGGGCGCAAAGAACTCCCTGGCTCCCTGCGTCTGAAACACACAGCCATCCGCCCGCGGAAACAGCAGCGGAATCTGTATCTTATCAGACCTTTCCTCATAGTGACCCGCCGGATCGGTGCGGATGGAGATCAATACCGGAATCCTGATAAAATATGCCGCCATCAACCCCCTGTACAATGCCTTCCTGGCAAAGGGAATCAGAATGTCCGGTCTTTCTTTTTTCAAAAACTCCTTTAAATATCTAACCCGCAGATAAAACTGGAGCAGACGATGACGCTTCTCGTCACCTTCCCGCAGTCCCACATGCACACGTCTTACCCGGTCATCTGTCTGAAACTCATTTTCACCATACCATTCCGTAGCTATGATAACCTCATATCCGTTCGCCGCAAACTGGTTCGCCAGATTGGTGACAACACGCTCCGCCCCGCCCTGTTCCAGACAATTTAAATGAAATGCGATCTTTCTTGCCATAATCTTTGCTATCCTCTGGTCTCAGAACAAATGAAAAATCAAAAGCTCTGATACATAAATGCCGCCGTATCATAGCTGCCGCCGTAAATACCCGTAATCAGCAGCAGCAGTACAATCCCGTAATAACAGAACCATCTGATCACCACGGGCCTGTCTGCGATCACATTCCGCGCATCCAGCCCTCTCTCCTCCAGCAGGGACACCGCCAGCCAGATCAGCAGCGCAAAAAACAGCAGCAAAAAGTCATACCTGCTCAGCCCGTAAGAGGTAACTGCACTGGAAAGAAGGCGTCCCGGCTGCAGCCGCGTCACAAAGGAAGCAAATATATCGCCGGCTTTGGCCAGACTCTCACTCCTGATCAGCACATCCGCCGCAAATACGATCATCCACGTTCTCGCCATACAAAACAGTGCCCATACCCTGCCTTCTTTGATATGCAGTTTCGCTTTCCAGCCTGCGAAAGCGGGTTCCATAATCAGTGAGATACTCATGATCACCCCGTAGTACAGCCCCCACAGCATATAGTTAATCGTCCGGCCATGCCAGAGTCCCGTAAAGAACCAGACGAGCATCGTCCCGATAACGGGAACTACATGTCTGCCAGATCCGTTCCCCTTATTCCTGCATGCCTTCCCGATCCTCCGCCCGGTGCCCGACATCACGAAGGAGAACATCACATAATCCTTAAACCAGCTTCCCAGCGTGATATGCCATCTGCGCCAGAACTCCGCCACCGATCCTGCAAAATAAGGTCGTTTGAAATTATCGGGAAGCGTAATGTCAAGCGTCTCACTGACACCTGCTGCCATATCGATATATCCCGAAAAATCGGCATACAGCTGCAGCATATACAGCGCCGTTGCACAGGCAAAGATACTGCCCGGGACCGAAGCTGCCTCCACACCATACACCTGATCCACAAAAATACCGATCCGATCGGCGATCACCAGCTTTTTAAAGGCTCCCCAGACAAACCGCTGCACTCCGCGAAGCATCCTTTCATATTGAAAAACGTGCTCCTGCTCAAACTGCTCCCGCATCTGTTTAAAACGGGTAAACGGTCCCTGGGTAACCGACGGGAAATAAGCCAGAAAGAGCAGAACTTTCAGAAAACTGCTCTCTACCGCACAGTTTTCCCTGCCCGCATCCACAATATAACCGATGGCCGTCAAAGTATAGAAGGATATGCCAAGCGGCATAATCACCCGCGTAAGAAAATCCGGCCGGGAACCCGTAAGCTTTTCCATCACAGGCACTGCCAGCACCGCATATTTATAGAATACCAGCAGCCCCAGATTAAACACGATGTATAAAATCTGCACTCCTTTACGCTTCTTCTGAAATGCCGCCTTTACCGCCTTTTTCTCTTCCTTACAAGCGCACTGTTTCAGCGCTTCCTTCTCCTGCGCAAGTTTCCTGCCAAGATAGATGCCGCAGCCGTATGTGGTTAAGGCTGTCAGGAACAGGCCGACAGGAATGCCCCGCAGACCGATCATATAGAACAGTACACTTGCCCCAATCAGGACATACCACTGCGTTTTCTTCGGCACAAGATAATACAGGGCAAACACAAGCATCCAGAAGATCACAAAAGTATAGGATATGAGCTGCATTTACTCCTCCAACAACTTCTGAACCAGCGCAATGATCGCTTCTTTGTTCCTGAAGTTCTCCGCCACTACATATTTTGCGTCAATTTCAATATCAAATTCATCTTCCAGATCACTCACCACGTTGATGACGGTAAACGAATCGATCACGCCGTCCTCCATCATATTGTCGCCTTCATAATCCAGGGCTTCCTCACAATGTTCTTCCAAAATTTCCAAAATCTTTTCTTCCATGTTTTCCTCCATTCCGAAGCGTTTTACGCTGAGGACGCGAGCAGAATTTCAAATTCTGCTTTGCGATCAATAGAATTTGTGACGCTTCTGCACAAATTCCTGGTCGAATAAATTGCTCATCAGAGAATTTATTCGACCTTTCCTCCATATTCTTCTTAACAGCTTGTTTCCAATCCATCGCTGACAACATCCGAAATTACATTTTCGACACGCAAATAATGTGGAACATTATCGCGATCACACATTCTTAAAACGGTATTTTATCTTCAATGCCGCATCGTCTCCAAGCGGAAGGTACAACAGCCCTTCCCCTTCCTCACACTTATCCCTGGAAATCTTACGGTATCTCAGGATCTCTGCACTCCGATCGTCTATCGTAGTCTGCAGCGGCGGAAAAATGGCATTCTTACCATAATCCACACTTCTGAGCAGGCGGTAGATCTCCGCCGGGCTTTCCGTCAGATCAAGAATGCCGTCCGCCGGCACTTCGCTGGAGCGATACATGTGCCTGTCCGGATCAAATCCCTGTTCCCGCGTCCTGACACACTCTGCCAGAATATCCGCAAAACTCTCCCGAAACGCCTCCGCCGCCAGATCCATCAGACACTGCGCCAATTCATATGCCTTCATATCCTCTGTGATCCGGAATTCCTTCTGCACAATGATATTCCCTTCATCTACGCCAGCTGTCACGTAATGCCACGTGATGCCTGTCGTCTTTTCTCCCTTGTAGATCACCCATGTGGGAGCATTCCTGCCTGGATATCCGGGCAGCAGCGCATTGTGGAAATTAATGATCGTGATGTGCGCTTTCTCCACGAGAGATGCCGGAAACAGAAAGTTATTGCTGGCACTGATGATCAATGTCTTCTCTGCGATCCGGTCAAGAAATTCGATCAGCTCTTTCCTGTCCGTGATCCTGTGGAACGGGATTCCATGATCCCCGCAGATCTTCTCCGTAGTGCCAAACGCATGAACCTCATGCTCGACAAACACAAGCTCATATCCGTACTCCATCTGTCTGTCATATACATATTGCAATACTTCGCCGGTCACCTTACCATATCCGAGGATCACGACCTTTTGAAATAATGTTCTGCCGGCCATTGTACAATCAGCGCCTTTCTCATAACTCTGCAGTCTTCCTGTAAGATTTTATCAATAAAAAGCTGTAACGGCTCACTGCTCCAATCCATTATAGCTTTTTAAGATGCATTTCACAATCCTTGTTTTGAAAATTATTCATGTGGGAGCTATGCGCTGCCCTTCACTCAGGAACTGTTCCTTCAGCTTCACCCTGTCGATCTTCCCGTTGGCATTGATGGGCATCGTGGAAAGCGCAACCACTTTGCCCGGCAGCATATACTCCGGCACCAGTCCGGAAATCCGTTCGTTAATATAAGCTTTATCCAGTTCCCCCTCAATAAAGAGTACAATCTTCTGCCGCTTCTCATCGTACAGACAGCAGCAGAGTGTGATCTCCTCCAGAGAGGAAACGGCAGTCTCAATCTCACCCAGCTCGATTCGATGACCCATATGCTTAATCTGGAAATCCTTGCGGGACAGGTAGATTATCTCTCCGTATTCGTTATACTTCACCAGATCACCGGTGCGGTATATGGTCTCCGGCACATACGGATTCAGGGGATTTGGCACAAAGGCTTCCCGGGTTTTCTCAGGATTATTGTAATACCCCATGGAGAGAGACGTTCCTCTGACGCAGAGTTCTCCGATCTCATCCCCCGTAACCGGCTCATCCTTGTCGTTCAGGACCAGTATGTCCGTATTCGCCATAGGTCTGCCAATCGGGAGCGGTTCATCATCCGCAAACTCACGGTCCACGATATAATAAGTACAGGCATCTGTGATCTCGGTTGGCCCATACAGATTTGCATACAACACGTCCGGCAGGAACCTGCGCCATGTGTTAAGCTGTTTGTTGGGCATCACCTCGCCGCAGAACAGTACGCGCTGCAGCGTCCCCGACAGATCCACATTCCGGAACGCTTTCAGCTTCGCCACCACGATCAGCGCCGAAGGCACCCAGAATATGGTATTGATCTTCTTCTCCTGCAGATACTCCAGCAACGGTACAGGCTGCGCGAACAGATTCTTCGGAATAATATGGGTTGTGGCTCCGCTCTTTACAGTACTGTAAATATCCAGAATGGAATTATCAAAGTAAAAAGGAGCCTGGTTGCCGAAGCTGTCCTCCTCGGTAATGGCAAAGGTTTCTGTCACCCAGTCAATATAATCGATCACCGCCCGGTGGTTGATCGTCACCCCCTTGGGCACCCCTGTTGAACCGGAAGTGAACAGGACATACAGCAAATCTGTATCGATGCCCCGGCATCTTGCCGCCTCGACTCTCTCCTCGTCCACCGGCAGACAGGAAGCCTCCTCAAAAAGCAGATACTCCCCTTCGTAGGCATATTCCTTAAACACTTCGCAAAGCTTCGCAGTTGTAATAACCAGCGACGGCCGCAGCACTTCCAGAATCTTGTTGACACGGCTGGCCGGCATATCGATATCAATCGGGGAATAGAAATTACAGCTGTATGCCGCCCCCATAAAAGATACCAGCACGTCAACCCCTTTCTCCAGATAGACGACCACCGGTTTCTTAAATAAGCCTTTCTCCAGGATCTGTGTGGCTAACGCCATGGCCTGTGTCTTAAGTTCGTGAAATGTAACCGCCTTTCTCTCATCTGCAAAAGCGATCTTATCCGGCAGCCTCTGCGCCGTCTGATCTAACCAGTAGGTGACATTTGCTTTCATGTTTCCCTCCATTCCGAATTTTGTTAACTTCTTTTTCTATATGCTCATGATTTTGCCGCTTTAAGAACTATGCCGCCTGCTGCATGACGACATGAAGGATCATTACCATGCTGCGTTCCCGGGCAGCAGCACAGGATAGAATGTATCCATCATCTTCTCCGTCTTTACGTGATAAATATCGTATAAATCCGTCATTTCCAGGCTGCAGCCTGCCGGGTCATACGAGCCGTACAACGCTGCCTGCTTCTCGGATGCGATCTGCCTGATCCTCTCCTCCACCTGAAAGACGATCTGATACTGTGCAGCAGACTGCATATAATCGTACAGCATGGGAGAATAAGGCGGCAGGTACAATATTACCTCCACACCCCGTCCCTGCAGATACGCTGTAAGCTCCGCAAACAATTCCATACTCCGTTCATCGATTTCGTGGTAATCCGTCATCCGGTAGACCACCTGCTCTTCCATGGACTGCCGCGTAAGCTCCTCCACATCCTTTACAGCAACTTCCCGCAGACTCCTCTGGTAAGCAATGCTGCCGTCATAATGTTTCAGATACTGTTCTGTTTCCCAATCCTGCGTATATGCCACCGCAAAGCGTTTATGCTCCGGCAGCAGTGTCACATTATAGCGAAAATAATCCAGCGACAACAATTTGCCGTAATCCCGTCCCGTATTGATCTGTGTGCCGAAACCTGCCGCAGGGCCGGCATCGGTCCGTTCCGTGCGGGCAGTATTATCCAACTGTTTTTCCATGTAATCGGCATACTGTTCCAGCTCCATCCACCGGTCATTGTTATGGCTTGTGTTAAACAGAAAGGCATCTACTCCTATGACCATCTTCTCCGGCAGCAGTCCGTTCCGCTCCAGGATTCCCACCACCGCCAGCAGATCTTTAAACGTGGACTCGGACAAACCCGTGTTGTAAAAGGAGTCTGTGCCAAACATCGTATGGTCAAAGTTCATCACACGGCTGGAGCCTGCAACGATCACTTCCTTCGGTTCTTTCTGCTGTTTCAAGCAGGCCAGCAGCAGATTCCTGTCATTGAAACCCGACTCCTCCAACCCTGCCACATTCATGGAATTTACCGCCATCTGCTCACCGATCTGGTCATAAGTGACCCGCAGGCAGGCATAGGAATCCACATACCAGTTAACTGCCGCTACCATACACAGCAGCGGAACGATAAAGATAAGCGCCTTACACCATTTTCTCATTGGAATACCTCATAGCTTTTACTTTTCAAGATGAAACCATCCTCCGACACTCTCCTCCTGCAGATTATTATAGGAAAGATACAAATACTTCCAAATCATGTCAGCATACTCCGTATCATCATAATAAGATGATATATTTCCCGCTGCATCCATTACCATCCCAAAGCTTCCTGTCACAGGTACTTTCTCTCTCATCTGATTGATATAATGATAATACGGCAGCATATCCACTCCTGCTTTCTCTAACAGAAGCGGGACTAATCCATTTATACTGATCACACCCATATCTTCCTTTTCGATATCGTAGTTCGCCCAGATGATAAACGGTGTCGCACGCGCCAGGATTTCCTTTTCCGGAGAATCGATTTCCGCAATCTCTCTTACAAAATTTGGTGCATGATCTCCTACCATACATAGAATAACCGGATGTTCCTGCCGGGCATAATATTCTGTAAGTTCCTTAAAAGCAATATCACTGAGATGAATGCAGGAAAGATATTCATTCAATTCCCTCTCGATATCACCATCGTACCCCGAAACATGGATCAGCGCCTCTTCTTCATCGTTTCTCATATAATCACCATGATTCTGCATTGTCAGCAAATATGTAAAAATTTTATCATGGTCGGCTTTCCGACTTTCATACCATGCAGTCAGATTGTGATAAGCTCCTTCATCCGTCATCCATTCACGACTTCCATAGTGCGCATAATCTTCAAAATCCTCTAAAAAAAGTCTTTCATCAAACCCCATTCTCGAATAGCTTTCAATTCTATTGTAATTCCCTCCGTCCGCCGGATGACCGGCCATCGTGTAATATCCACATTCTTTCAAATTGGTTACGATGCTGCTCGTACACGACATATCCAGGGCATTAAAGGGAGTAAGCTCACCCAGCAGATAGTTCGTATTACTCGTCAGCAGCTCGAATTCCGAACGATTTGTTGCACCTCCTACAACGGATGTTGTCGCGTATCCTCTAACTGCATTATCCAGATTATAATAATTTTCCAAATAAGGCAGATCTGTCTGTAGTTCACTCAATACCGACAGGTCATAAAATGATTCATTCAGGATCAATATAATATCCGGCGTCTCCTGTCTGTGTACAGCATTTTTATTCTCAACCTGATAATCACAATAGTCCTCCAATAGTTCCACATTGTATCCGTCAGGCTGTGTCACCTTGATTTCATTTAAGAAAACATTTGCATATACATACATCGGATATCCTTCCTCGATGCAGGTGTTTCTGGATGTCCAGTCTCGCAGTATCACATCCTGCAGGTTCTTTGCCGGAAATGACATTCCCCACAACAAACATACACCCGCGATCAAAAAGAATATTCTATAAACAAACGTTTTTTTGTTTAATGCTTTCGTTTCAGTCGCCGCAGTTTTTTTCTGCAAATAACACAAAATAATATTAAAAGCGTACAGCACCAATATAACCGCGCCAAAGATCAAAGGTATTTTCTTTCCAAACAACGATGTATCAAATACATGCAATGCTGTCTTTGCATTGGAAATTTCGGCCAGAGTAAATACCTGACCGTGCAGGGCATACACATAATCGTTAACCACAGCCACTACCATGCAAATCGTACTGAATATAATACCGGCCACCCACGATGAGGGCGAAAACGAAACCATTACCAGATAGAATGCCGATAATAATAACAGATTGCACACTACGTACCAGGGCCTGGTATACAATAATCTTCTGGCCACATGACAACTCGCCTGAAACATAATAAAATTTGTATACAGCATCAAAATAACCATGCCATATAATGCCGCCTTCTTTTTCATTGCCAATGTCTGCTCCTTTCACCCCGCCGGCTGCAGAATTTATGAAAATAACTGCCCGCTTTTATGTCCTGCTCCCAAAACTACAGGCAAACAGGATCGGAAAAGCCGCAAACAGTCCGTACGCATAACGGAACTCATTGTATACCGGTGCGGCCAGAAGCAGGGTCGTCAGAAGCATCAGAAAAGGCACATAGATTATCGCGCTTCTTCTGCAGTAGGCCAGGTAAGCGATCCCGAACACCATAAGCCACGTATTCAGTCCCAGACTCCAGACTTTATTGTACAGATCCTGAAATCCCATCAGAAAATCATGCATTGCCAGCTCATTATCATAGGTAAAAAGTTTCCTGTCCGCCGTTATTCCGAAGGGATTGTCCACCATGTAATACTCGCCGTACACATATTCATAATCCTTGACATCCATAGCCCAGTATCCGGTCGTCTGTCTTACCTCAGCCACCAGATATTGAAACGGATTGCGTAATCCGACTCTAAGCCACAGTTTGAAATAGTCCCCCATATGATCGGCGATCACCTGCTGGTTTCCCTGTTCCCTGATAAAGTTCTTGACGATATCAAACAGCCATGGATTATAGTACTCTCCGATCTGGTCTGCCGGCGCTACCCGGTCGATCATCTCGATCTCCTCTTCCGTGAGATGTCCTCCCTTCAGATATGCGCACAGAATATGCTGTACAGGCATAGTGAGACTTTCGATGGTGTCCGGCGGCTCCACATCCAGTGCGCGCAGAACAGGACCCTGCCAGATCATATAACAAAGCAGCACGGCAGCCGCACAGACGGCCGTCCTGACAGGAAATTTTTTCCTCACCAGCAGGAGCGCCAACACGGTTCCCAGAAAAATAAAAATACCATTACTGCGCAGTAGACAAACCAGAAGCCCTGTAACAAAATAAGCGGCCCACTGCAGCCGGCGTTTTCTCTTCCCGCGGTCTGCTGCATGCGGCTCTCCTGTCCGTTCCTTCTGCACACAGTCCCCGGCATCCAAATCAAATTCCGCTGTCATCCATGCGAAGAACAACAGCGCCGCCGTAAAAAATTCGTCCTTTCCCATGCAGATTGTCAGTATACCGTTGATTGGCAGTGCCGCATAGAAAAGAAAAGCCGCCGTCAGCCACAGCCAGTGCGTGCCTCTCCGGTACAGCCAATACAGGAAAAAGGCAAACACCATCGCCATGATCAGCACCTGGCAGAATGTATAAAATGCCGCTCCTGCCATGTAACTGCCAAATAACCGATACCCTGTCATAAAAAAGCATTTCATAATCAGTGTATGAAAATACGGATGATGGTTCGAAGCCGGCGCCCACCCTAAAATCTGCTCAATCTGCCATACCGCATCGTTGTTCAGCCATCCGGGATAATACATCAGATAATAAGGCATATAACAGAGCAGACAGAGCAGTGCAAAGAGAACATAGAGATACCATTTCCCCCTCCTGCGTCTTTGTACTTTCTCTTTTCTGCCGGATATTACCACACACAGCAGCAGCAGTACCGCATAGCTGCCGCAA
>OFGH01000736.1_pt1 | contig 26996 bp, 26 predicted proteins | sample 1521721 | NCBI WGS metagenome assembly OFGH01 (sample SAMEA3504132, study PRJEB24116) | mouse gut metagenome | biome: mouse gut; feature: mouse-associated habitat; material: faeces | place: Denmark | collected 2011
CACCAGCGCCGCGCCATGCCCCCCGGCGCCAAAACTGCCGGTATCGCTTTCTGTGCCGGGTATCATTATCCAGACGCGGCCGTTCCAATACTCCCAAAGTACCTGGTCCGCCCATACGTCCCGGACAGGCGGAGGGGGCGGGGGCGGGCGGCGCATCACAGGCCGGTACTCCGGCTGTTGCTCCATACCGGGCAGCAGATCCTCCCGCTCCCGTATGGAAAGGGCAAAGCGGACGGTGATCTGCGCGCCCCGCAGAGTGAGCGCGTCCGGACAGGACAAGCAGCAGGTGCGCCAGGTTTCCGGCGCCTCCCCAAAGGGGAGCCACCGCGCCCCAGTGCAGGGGCCGTCCCCGTCCCATGCCAAATCCAGGGGAATCTCCCGCCGCTGGGTGCGGATAAAAACAGGCCCAATAGCCTCCGCCGGCAGGCTGGCGGACGGCACAACTGCATGAAGGGCCAGTCCACCTGACGCGGCGGGGAGGGAGAAACGCAGATTTTCCCCGTCCCGTTCCGGGGCGGAGAGGGAGAGCATATCCCCGCAGGCGCATACCAGCGACCAGGAAACCGAATCGCCGCACAAGAGCGCCAGCAGCCGGGGCGACGCCTGGGGCAGCGTCAACTCCACCTGACAGCCATGCTGGGATGAGAGGGCGTCCGGATGGGAAAAGCGCACCTCCGGGCCGGGCAGACCCTCCAGCTGAAGGTCGAAAAGGCGGGTGGGCTGCTCCAAGGTGGGGACACAGAGTGGAATCACTTTCCCGCCGCCGGTTAAAAACTGATCGGTCAGCCGGGCGGGTTCCGCCTGGGTGTCCTCCGACGTATGCCAGAGCCTTGCGCCGTCGCCGGACATATAAAGCTCTTTTCCCGCGCCAACAAAACCGCCCTCCGGGGAAGTCAGGGAGGTGCTCATAATTGAGCTCAAATCGGTCGATAAGGATCGTATTTTGCAGCGCATCCAGCTCACCAGCCTCCCATTTTTTCACCACCAGACCCGTCACTGTGTAGAATTTCCCCAACAGCGGAAGCCCCTCTGGGGAGCGCGCTTCAATACGCATGGGTAAAAACAGCCGCTCTCCCGCCAGATACAGGGGGAAGAACTCCCCGGCATAGGCGCCGCGCTCCATACGCAGTGTACCGGGCGTTTTGGTGGGGGCGCGCAGGACATGCACGCGGTCATTGATCCCGCCCTCCTGATAAATGGTCGTTTCAGCCTCCCGGCCCAGGCCGGAAATTTTAGAGAAGCCAAACTCCATGACGCCCAGAAAGACGTGGAAGGTATAGGCGGCTAACGGGTCCATAGTGAAAATCCCCCTTACTCAGGCGTCAAACACATTCTTTTCCTGACTGTTGGCCTCCCGGTTGATCCGGCTGATCTCCCGGCAGAACCGCTCCCGCTCCAGGTGCGGCAGCTTCAGCACGTCCTCCATGCCCCAGTGGAAATAGTACGAGATGAACGAGAGCTGACGGTACAGCTCCCTGGGCGGCTGAAAGTTCATCCCGCTCCCAGAAAATTTATGGTATCCACAAACTGTTTTCCGCAGTGGGGACATGTTACCTGGATCTGCGGCTTTTCCGCCTTATTGATGGTGTCGTACATATCCTGCAAATACTCCATGTCGGCTACAAACAGCCCTTCGATCACCTCCGGCGTTACCTCTTTCAGCGTACCCAGCATGGTGATGACCTTGCTGAGAATCAGCGGGTTCATATAGCTCTCGTCCGCCTTTACCCTGGGGTCCCGCAGGGCGCTCAGTTCATCGCCGGCGGTAGCCAGCCGCATCTGTCCCTCCCGATGCAGTGTTCCCTCCGCGTCTACATAGCCCCGGGGCAGGCGGAACGGGTACATGGTCTGAAGCTCCATTTACGTTCCCCCCTTTACTTGGTCCGCGTGATGCCTTCTGTTACCAGCTCCAGACTTTCAATGGCAATCTCGTTGCTGGTAGCGTTAAAGTCGGGCGCGGTGTACTTGGTGGGCCACGCCTTCTCCAGCTGCCAGGAGGCGACCTCGTTCATCTCATCGTCCATGAGGGTGATAACCACTGTTTTTCTGGTGGCCTTGCCGGATTGGATCTCCTTGATCCAATCCCAAAATACCTGAGAATCTGTTGTACCGCGCTTGAGGGTCACATTGGAGTATTTCAGGATGCCCGGCTGCTTGCCAGGCGTCTTGCCCGCCATGTTGCCCTCCCGGTACTCGATGGGGTCCGCGGTGATGTCCGGGGAGGATACCTCGGAGAAGCCGGCCTCCTCAGATTGGTCGATCAAAACCTTGTAATTGTATTTTTTGAACGGATAAATGATCTCTGCCATAAACTGTTTCCCTCCTTACCGGTTAAGTCGCAGACTGGGTGATTTGAGTAATGCGGAAAATGACAAACTCCGCGGGACGCACAGGCGCTACGCCGATCTCGCAGATCAGGCGACCGTTGAGGATGTCGTCCTGGGTCATGGTGTTGTGGCCCACATCTACATAGTACGCCTGTTCTGGCGTGGAGCCGGCCAGCGCACCGATGCGCCGCTGGGTTTCCAAAAACAGGGAGATCGTGCCCCGGACCCGGGACCACAGCCCCTCGTCGTTGGGCTCAAAGACCACCCAGCCGGTATTGGCGCGGATGGACTCCTCCAAAAAGATGAACAGCCGGCGGACGTTGACGTACTTCCAGTTTCCGTCGCTGGAGCAGGTACGGGCGCCCCATACCCGGATGCCCTGGCCGGAGATGGCTCGGATCAGGTTGACACCGTTGGGATTGAGCTTACCCTGCTCGGCGGCATTATAGCTCACCGACAGTCCGGTGCAGCCCTGAACGACCTCATTGGCGGGCGCTTTGAATACGCCTCTCTGAATATCTGTGCGGGCATAGATACCGCACATAGAGCCGGAGGGCGGCAGGAAGGTGGGCCGCTTCAGCAGAGGATCGTAAACCTGGACCCAAGGCGCATAAAGCGCCGCATAGGTGGTATCGTAGGCGCTGCGGTGGCGGTTCAGCTCGTCCACCGCGGTACACTCCAGCGGCGCGTCCAGTACGGCAAACCGGCTGGTCAATCCTTCGCAGTGAGCAATCAGCTTGGCCTGCACGTTGGCGTCTGTTACGCCGGGGACCGCCATAATGGACACATCGGTGATCTCCTGGAACGCCTCAATGCCGGAACGCTTGCCGGGGCCTAAGTCGGTGCCGTTGAAAGTGCCGGCGTTGACACTATCCATCGTACCGTTCAAGCCGCCGCTGAGTTCAATCCGAAGGCTCTCCGCATCCTCGTCCGCGCCAAGCAGCGACAGCGGATCACCCGCGTCCTCCGGCAGGTTCAGCGTCATGATGGCCATATGAGACTTTTCCAGCGCCGCAAGGAGATAGTCGGGAGCGGAAGGGGTTAAGGAGCAGCTGGGATAACTCTCCTCCTGCCCGCCGCAGCGGATCACCATATCTACGCCGCAGGCTTCCAGCGTGCGGGTGGGAACGAGGGCCGTATCCACCGCATCCTCGGGCAGCTCCGCATTGAATGAAACCAGCATCCCATTCAATGCGGTAACTTTATAGTAGGATACGGTTCCCTCTGCACGATAGGCGGCCAGATCGCCCACCCGGAATCCGGCGGCATTTTTCAGGCGATACTGTTTTCCGCCTACACCGTCCTGCGCCTCCAGAATCTGTGTTCTCGCCCTGGTGCTTCTGGAAAAGAACACCTGCATGGTATTCGCCCATGCGCCGGGATTCTGCGCCTGCACCATGACAGGGCCTTCCGCGCTCTTAGCACAGGCGGCATCCTCCGGGGCTGCGCGCATGACGTAGCAGGTGCTGCCGCCGTTGGTGAAAAACTGCTCTACCGCATTGGGAAGATAGCGGTACTTCCCGTACTCCAGTTCCGAGAGATACCCTCCGAACCGGCGCTGGTACTCAGCAAAGCTGGTGAGCAGAACCGGCCGTCCTATAATCGGTCCCTTTTCCGCCAGACCGATAAAGCCGGCTGTGCTGGTTCCAACGCCTTCCATTGCCTTGACGCCGGAATCAAATTCCTCGACATAGACGCCCGGAGACAAATATTCTGCCATTTCAAAACCCTTCCTTTCATTTTATCGCTGTACGCTTTTATACCTGTACGCTGGTTTGCCCGGCGGACTGTACGGTAATCTGGCCGCCCCACGCGCACATCAATTTACTGCCATTGGAGATGGCGGACTGTCCGCCGATGGATACCTTGGGAACGGGATTCAGCCATGGCCCGGCGGGAACCGGGACGCAGGGCATAGGCGTCAGCACGCCCATCGCCGCCGAAGTCGCGGAGGCTACCGTCGGGTTGCTGAGGCTGCTGCACATTCCAAAGGGCGGGATATTGACGGTGGGCGCCGTATCGGTCATAACACCGGCAGGCCGCCCGTTGATGACGACTCTCGGCGCCGGTAAGGCGCTGAATGCCGCCGGCGCCGAGCCGAAAGGACATTGCAGCACAGCCCCGGTACAAAGGCAAAAGCTCATCTTCCATCGCCGCCTTTCCGCTTGGCGCTGAGTTGGAACTCCTTCACAGGCGGCGTGCGCCGGATGCGCGTACTGGGGATCTGTACCGGCTCTAAAGTCAGATAGGCGGCTGGCTGAAGAGGACTGCTCAAGCTCTGCCATAAAGCGGTTTTCTCATTTCGGGCCAGCTCATGAAAGTGGACCTTCACCTGCTGCCCAGCCACTTCCAGCGGCTCCATGCTGTGTACCGCCCGCATGGCCGCCTCCAGCAGTACCATCTCATCCAGGGCGCTCATGCTGTCAAAGGGGACCTTACGGTTTGCGTACAGCAGGAAATGGAGTGCCAGCAGACGGTCCGGGTGCCGCCGCGTATCCTCGTTTACCCGGACGGAGGACGGCGGGCCATACGGACGGACTTCCTCCATATCATGGAGAAATACGCCGAAGCGGTAGTCGGTTTCCGCGCCCGGATGGGTCAGCTTAATATCATCCTCCTGATGCAGCACCGCCGGCACCATCTCTCCGCGCAGCCGCTCCAGCAGCAGATTGCCGAGCTGTTCAAATATCGGTTCTTCACTCATGAGCCATCCCTCCATTGCGCGGCCTGATACCATAGCGACATGTCCTTGTCCTCCTTTCGCACCGTCATAATCTCCACCCCGGCGGATTCGGTTAAGAGTTCATCAATATATTCATCCGCCTGCGCCGGCGTCCATGGGGTAAAGCGCCAGATAAACTGTCCTGACTGGCGGATAGAAACATCCCGAACAGCTTCACCCGCCGCGAAGTCGCTGAACCACTCCCGCCAGCCCGGATGATGCTGACCGGATACAAAATCGTTTTCCGGCTGGGCAACACAGGGGAGGGGCTGGCCGTAGGATAAGACCTGTGTGATGATGATGTCTTGTTTGTCCGTATCCGGCGAAAGTACCTCATCTTCATAAAATGTCGGTTCCTGCACCCCGGCATTGACAAGGGCGGCGTAAGTTGCGTACACCTTCGCGGTCATTTCTTCCTCGCCGTCTGTGGACGGCGTGTTTTCGCTCCCATCCTCCGCAGGTGGATTTGGGGCCGTCCCAGCTTCTTCCGGCGCAGCGCCCTCTGTTTCGTCATCCTCTGTTTTCGTGTTCTCCGCTCCGGAGCTCACTGCTTCTGTATCTTCTGGTGGAGGTTGTTCCAGCGCATCCAGGAGCTCCTGCCGTTCCCGCTGGGCTTCCTCCTCAGCCTGTGTGGGGGATACAAGAGAAACCGGACTTTCGGTGACGAACATCAAATTGAAATAGGGGTAGACAAAGGCGGTGATCCCTTCGCAGGAATAAAGCTGCCAATGGGTCGTAAACGCGGCCTCCACCTCCAACAGAGACAGTCCGAGAAAGGCGTCTGCCCGGGGCCGCTCGCCGCAGACCTGGCCGGTATAGAGAAGCTGGTCGCTGGGATGATAGATGTCTCCCTGCCCCCTCAGCCGGCCATAGACAAAGGTGCCTTCCACGCTGCGAACGCCCAACTGGGTGTTATAGAGAACCCCATGTCCATGATAGATTCCCCGCCAAAATTGTCCCTCATATCGCAATTTTCCGCCGGCGGTGTATTCCCGGCCATCTCCATGAAGCAGTCCGGCGGAAAAAGTGCCTTCCCGCAGCAGGATTTGATCCTCGCTGTACTCAGCGCCCTCGCCCTCCAAAAGGTCCTTGGAAAAGGTTCCTTCCCGCAGCAGAGCTCCGCTGGGGAAAAACTCCTGTCCTTCCCCCTCCAGAAACCCTTTGGAGAATTGGCCCTCGCTGACGATTCCGGTATCCGGGTCAATCCTGCGGCCTTGGCCCTCGTACAGATTTCCGGCCATCTCTCCGGTATAAACCAGCGTGCCGGATCGGTAGACCTTCGCATCCACGCCTTCATAAACGCCGTCCACCAGGGGGCCGTTGTAAACCAGCACGCCGGTTTTATCAAATACCTTTCCCCGGCCTGTATAAGCGCCCGCGGCCACCTCACCCACATAGCGCACCTGTCCATCATCGTCCAAAACCTGCACGATGTCGGAGATCCCGGCAAGCTCCGGGTCATTGTAGCGATAGGCCGGGATGCCCTGATCCGTATGCTCCGGCATGTGAAACGGCAGGCCGAATATCAGAAGGACCGCCGCAGAGCATACGATGACCAGCAGCAAAGCCAGTCGCTTTCGCACATAAATTGGGCCAAAACGCCAGTAATTCTCCGGTCCCCACCGCTCTTGCGTTTTTTTGCCGTCACTCATGGCCGGGGTCCCCCCAGTCAAATAAGAGTTCGGTATCCGCCGCTTGGATGCTGCCGCTGTGGAGGGCGTCGCACCGGAAAAGATACCAGCGGGCGGCCTGATCCTCCGGCATCCGGCGCAGCACCTTGGCAAATAACCTCATGGCGGCGGAGAAATCCCTCTCCCGGAAAAGGCGCAAAGCGTCCTCCCATACAGCGGCGGTCTCCCGCCAGCGGCTTTGCCAATCGGATGGCCGGCAGGCGGGGTCCTCGTAGAGCGCCATGCCGTTATCCCAGCCCAGCAGCCGCAGTCCCGCCCGTCCGACGCATCCGCTTTCTACCAAAAGAGCGTCGAAGTTCAGCACCCGCTCCAGAGCCGCCTGCTTCCGGCGCATATCTTTAGACACCGCCAGCGGGTAGAGAAGACTTTCCCCACCGAACACACCCAGTTCCACGGTTTCCGTTAAAACCGCGGCCATCACCGGTATCCGATTTTGCTCCAGCTGCTCCAGACACAAAAGCGCACAGTGCCGCGCACCTTCGGATTCTGGAAACAGGGCGGTCAGCGCGTACAGTCCCTCATCGTAATCCACCAGCATCCCGCCAGACTGCGCGATCAACTCCGCCGCCACGCTGGTCAGATGGTCCAAATTGGCCCAGCCGGGGGAAAAGTTCCGGGGAATGAGGATCAGGAGCGCACCATCTACCGGGGCGTGATCCCCGGGCCTTAGCTCTGTCACACCGCGCCGGCGCAGCATACGCAGCAGACAATCCGGTACAAGGCGCGCATAAGCGCCGTTGATGCTTTTCAGCTCATTGAACTGCACCTTTGTCTGAGTAGAGAGCTGGTTAAAGACCCGTCCCACCTCATAAAGCTCTGTGTGCGGCATCCCGCTCAGTTCCATCTGTCCGCCGCTGCCGCAGGTATAAAACTCCTCCAGCGCTCGTTGAATCTCGTCCAACGGGCGGAGCAGACGCCGGGTGATCCACGCCAGGGCCAAAAACAGCAGGGGGCAGGCAGCCAGAATGGGCAGCAACCGCTGTAAAAACCTCGCCTGACCAGTCAGCAGTACCTCCTCATTCTGGGTGACCGCGACACAGCCGATTCTCCCTCCCTGGGAAAAGGGCTGGGCATATAAGTAATCGCAGCTGGTGTCAGTCTGGATACGTTCCAAAGATCCCTTCCCCAGCCGCAGAGCATGGGAAACGGCGGATACATAGTCCCTGGATTTCACATCCTCCAGCAAGTACCCCGCCGGAATCGCGCTGTCAGAGGCGATGACCGGACCGAGCGTCGTGTCCCACACCACACAAATGCCGTACTCCTTATCCTGCCCGGCCATTGCCATGCTGATCTGCTCCTCCAGCCGGCGGGCGGCAGACTCCGCCGACGCAATGCCGTTTTGCCCCTCATCAGAGGAGAGTACAGCGGCCATGCTGCCGCCGATCAGGCGAAGTTTTTGATATGCCTCCTCTTGGATGGTCTCTTGGAAGGATCGGTACTGCACGGAGGTAACGCCGCACAGGAGAAGGACGGCCGCCAGCACCTCGCACAAAAGGAGACGGACAGACAGACGGGGAGAGTGTAAAATCGAAATAGCGGTTTCCACAAGGACGGCAAAAACGGCCCAGAACAAAATCACCGCCAGCCAGCCATGCTGCCAGAGCATCCGCAGCCGTAAAATGCCAATCCGCAGATCCCGAATGATCCAATCCTCTCCTGCTATGATACCTTCGCTTCCTGCGGCACACAGGCCCACGATCCGAACGTCACCGCCTTGGCGCTGGTAGGTGGTGTAGATTTCAAGCTGCCGGTATTGGAAGTTGGATTTGCCGATTAGATTCTCCCCTTGCCGGAACAGGCCGGGGGCGTCCTCCGGGAAAACTTCAAAAATATCGCCGCTGGTACTGTCGGAAACAAAGCACCGCGCGCCGCAGGTGGAAATGTGCAGCGGCGTATCGGAAAGCCCCGCCAGAATATCCCGCTGCCAGACACCATTTATATACTGTCCGGCCTCCCTGCTTTGATTGATCCATACATAGTGGCCGTCTGCGATATATTTCAGGAACAAAATGTTCTCTCCCGGCAATATCGCTTCAAACGTGACGCGGCCGGTTTCCAGATCCACATGGGCCAGATACCCTTGCCCCTGGCCGTTCAGACCGCTCAACGTCAAAGTGCGGATCTCTGTTTTCTCTTCTTCCGTCGGAAGATAAATCTCTTTCCATACGACCTGTGCCGGCGCACCCCGCAGGGCCGTCAGCTCCGTCAAAGGCTTCGCCCGCATCGCGGTATCGTTCAAGGAGAGGGCGACCAGACGTTGCAGGGTCTCTCCGCGTTTCTCATAGGAAAGAAGCGCGTAGACGGTTTCACCATCCGATTCCAGGTATTGAAATGCCTGTCCGTCCGCCGTACTCATATAGTTCAGCAATGTTCCGGTTTGATCCAGCCTGACCAAACTGTTGCGGTTTCCGCTGGAGAGCACCACCAGCAGGGAGTCCTCCAGCGCCAGCATGGAATAGATATTGCCATCCAGCGAAGGAAGATAGGCGTCCGCATTCCATTGACTGTAGCCCAAACCCAGCGCCAGCGCACAAATCAGGACGATCAGTTCCCGAAGCAGTAAGCGGCGTCTTTGACGCAGCCGCGTAAGGATCGACTGTTTCATTCGCCGCCCTCCTCATTTCGCAGATTCTGATCGCCCACCAGGGGCATACCCTGCCAGGTACTCTGATTTTCATTCTGCACATAACGGCGGTATGCGGAAAACAGGGATAAGAGAGCCACCGTAAACAGCAGCGCCGCCAGCGCCCGCAGAATATACCTCCCATAGCGACGCAGCCAGCCGCGGATACGCCGGATATGGCGATATGGAACAAGGTTTATACGGGGCGGCGCATCTGGAATTGCGGCCACATCCCGCTGAAGCTGGTCCCAGCCGGTATAGTTCTCCTCCTTCTGTCTGAGGTCTATCAGAAAAAGCTCCTCCGGCGTTCGTTCACCGCGCCGTAGTTCCGTTTTTTCGGAAAGTGCCCCGTAAATCGTGCCGGCCAGCGCGCAAACGGCCCGGGGGCCCGTCATGCCCGGCGCCCACCGCCGCAGCTCAGGCAGAGACTGGAGAAACATAGAGTTGCCCGCAATCACCAGATTTTCAGGATTCGCCGAAAGTGCTATAATACAGGGCGGAAGCTTGTTCTCAATCTGCTGCTCCAGCAGGGACAAGCAAACGTCCCGCCGCTGGCCCAAGGCCGGCTTTTGCTCAAAAATCCATTCCCGCAGGGAGATTCCTTCGTGGAAAGGCAGCAGCATTTCCAGTACATTGTTTTCCAGCCGAACGGGAATGGATTCGTCCAGCCCGTTCAGGATCTCCCGCTGGCAATCGGTGGAATAGACCTGGAGCCTAACCCATCGCGTACCGTCCGGCGCCCGGCAGACCTCCGTACATCCGATGCGGCTTTCATGGACCAGACGCACCGTATGCAGCCGGTCAAAGGGACCCCGGCTCATGTTCCGCTCCCTCCATCCACGTCCGCACGATCACAAAGGAATTGACCTTTGTCTCCGGCCTGTCCTTGATCTGCGCGCAAACCTGATACAGGCCGTCCTTCTCCGGCGCGGTGTAGATTCCATTTTCCGTAATGACCCCGGATTGCTTATCCGGGATCAGAAAGTCGCAGGGCGCACCCAATCCCTGCTCAAAAACAGGAACAAAATTGACAGTCGCGCCGGGGGCCACGCGGGCCACATCCGGCTCCAATCGGAGCAGCGTCCCCGACGGCAGCTTATGAGAGGCGTGATTCTCTCCGCGCCAGGCGAACCAGCGCAGACGGAGCGTGGTTTGCCGAAGATCCCCTTTCAGCCGCACAGCCAGCTCAAAAGTGCCCTTCTCCGGGTGAATCCGCACGCCCCGGTCAAAGCCGCAGTCATAAGTGCCGCTGGCCTGGCTGAACAGGGAAGCGTCACCCAGCAGAAGGTCGGTATAATTGCGGTCCGTTCCCACTGCGGGATAGACATTTTCAATGCCGAACTCAATAAATACCGTACCGGGCCCCAGGTCATGAGCAATCTCATCGGAGCAGAGGATATTTCCCTCTTGCAAGTGAAGTCCGGCGTTTAATAAAACCGTTCCTGTCGCTACCTGTCTCGGCGGTTCCGGCGCGGGTTCTGAGGAGGGCGCATCGCTCTTTGCGGACTGTTCCACCAGAGGAAGCGCAGAGAAAAACGCGCCGCAGTCTTGAAGCTGTTCCTTTAGGCAGGGCAATACGGCGCGCCGGTTTTGCGCCAGCGGGAAAATACCGTCCAGGATAACCTGGCTGTCGCAGCGCAGCAAGCGGATTCCAGCCAGAGGGACATCCCCCTCCGCGCCGGTCTGCAGCTCCTGCGGGTCCTGGGATAAAAGCCGCTGTTCCAGCGCGGCCAGCGGATCGCCGAATGCCACCGGAAACTCCTCTCGAAAACGGCATTGCGCCCGCAGGGGAATCCCCCGCTTTTCCAGCAAAAAGCCATCTTCCGGTAAGGATAGCAGAACGGCCTGAGCCGTTGTATCCAGTCTGCCGGTCAACGACAAAGTTGTTTCACCGGTCTTTAATTGCATGGCCTGATCGCAGCAGAGCGGCTGACCACTGCCTGCGGTCTGGACGCCGGGAAATTCCGGAGAATACCGCAGGGAAATATTCAGCGGTTCCGTACAAAAACTCTCTATTGTCAAGCGGAATTGTACCGTCCCATGGGCTGGAAGAATCCGCGGGATTACCTGCCGAATACGCAGGTCGTCATCCTCAAATAAGATCACGTCAGAGAAAAGGACAGAGTGACCCATACCCTCTGGCAGAGGCTGCATATCGGTCAGATAAAAGGAAAACCGCTCCCGTACTGCCGCGTATTCTCGTATTTCCCCCTGTTCACCGGGAACAAACATGAGGTCGGTGCCTTCTTCATGGTAAGAAAGCCATAAAAGTGCGATTTCTCCATGCAGGGTATCAAAGCCCTGGAGTGTCCGAATACGGCAGATAGCTGGCTCATCCACAATCAGCCAGCGACCATAGCCATCTACAGCGAAGCCCGGCGATACCAGCAGAGAATCCCCGTCCATACGCTGGACATCCAAGCCAAGAGCCACGCCTGCGCCAAAGTCCCACTGGCTGAGAAACGCCAGCTTGTGTTCGACATACTCCTGTTCCCGGATAAAATCCGAAGAACGCATACGCTTTCGGGGAAAATATCGGTTTTTAGAAAACGGATAGAATTGCGGTGTCATGGAACGAACCTCCTTGTATGATCGTCGGGAGCATGTTCCATACTACAGCATGGAAGTATGGCGATGCCGCACATTTTGGGCACAGAAAACCTCTCTGTTTTGCCAGCGAAAAAGGTCGAATTATGTATTATTTTACTATTTAATGATACCACAGGAGGGAAAAAACTGTCTATCATGCCAAGGAATGAGACTACATTTGCAAAAAGGATTAGATGAGTAAGCCGACTCATATGCAGGTAAAGAATTTTTCGTGCGCTTTTTAGAAAGAAAACACGAAAAATCAAATTCAAATCTGTTCAATTATGTGATTTTTAATAAATGGATTATTTTGGAAGCAGCAAGGGATTCATGTTTTTAGAAGTCATATCCTTAATATTGTTACTGCTAAAAGAAATTTATAGCGGGTTTTAGAAGTAGTTTTCGCGATAATATAACCGCTAAAAGCGGAGAATGGGAACAAAAAATCAAGTATCATCTCATATAGAGGTGATGTGCAACATGGATGAAACCTTTATCGCCGAACGGATCACAGAGCTGCGGCTTGCCCGAAATGTTTCGGAATATCAAATGTCACTGGAATTGGGGCAGAGCAAAGGATATATCCAAGGGATTACGTCGGGAAAATGCCTGCCGTCTGTGAAACAGCTTTTCAACATTGCGGACTATTTTCATTTGTCCGTATCCGAGTTTTTTGATGATGGAAAACACGATTCGCCCCTGGTGCTGGAGGTCACGCAAGCCCTGCGCCAGCTCAGTGACAATGATGTAAGGCTTGTGCTGGAATTGATTCGTCGCATTTTGCAGCAGCCCGAGCGGTAAACAAAAAGAGCGCAGGTGTCCGTCCGAAAAGACGGAGCCTGCGCTCTTTTACTGAAGATATTTGCGATAGGTTATACCGCTTATTTCAAACTGATAGAAAGGTGATGCCTTTTCATCAAATCATGCGGCCTTCTTCTTCACACGCAGGCCGCGGGCGCGAATCTGCAATTCCTCAGACAGATAGCGCAGGGAGGTAAACTGATCGTCCAAAGCCGTCAGTTCCTTGTTGAGAATCCCCTCGTAGTAGCTGCGCTTTTCCTCCAGGCCGCGGATACGCAGCGACAGCTTTTCTAAAATGTTGGGACTCTGGCTGCCAGACTGGATCAAGTGCGTGGCCCGCTCCTCATACTCCGCAATCTCCTTGCGGGCGGCCGCATAGAAGGCGAATGCCATTTTATCGCGCTGCTTGGCGTCGTTCACCACAAACATGCTGTTTGCGGCCAGCGGGGAGCGTCCCAGCCTCTGGAACTGATTGTTCTGCTCCAGAAGGTCGATCAGATCCTCAAAAAGGCTCAGTTTCGCCATGTAGTCCCGGGGGACGAAATACATATGGCCCCGGGCGATCTTGACCGCCTGCATGGAGTCCACATAGTTTTCCAGAATGGTTTCGATCTGCCGCCGGCCCACGCAGGTCTGATACAGCTCAAACAGTTTCTGTGCCTCCATACAGTAGGGCAGCGGGTCCACATGGGGATCGGCTGCCAGATTGTCATAGGAGAAAACGCCGCCCTCCTTGGTAAAGCTGATGTTGGCGAGCTTTCTGTAGCCGTTGGTATCCTCTCGAACGGTCTCTTTGACCAGTTCCCGGGAGATCACGCCGCCAGGCGCCTTATTATCCCGGCAGTACACCTTGAAAATTTGGGGGCCGTAGTCGGTTTTGAGTACGCGCCGCTCATAAATATCCCCGGTGGCCGAGCGGAAGGCGTCCGCCTTGGCGGAGCGGTTTGTCGGCTGATAGGGGAACCCAACAGACGCGCAAAGCTCAATCATTTTTTCCTTATCAATCAGAATATTGGAGAGGGAGTAGTAGAGTATCTTGCCCAAAACACCCTGCCCGTCCTGGTGGACAGCCGCAAAATCCTGGAATTGATATGTCTTTTGCTCCATGGTAGAATCCTCCGTTTCTGTTGTCTTTGAGAAAACGTGTCCAGTTCAATCATTGGAAATCGGGAAAGGCTTTCCGTCCCCATCGCATACATCGTAGTGCGTGGTGAAAACCCGCTGAAAACCTTCCTTCCCGGTAGCGCCGCAGTTCTGGCAGGTCCAGTCAATGTGGTTTCCATCCGCCAGCGCCAGCGGCATATCATAGTCCAGCTCACAGCCGCAAATGGGGCAGAGACCGGAGCGTGGAGCGTTGGGACCGCGAAAATCGAGATTGCTGCGCTTGACGTAGGCCAGCAGCTTGCAGGTCCTCAGCTGGGCCAGCTCCTGGACGGTTTTGGCGATCTTCTCAAGCATATCGCCGCTGAAGAGATTTCCGCCGCTTTTTTTGATTTCCGAGGCAACCTCAGAGGGTTGGGCTTCCCGAACATAGTTCTGGCCCACCTGCATCAGGATGTCGATAGCGCTGACCAGGGTCACGCGGTCGCCGCAGGCCAATTTGTTGAAATCTCCAAATTTCATAATCGTACTCCTCATATAAAGTAATTTTACGCTGCCGCGGGCAAGGCCCAGGGCACGTTCTGATAGATTTTGACGGTCTGATACCCCAACTGCTGGTAGGCCCAGAAGCGGTGCTGGCCGTCGATGACCATGCGGTTGACACAGACCAGCGGTGGAAACTCAGTATGGCCGTCCAAAAGAAGCTGCTGGTACCGTTTCGCCTTTTTCATATCGCGGGGCGGGTCACAGTCCAACTCGCTCAGAGGAATTGTCAGTTCCTCCCATTCACAGGCGTGAATAAAACCCCGGTCCTGCTTGGGATACTCTGCTTTCCAGAGATCGTCCAGATAGCGGGTGATAAAGTTTGACCTCATATCCAAAATGTTCACTCCCTTACTTGCTGCGTAGTTGCGGGCCTGATAAAAGTCGTCCACCCCCTTAAAGGTGGCATTCCAGTTCATCAGGCGAACCTTTATACCGGGGAAGGAGGACATCAGTTCCATGATGTTATCCAACGCTTTTCGGACGCGCCAGTTCATCATCTTGTCCATATCCAGTGCAATCACCGCCTCAGATATGGAGAGGTTTTTCAAAGCATCCTTCAGGCCGCCGATAGCGGTGACGCCGGCGAAGCAGAGAAACAGCGAATCGTGGTCCAAAAAGCTGGCTACATCGCCTTTCAGCCCGCCTTCCGTCAGGTAAGCGGTTTTCGCATGGATATTCCCGGTGACGTGAATCCAGGAAAGGCTGCGGGTCCCATGCTTTCTCGTTCTGCTGGATAGCCACCGGTATTTCCGGTCAGGCTTGCTCTCATCGTCCAGACGGACCTGCATCCCCTGGATATAACCGTCTTTATCGCAGTAGGGGACCAGGAGCCCGCTGTGGCCGGAGATATTCCAGTAGCCGCCATCATCCACGTAAAAGCCCGGAATGCCCTCTAAATTGTGGAAGTCGGCCAGCATCCCGGCCAGAAAACGGCGCGGACGGTCCCCGGTCGGCAGGGAACGGTACAGGTTTTGCGCGATACGCTCTTCCGAAAGCCCCCGAGATAGTAAATCCGCCTTATGCTTGGGGGACAGCTCCAGATGGGAGAGCATATCGTAATAAGTATCGTGCCGCGCGGCGAGGGAGGCTGGCTCCCGCTCCGGCGGTTTTTTTGACAGGGGCTGCTGCGGGAATCGGTAGAGGCGGCCCTCCTCCGATAGCGCATGGAACGCCTGCCGGTTGGAAATACCCTCTATGCGGGCGAACAGCGAAACGCTGTTGCCTCTGGCGTTGCAGAGGTTACAGCGATAAACGTTTTTTCGTGTGTTCAGACTGAGATGGTATTTCCCAGCTCCATGGTCGCCGCAGAATGGGCATGAGGCTTCCACCTCATCCCATTCCAATGTGCGGCTATTCAGGACAAGCCCACACCGCCTCGCTGCTTCCAGAATCGGTATTTCCTGATAGATTGCGCCGGTGTGCTGCCTGCCCATGGGCGCTTACCGCCTTACGCGGCCTGCGCGGGGGCGGCGCCGCCGGATGCCTGCACGGTCAGCCTGGCGCCCTTTACCACCTGCGCGATAAAGATCTGGCCGGTGGGCCGTACATTGTCGATGACGGGCACCCGCTCGGCGTCGTCAATGAATACGGGGAAATTGACGCCAACCAGACTTTTTAGCAGTTCCGCGACCTCCAAGCCCGCCTTAATCCGTTCGGAGCCGGACAGACAGATGTAGGGCCGGTCCTCATAAACGAATTTGAAGGAGTCCTTGACTTCGCCGGTGGTTTTCATCACGCTGTAGAGCGAGATGGACACCCGGTTCATCTGAAGCTTGGAGAGGCGCAGTTCAACCCGTTTGGCAATATAGGAGGCCACTGCGGAGAGGAGCGCCTGCTTTTCCTTTTTGGCTGTTTCCAGCGGCGCGATGTCCAATTCTGCGGCAGGGTCCGCCTGGGTCTGCTCCGTAAGCACGTTGATCTCCGCGGAAAGGGTAGTCAGTTCCTCTTTGATTCGGCGCAGCCGCTCCCCCTCCTTTGGGGAGAGCAGACCATACTCCAGATCCAATTCGGTATTCTGAATCTCCGCGTGGAGCCGGTCGATCTCCTTCTGGCGCTCCGCGCTTTTATCTTGAGAGTCCTCCACCATGCGGCCGCGCTTCTCTTTCAATGCAGAAAGCGCGGCGTTCGCTTTGGCGGCGTCCTCCTGCCGGAACTGCTCAAAAACCGCGCGGGCCTTGGCGTCCAGCTCTTGCAGCTCTTTCAACTGCCCGGTCTGCGCCTGCCCTTGACGGCACAACTTGTTTACCGAGACCGTAAACTCCTTGCGGACTTGTGGCAAAGTTTCCTCTGTCACTGTCTGCTTGCACATCGGGCACTGTACGCCGGGCTTTAGCCCGGAAAGGATGTGGCGCTGACGGGAAACCTCCCGCCGCAGTCCTTCAATTCGGGCCTGTGTATCAGCAAGCTGCTTGGTATATTGGCTCTGGTACTCTCTTGCCCGGATTTGTTCCAACGCCTGAGCCGCCGCCTGTATCTGGGCGTCCACCTCCTGCGTCAGCTCCGGTCCGTCAGGCTTCTCTTTCAGTAATTCCTCATGCCGGGCGTACAGATCTGGCAGCTTCTCGTTTAAGCTGCTTCCGTCAAAGCCGGTGGTACGGCGGGCCTCCAGTTCATTCGCTTCGGCTGTCAGCTGCGCGTGGCGTTGCTGCTTCTCGGCCAGCCGTCCGGTACATACCTCCATCTGATCCGCCTGGAGATCCCGCTTGCCTTGGTTGTAGATTATATCGCGATCCAACTGGGAGATCTCCTCCCGCAGCTTTTTCGCAAACGCCTCAGCGGAGAGGAATTGCTGGTTTTCCAGCAATTCACGCTCATGGGGACTCAGGGCGTTCATAATTTTGTCGTGGGGAACCTCCGGCAAATACCGTTCCAGCAGGTCGCGGCCCTTGCTGCCCATCACGTCGATAAAGTAGCGGGGATTGAACATGGAAAGGAACATGTCCCGTTCCATAAACATGACGGTGAGGTCCCGCTGGGTAATCCGGCATCCATCCAGAAGGATGTCCATGTTATCATTCACGCGCTGGCGGGTGAGCCGCCGCACTGCGCCGGTCTCGTCTGTAAACTCCATATCCACCAAAATATCTCTGGTGTTCTGGCAATATAAGTGGTCGAGTTTGGCCCCGCCATAAAAGGGGACGCCGGTGATGGCAAAGGCGATGGCGTCCGCGATACTGGTTTTCCCTTGGCCGTTGTGTCCGGTGATGGTGTTCATATCGTCAAAGGAAAATGTGGTTTCATCCGCAAAGCCCTTAAAGCCTTTGACGGTCAAAGAGCGCACGGAAAAGCTTTTCAATGCCTGAATCATATCTGTCTCCTCCTGATTATGCCGCGTCCTGCGCGGTAAAGGTTACGATGTCATAGGTGTCCAAGATGTAGAATGTGACCCCGCGCTGACTTTTGCTCTGAAGCTTCACATTGTAAAGAATGACGCCGGGCGCAAGATTGGAGTCCGGGCCATGGGTATACGCCTGAAGGCATTCTCCCGCGCAATCTTGAAGCTGTACGCTGGTCCGGGAGCCGCTGTTGAGCGTAGGCTTGAGCACCGCGCCGCGTACCAGATACATGCCCTCCTGAAGGCCGGCGGCCTCTGCCGGGGTATTGGGCTGGGGTTGGGGACGGTTCCCCGGCGTTCCTTGTGGAGGAGAAGCCTGCTGCGGCGCCGGCTGGGGCGGCCGCTGCTGTCCCTGCGGACCGGTTCTCTGAGGGTTTTGCGCCGGCCGGGGCTTTTGCTGCTGCTCTTGATTGGCGTTCTGCGGCGGGACGGCAGTTTTGTTCTGGAGCTTTTGCACCCACTTCTCATGAGTCTGATCCAGCTTTTGCCGCTCAGCATCCACAATGACAAAGCCTTTTCCGCGCTGCTCAATACTTACCCACACTTGGGTCATGCCATAGAGATAGCGCCCGATGCCCCACTCCACAGCGGCCCGTTTCATACTGTCGCTGAGACCGCCCTTGACCGATTCGATGTCGCTGTCGTCAGCGCCGTCCCACTTGGTCAGCCACTGCTTCCGCTCATGGAAATAGATGGAGATTCCGCACAGCTGGGCCTTTCCATCTTTCCAAGGCTTAAACTCGTTGTGCCAGCCGTCAATGCCCACCGTATCGTCCAGGCGGTTTTGTATGGCCCGGTTGGTGACATAGGGGACGGCGAGACCCTTGGTTTTCTCCTTATTGGTTGCCGAGACACGCCACTCAATATCCCCGTTGGGGAAGGGCGCGGTGAGCGCCTGGCGCAGCTCCTCCGGTGTTTTCTGCCACATAAAGGCTTCCTCCTTATCACATAGCTTCGATAAACCGCCCCAGCGTCCATTCGTTGGGGATCAGGACGTCCGAATAATAGAAGGACGGCTCTTTATCCTTCAGGAACTCCATCAGATCCCGGTACTCCAGCCCCAGCTTGTTGTGGGTCTTGTAATAGGAGTGCATATTGTTGGGGATACTGAGGAGAAAAGCGGGAAGATTCACCGCCTTGTGGAGCTTTTTGTAGGTGGGCATGGTATTGGCGCCCACGCACAAATGCCCGCTTCCCTCACTGACGTTGGAGAAGGGGTAGTGATACATCACCGTATCCGGCGTGGGCGTTTCATCCGCCACGACGCCGATCCGGCAGTCGGATACTTTCCCTTCCGCGTTGGTGGAAAACCTGAATACCATCCGGGGGATGGGGAAATGAGAGTAGGGGGTGTCGTACAGCGTCATATCCGCATAGAGCTTTGGATGCCACAGCACGAAACGCTTTCCCTCCCGTCCCTGCCAGACAGAAAGGCAGTTCAGCGGCAGGAACCCGCTGGAATAGCCTGGATCTTCTGTCCGCAGGCTGTTTTTGAAGCAGCTTAAAAGGGTCTGCCGGTCGATTTCCTTCCGGGTAGTAACCAACCCCTCCTGCTCCTCAATGGTGATCTTGCCCTGCCGGGGCGAAATACAGATTTTAATGTCATTTTCGGCGTTCATCACGCGGCCTCCTTCTCCGTTGCAGCCGGCACAGGCAGACGGATCACCTTCGCTCCGACCTGCTTCGCAAGACGGCTTTCCAGCTTTGGGATCGTCTCCTCACAGAAATCAAGGATAGAAAAAAGAGCTTCTATCAGATCATAGTAGACCGCAAACTCCTCGAACAGGAAAAGGACGAGTTTGGCCCCTTTTTTGTCCTGTGTGCTGTCGATCCAACGATAATCGTAGCAATAACTGTTAAGCCGTATCTGCCTGTGGACTGCGGACTCCAGATCCTTCGCAAACGGGTTTTCCACCTTTGTGATCCCCTCAGCCGCTTCAAGCCTCCGGCACAGATTGTCATAGCGGGTCAGAAGCGGGTCGCGGAGGACATAGACGTCTTGATCCGATCTGTAATGGTCCCGGTCAATATATTTCTCCGGCTGATAGTAGTAGCGGCTGTCAGCGAATACACACCCTACAGCGGTTTGTTCAAGCTGGGACAACTCATCCCAAGAGATCGTAATGTCATCGTCCAGACAGTCCAGTAGCTCGTTCAGCTTGTCGTGGTCGTAAAAGATTTTCGCGATATAAAGACTTTGCATAGGATATTCTATGTCAAAATTAAGGCTCATACAGTGGCCTCCTCACAAAAATGTCCGGTCTTTTACACAGATAGGTAAGGCTTCGCACAGTGTTTGGTTCAGCTGCGTCAGCTGGTATTCCCGACAACTGCGCTTTTGCAGGTACTCCACCAACTGAGGCGGGTCATAAAGCTCGAACTGCTCAAAGTCAATATCCCGCAGACGGGGATAACAGCCCTTTGCCAGCATGGGAAGAATGGTTTCCAGCAGGTACGGACTGACATCCTCCTGCTCCTTCTCATCCACCAGCGTCTCGGGCGCTTCGCGCAGCAAACCGGACAGCAGAGCAATATCTGTAAATGCCGGCATGGTTTCAGCCCTCCACAGGCCACAAGTCGGCCACACAGATGGCGTACCGGTCAACCTGGGACAGGATCTGCTGTTCCTGCTTCTCCTCGATATAGCTCTTGTTGAGTCCCAAGTAATAGAGACAGGCCGCACAGGTGATGTCACCCTGGAAAAAGCGGTTGCCGCGCTCCAGTTCCAGGCACAGCTCCGGGTCATCGCGCCGGAACGCCGTAACGGTCATACCGATGCTTTCATCAAGCTGCTGGAAAAGTACCGTCCGGCCTCTGCTGCGTATCCGCAGGTTACGATTTGCCAGCTCCATTTCCTGCGCCTCCCTTGCGGCCAGATAGCGCATGAGGAACACATTGGGTTCCGTCCGGCCCAGCGCCACACTATAGGGAGGCAGGCCGGGCAAAACAGCGGGGGAAATTCTTGAGCAGATCCGGCCCAGCAGCGGCTTCATGGCGTCCGCCGCCCGATTCCACAGCATGGCCCGGAGATCCGTTAGGTCGGATTCATTCCGGAGCATGGCTTGGCCTGTATCCCCCAGCGGCAATACAACAGTAAAATGGTTTTTGTTATCCATATCGCAATTCTCCTTATCAGAATTTGATGATTCAATAGTCCTCTGCCAGCATGATCGTGGTAGCCGAACGGTCTTCTTCCGTAATAATCAGGAATTTGCGCCCGTTAGAGCGGTAGGCGGATACCAGCCGCCCTCCATGTTTGAGTGCCTGATCGTTCATCGCTTTGTCCCTGTCGCTGACATCGCCCCAGTCGCAGCTTAAATGGCGGCGGACGGCATCCAGCATTTGGGGTTTGGGTATTACATTTGCGGCGTTGGCCGTCATCAAAAGGCGGCCGGGCGCAAAATGTCCATAACTGATTGATTTCGGCATGACATAGCCTCCTTGGAAATTGGTTTACGCCAGAGAGCGAAAGCCATTGGGCGTAAGAAGGTTGAAAATCATCCGGTTAGAGATGGTGTCCCGGTATTCTGTGGAGATCAGCCGTCCGCTCTCCGAGCGGTGTTCTTCCGACATGCTGCGCCGCTCCTTGATGATGCGTCCCTTGATGATGTGGGGGTAATCGCATTCCATCAGACCGTTAATGAGTCCCGAACCCCCAATCAGTCCGACCTGACTGATGCTCAGCGGCAGTGGCGGACGTTTGACCTCGCTGTCCAGTTTGCTTCTGGCAAGTATACGCTCAAAGCTGGAGGACGCTTTCAGCTGCCGCGCCAATTCGTCCTCATTGAACTCGGCGCCGCGGAAGTTTTCCACTTTCAGAGCAGATGCCGGAAGTGCGTAGCGCCCAGCCTCCAGCTTATCCAATGTGGGCAGCTGTTCCGGATGGGACGCGGCCTTGCACAGCCGCTCTGCCTCCGTCTCGTTGTCTGTCCTCTGCCGCCGCAGGCCCATGACCGCCACCTGCTTGAACTTTTTGAACTCCCCATCCATAAAACGGTGGATGGACACGTCCTCGAAGTTGTCGCAGAACACGCGGCAAATATCCTCGGTCAAGCGGTAGTAGGGAACGATATAGACCATAAGGCCGCCCCGGGTCAGAAGCGGAAGGCTTTCCAGCAGGAACCGCTTTTCATCCCTGCTGCGTCCTCCGTTTTCCGACAAGACGGACAGATAGGGCGGGTTGAGAAATACCACATGGAACGCCCCAAAGCTGATATGCGCGCCGAAGAAGCTGCCAAAGCCTACCCGGTGGAGCTGGGCCTGGGCCTGCTCGGCGCGGCTGCGGTCCAATTCGACGCCGTAGCAGAAGCAGTTGTTTCCTGTGGCCATTCTCCGAAGGGCTACGCCGGTCCCGCAGCAGGGATCAAGCAGATTGGTGGTAATGCCGCTGGGAAAGGCAATTCCCCGGGTAATCAGCGTCACATGGTCCGGGTCGGTGGGATAATACCCCATGCGGACGTTGTTCATCAGTCGGCCGATCACTGAAGCGTTGGTGGTCTGGTTGGTGGGCAGGCTGCCGGCGAAGCGTTTGAGGGCCGCTGTCAGCTTGCTGTAATCCTTTGTCATCAGCTGAAAAGCCGCGACCTGCGCTGCGAGGCTCTCAGCGGTGCCGGCCAGCGGGTGCTCCAACTCCAGTAAAAACGGGCGGGTGGCGTGAATCAAAGTTACCAGTGCGTTGCGCTGCTGCTCCAAAACCTTATAGATCTCAAAGGCTTGTGCCTTTTCTTCCGCGTCAAGCTTTTCTCCGGTCTGCTCTCGATAGACGGGCAGGGCATCTGCGAAAAGGGAGATCGTCTGTGCCTGGTCTGTTAGCTGTTCCAGCGCGAAAAAGCGCTGTGTGTCAGTGCGTTCTACTGCGCCCGCGTCCTGTTTTGTCAGTTCTGCTGTCATAGCCGGGTCTTCCATAGGAATGTCCTCCTTTACAACAAATCGCGCGGGGGCTGCGAATCCAATCACAGCCCCCGCGGGGTAAACGCCTTACGCGGCGTTGTGCGTATGTGCGTTGCCTGTGTGCAAGGGCTGAACGCGCCCAGCACAGCAGGTCAAGCAAAGCCGGCCTGCGGTACCGAGAAATCCTTCCGCGTACAGTTCCGATACGACGGTCCTCCCGTTTATCGTAACCTCGCGGTATTTTCGGATCGTCACCCGCTGTTTTTCAGGCGGCATCGCGAAAACCCGGTTCCACGGCGTGAATATCTTCCCCGGCCGGGAACGGCGCCAGGCGCAGCGCATAGCCGCTGGGCTTCAGCAGGCGGTACAGCGCCGCCAGCCGCTTAAACTCGAAGTCGTCCCACAGGTCGGCGTTGAGCGCGCCAGGCGGCGGCGCGAATGCCTCAAAATCCGGGGCGTCCCCGTTTCCCAGGTCAGGTTCCAGCGTCTCCAGGGCGGATTCCGGCGTGTCCTCAATAGGGACATATTCGGCGTCCACAGGGACCCAGACCGTCAGCGACATCCACAGCCGGCGGAAAAAGCCGGCCAGCAGAGCGCCGGGAATGCTCCTACGCCTGTCGGACAGATTCACTACCTCCTGGGCGCGCAGCTCACCGATCTGGCTCAGAGCCACCGTCAGCCTGGTGGTCTCCACATAGGCCGCTTCCAGACAACAGGACACCACCGCCGCGCCGGATACCCTGACCTCGGAGGCGCACACGCGCTCCGCAGCCAGCTTTCCGGTCGTAATATGCGCCGCGTCAATATCCGCAGCAGACAGAGACCGGCAGGCGATGGAACCGGCGTCTAAAACGCCTTTACCGGAGATGTGACGGGCCTGGATGCTGTTCTCCACGATCAGCACGCCGTCGTTGACGATGTTCCGGCAGGCCAGTGCTTCATAGTGCAGGGTCTTCCCCTTGGGGATGTAGAGATTTTTCATAACTGATATTCCTCTCATAAAATGATAGTAACGGCGTCAAGCCGCCCTGTTCAGGTAGAACGGCAGGACCAGCGCGGTATCAACCTGGTCTGTTAAAATGATGGGCGATACCGGGGTGTTCATTTGCATGGACACCGTATCCAGCTTTTTCGCCCGGAACTGCTGGAGTCCGTCCAGCATATAGCTGGCCCGAAAACCGATCTCCTGCCGGGGGACGTCCTCCATGTTCAGCCGGGAGCGGTAGTCCCCGCTTTTGGTATGCAGCAACAGTACACCGCCGTTAAATCGGATAGGCTCCCTGCTGGGATTGGAAATGAATTTCTCCAGATACTGCAAGTTCCCGACAAAATCCGAAATGTTGACGGTATACCCCTCCGGATAATGCCGGGGGATGGCGGCGTCAAAATCAAGGCTTTCGCCCTCCAACAGCTTGGTAATGATGCGAATATCGCCGCTGTCAAAGGCGGCGCGGCGCTTACCCACCAACAGTTGGCAGTCCGCTCCCTCAAAGACAGGCAGCAGCCTCATCGCGCCGGGCGGGATATGAAAGGGGGCGTCCACACAAAGCGCTTCGTCCCGGTTCATCGCCAGCCTGTGGCCATCCACAGCTCCGATCCGATTGTCGAAAAACTTCACGCACTGGTTGCACGGCCTGATTGAGTCGTCAGACAGCGCGTACTTGATCCGTTCAAACCGCTTACGGAGCGATGCGGTCTGGACGGTATAGGTGTGCTCGGCTTCCACATCGGGCAGCTCCGGAAACTCCTCGGCCGCTGTGACCCGCTGGCAGATCTCTTTGCCGCCGCAGCTGATCCACAAGTCCCCGTCCAGGTCCGTCTTTGTAGGGGCGTGTTCCGGCGGCTGGCCCTTGCGATAGGAAAACTCCAGTTCCCCGGACAAAAACTTGCAGGCGGTGAGAAGCCTCCTGCTGCCGGTCAGGACGAAGGCGCAGGAACCTCCCTCCGCGGGGATAGACGCCTGACACCACAATTCCAGATCCGTACAGGTCAGCGTACAGGCATCGCCGTCAAACCGAACAAGGACTTCCATTAAAGCAGGAATACTGCACTTTTTAGGAGCCACTTTCAGGACTTTTTCCAGTGCCTTTTGAAATTCGCCCGCATTGACAATACATCTTGCATCCATCATGCTGCTTTCCTCCGCTTTTTCTGTTTTTGATAGGCGCGGATATTTACCGTTTTGGTGGAAAAGGTAGCCTGCTGCACCGTACTGCTGCCCACCACCAGAATGTTGTAGATGATCGTCACCACCGCTGTAGCGGCCATGAGATTGGCTGCAATCGTCTGGGGTGCGGACAGCGACGCGTCCGCGCAGGACACCTCGGATGGAAACAGGTCGTCCGGCTGGGCCATATCGGGATAGAGCGCGCCCACCGGTTTATAAATTGTTTTTCCGCCGCGGCGGATACCACACACCACCTGTCCGGTATACTCTCCGTTGCCGGAATCAATGTAGACCAGTTCCTTTGTGCGCAGGAACACCTCATGGCACAGCTGGCGGGAGCGGTTATTATCCACCGCGCCGATCAGGATCACCAGCTCCGAAATGGTCTCGGGTGTTTGCACATAGGTTTTCGGATCGGTAACAAAACGCCCTGTACGCCAGGACCGGGGCGCAATCAGTTCCTCCAGCTTCTCCGCGTTTTCGATAAAGTCCGGGACATAGGAGGTCTCCAGGCCGAACACATTGGAATACCGCTCCGCCACCACCCGGGCCTTGTTCAGCCCCAGGTCGGCTTTCGTGAAGTTTTGGCGCACCAGGTTCTTTTCCTCCACAATGTCCCCATCGCAGATGACAAATTGGACCGGGCGTTCCAGCGCGTAGAGCAGGCGGTAGAGGTGGGGGGCGATGTGGCCCCCGGTGCCGCCCGCGCCGATCATTACGATTTTGACCGGCCGTATTTTTGAAAAGATCATGCCGCCGCCTCAAGGAATCGACGCGTTACATCTTCCGCCGGCTTGATCCGGTCCAGCCATGCCAGCGGAATATCCCCTTCTGGCATCGGCTCCAGCACCTGCGCTGGAGAAATCTCACAGAAATGCCCTCCGTTGCACACGCGGACAGACAGCTCCGGATAGTAGCGGTTCAGACGGCCCATTACCATATAGACCCGATTGGCGCGCTCGTCCCGGTCGTCCGTAGGGGAGAACTCGGCGGGCATATCGTTGTGGGAGTGCAGATCGGCGTAGTGGAGATACCGCTCGTCATTGAGCAGATCGTCATCCAGCACCGCATCCACGAACTCCTTGCCCACCGTCTGCGTCGGCACATAGAGGAAAAACCGTTTCTCCTCCCGGTCCCAATAGATATGCACCAGAGCCTCCAGCGGACAGCCGCCCTTCCCGTTATCCATCAGGCAGCGAAACAGCGTGACCGCCTGCTCCATCAGGCTGTAGGGAATGAGGGGCAGGGCCGGAGCAAAACCGGCCCTGATGTCGTCCAAGTACCTCACGCCGCTGGTGGGCGTGATAAACTCGCCGGCGCATGTCACGCGCCGCTCATATACCCGGCCGTCCTGCGCAGGGATGAAGGAGATGGCCTTTTTCGATGCTCTGGCGTCAGCCAGGCGGGGGAAAATACCCTTGTAGGCGCACTCCCCCTTCTTCTGCATCGTCACTTTCGGCTTCACGATGCACTTGGGCCGCTTATCAGCGGCCTTTTTCAGCGCGTCCATGAACTCCTTGGAGCTTTCAATCTCCCGCTTGAGATTGCCGATCTTGGTCTTGCGCGGCGTGGCCACGTTCTTTACGATTTTCCCGTAAGTGACCGTCCAGGAAATGCTCTGGGCTTCGTCAAACTCCGGGAAATCATCCGCCTTGGCAAGGCGCAGCTCCTCAAAGGTCTGGTCAACATTTTCGATGGGCTCCTCACTGCCGTTGTAAGAGAAAACGGGGAGCTGTGCGAAAATGGGCGCGGCGGTCTTCGCCGCGTTCTTCTTCTCCTGAAGGTCCATGGCGGCCAGCAGGGGATTGGTCTCCTCCGTAGTCTGAGCCGGAGGTGTTTTTGGCGTCTCCGCGGAAGCAGGGACTGCCGGGGGTGCGGCCGGAGGGGGCGTCTGGGTGGTTCCCAGCTGATCCTGCGCCTGCTGTCCGGGCGCCGGGGACGGTGTGACCGATGCGGCCTCTCCGGAGGCGGGTGCCTCCGTCGGGGGTGTCATCTTGGTGAAGGGATTCTCCACCTCATCCGCACTGCCCAGGTCGGTGAATGCGACGCCGCCTGCACCTCCGAAAAAATCTCCGGCATCCTGGCCTGTGCTCTCTCCGGGAAAGCTGAACAGATTGTCACTCATGGTTTTGCTCCTTTCATTTTTTTGTGAGGACGCAAAAAACCGCAGTCCTCTCCCGAAGGAGCAGACTGCGGTTTTTG
>OFGH01000746.1_pt1 | contig 26609 bp, 16 predicted proteins | sample 1521721 | NCBI WGS metagenome assembly OFGH01 (sample SAMEA3504132, study PRJEB24116) | mouse gut metagenome | biome: mouse gut; feature: mouse-associated habitat; material: faeces | place: Denmark | collected 2011
GCCGGTGTGGCGGGCGGAGAGGATGATCTCGCCCACGGGGTCCTTCCCGACGGCGACGCGCTCGGCCTCCGTCTCCTCCAGACCGTGGTCCATGGAGTTGCGGACGATGTGCATGATGGGATCGCTGATGCCGTCGACGATGGTCTTATCCACCTCGGTGTCCTCGCCGATGAGGGTGAGGCGGGCGCGCTTGCCCAGCTTCTTGCTCATATCCCGGACGATGCGGTTCATCTTCTGGAAGGTGCTGGACACGGGCACCATGCGCAGGGACATGGACACATCCTGCAGATCATCGGTGAGCTTGCGCAGCTCCCGGGCGGACTTGGAGAAGTTGTCAAGGCGCAGCCCCTTCAGATCCGGGGAGGCGGTGACCATGGACTCGGTGATGACGATCTCGCTGACCACCGCCATCAGCTGGTCCAGCTTGGACAGGTTGACGCTGATGAGGCTCTCCTTGGCGTGCTGCTGTCCGGCGGCGGGGGCGGGTGCAGGCGCGGCCTTGGCCGCGGGGGCTTCGGCCTTGGGGGCCTGAGCGGCGGGAGCGGGGGCCTCGGACTTGGGGGCCTCCTGAGCGGGGGCGGGAGCGGGCTTGGCCGCGTCCACCGGCTGGTCCTCCCGGACGGAGCCGGCATTCTTCACGCCGGGAATGGCGCTGCTCCGGTCGTCGGCGGTGCGGAACCAGACAAAGAAGCCCTGGTCGGCAATGATGTCCGAGGTGGAGGGATCGGTCTCCACATTTTCGGGGACGCAGATAAAGTCTCCGCAGTAGTCCTTTACGTTGTTGATGAGCATAAAGGCCCGGAGGTTCTCCATGCCGCTGCCCTCGTCAAAGAATACATGGATGCCGTAGGGGTAGTCCTGGTTGACGGCGCTGACGGCGGGAGCGGCGGCCTGGGCGGCGGGAGCGCTTTCATCGGCGGCCGGGGCCTCCTCGGCGGGAGCGGCGGGGTTGCCCTGAATTTTATCAATCAGGCTATTAATTTTATTTACGATGTTGTCGATAGACTGAGAGAGGGGGTCTCCATTTTCAACTTTTTCAATTTCCCCCCGGAAGAAGTCCACAGCCTGGAACAGCATATCGAACAGTTCCGGCTTTGTCTGCTCCGGAACCACATCCATCCCCTTTTCGCGGACGATGAAGAACATGTCCTCGATCCGGTGAGCCACCGTCATCAGGGAACTGAACTCCATCATGGCGGAAGAACCCTTGATGGTGTGCATGATACGGAAAATCTCATTGACACTGTCCTCGGAGAATGTATCCGCCTGTTCCGCAGTCAGCAGGATCCCGTCCAGCTGCTCCAGCAGGGTGTTGGTCTCATACAGATACATATCCAGAATGCTGTCGCCCATAAAAACGCCACCTTTTCTTAGTTTGCTTGACGGAGGGTACAGACCTCAAGGGCATAGTACACCTGCCTATCTATAATCATACTCATTATATCGGCACTGTCAATTAGAAAATTAAGATTCCCAGAAAAAAAACAAAGTTTTACTGAAATGGGGTGTCGCCAATGCCAGATCTGCTTGGTGTGACCAACCCGGTACCGGGCCATGATAACAGCAACGTAAACCGAAATATTCCCGTATCGCCCAACGATACCCGAATCCAGAACGCCCCTGACCCATCCCGGGTCAGCCGGCCGGACAACCGGACGGAGCGGCAGGACACCGGCGATTCCACCGGAAGCCAGGCTTTGCGCTACGACTCCAACTTCGCCGCCTTCCTCCAGCGCATGGCCGGCACCCCCGGGATGGGGGAGAGCCTGCGCGCCCTCTTCGCCATGTTCGAGGGGAAGGTGGTCTCCTCCGGCATCGAGGAGGGGCTGGCCAGCGAGATGGGCGCCCTGCTCAACATGCTGAAGATGGACGAGAGCCAGCTGGGGAAATTCCTGTTCTCCCAGATGGCCAACGGCACCCGCTTCGGCGGCGCCCTCTTCGACGTGCTGCGGAGCGCCTACGCCTCCAGCGGCTCCGAGGCGGTGCGGAACAATATCCTCCAGTTTCTGAAGAAGTATGGGGATTACTCCTCCACGCCCCACATCCAGGGCAACCTGCTGCGCACCCTGACCAAGCTGACCCGGGCCATTCCGGCCAGCTGGGGCAGCCAGCTGCTGCCCATGGTGTCCCAGCTGGAGGGGAAGCTGAACGGCGGGGACCGGGCGGGGGCGCTGAAGCTGCTCCAGGGCTCCATCCTCCCCTTCCTGTCCAACTACACCAGCAAGACCAACGACATGGGCCTGTCCCGGACGCTGATCTCCATGCTGGCTCTGGACATCTCGCGCTATGAAAACGGCGGCGAGGAGGGCCTGCTCCAGGCCTTCCACCAGCTCACCAGCAGCCCCGGGCTGCGGGAGAAGCTGGGGGGGCTGTCCGACGAGGCGCTGCTGAAGCTGCTGGACAGCACCAGCTTCGCCAAGGCCGCCGAGGGGGACCAGTTCGCCTCCCAGCTGTCCAGGGCCGCCCAGCAGGCCCTTCAGGGAGGGGCGAAGAACGAGGTGCAGGAGGCTTTCCGCAACATCGTGTCCGCCTTCCTGGTCAACGAGAGCGTCCACATGCCCCTCAACCATATCCTGCTCCCCCTGGAGTGGGACGGAAAAATGGCTTTTTCCGAGATGTGGGTGGACCCGGACGCCGAGGAGAACCTGAAACGGGGCAAAGGGGAGCGGCCCAACACCCTGCGCTTCCTGTTCAAGATCGACATCCAGGGCCTGGGCTTTTTCGACATGGTTCTGGCCTGTCAGGGGGAGCGGGTGGACGTGCAGGTGTTCTGCCCGGAGAAGGTGACGCCCTTTACCCAGCTGGTTCAGGGGGAGCTTTCCCGCATCCTGACCGACAACGGACTGTCCGCCGGCGCGGTACAGGTCCAGCGCATGGACCGGCCGCTGACCATATCCGGGGTGTTCCCCCGGATCTTTGAGGGGGAGAACAGCATCAATGTCAAGATATGATAACCGGGCCACCAACCGCGCGGTGGCCCTGAGGTATGAGGGCGAGGGCGCGCCTGTGGTGGTGGCCTCCGGCATGGGATATCTGGCCGAGCGGATGATCGAGGTGGCCGCCGAGAGCGGCGTGCCCATCTATGAGGACAACTCCCTGGCCACCATGCTGTCCCAGCTGGCCCTGGGCCAGGAGATTCCCGACGCGCTGTATCAGGCCATCGTGGAGATATACGTCTACTTTTTGAATTTTGACCCCAACGACCCGGACAAGGCACGCCGGGAGCGGGAGGCGCTGGCGGCCCAGGCGGAGCAGGCGGCCCTGCAGGCCCCGCCGCCCGAAGAGAGACCGGAAGAGAAAGGAGAGTCCTGAATGGAAAGGGAAGAGAGGCTCTATTTGATCCTGGACAGCCAGGGCGCCCCCCTGGCCAACGCGGTGCTGGAGTCGCCGCTGAACGCGGAGATGCTTCAGCTTCGGGTGCTCAACGACAAGATAGAGGCGGTGGCCGAGCACCGGGAGTTGCAGCTCATCGGCATCGACGACGGCTCCCCCGACCGGGTGGGCGTCATCGTCCGCCAGCGGGGCGACCAGCTGGTCGTCCAGCCCACCGCCGCCCTGGGCCCCGCCGCCCGGGAGAACCTGCGCATCCTCACCGACTTTGAGAGCGTGATGTATCCCGTCTCCGGATACTGGGCCGGCCGGCGCGCCTTTAAGGCCAAGGACCTGAGCTGCGGCGGCATCGCCTTCTGGTCCACCATTCTGCTGGAGGACAGGGAGATCGTGGAGATGGTCCTGCCCGTTACCGACTCCCCACTGCTGATTAAGACTCAGGTGCTGCGGACGCTGCCGGACGAAACCTCCAGGCTGCCGCTGTACGCCGCCAAGTTCGTGGACCTGATCCACGACGAGGAGGCCCTGATCCGAAAGGCCGTGTTCAGCATCCAGATCCGTACCGCCAACTGAGACCGCACGCTTTGAGCGCTGTCCCGCGTGAGTAGAAAGGAGAACCACGTATGTTTCATAAAGACGGAAACTGGCGCCGCACCTGGAAGGGGCGGGCCTTTTCCCTGTTTCTGAGCGCCGTCCTGCTGCTGGGGAGCGTCCCCGGGTTCGTTCTGCCAGCCTCCGCCCACTGGGCCGACCCCTACCTGGATACGCTGGTGGACTGGGGCGCGATGCGGGCTGACCAGATCGCCGACCCCGACACCCCCCTGACCCGCGCTGAGTTCATGGCGATCATCAACCGGGCCTACGGCTATCAGGAGATGGGGGAAATGCCCTTTACCGACGTGTTGGAGAGCGACTGGTTTTATGACGACGTGGCCATCGCCTACAACGCCGGCTACATGAAGGGCACCTCGGCCACCACCGCCGCCCCCAACGCCCGGCTGACCCGGGAGCAGGCGGTGTGTATTCTGGGGCGCAACATGATGCTCAAGGAGACGCCGGGGGAGGACCTGGGCTTTGCCGACAGCCGCTCCATCAGCGGCTGGGCCCGGGGCATGGTCAAAACCGCGGTGAACAACTACATTGTCACCGGCTACCCCGACGACACTTTCCGCCCCAAGAACGATATCACCAAGGGACAGATGGCCGTTCTCGTGACCCAGTGCGTGGGCACCCCGGTCAAGCAGAGCGGCGCCTATGAGCTGGGCGACGTGTCCGGCAATCTCACCATCACCGCGCCCAACGTCACCCTGCGCAACACCACCATCAGCGGGGACCTGTATGTCTCCGGCGGCGTGGGCCTGGGCGGCATCAAGCTGGAGAACGTGAACGTGCTGGGCCGGATCGTGGTCAGCGGCACCGGCGAGAGCGAGGCCGGCTTCGCCAGCGTCACCATGCGCAATGTCACCGCCAACGAGATGCTGGTGGACAATATGCGCGGCAAGACCGTCACCGTCCGGGCGGACGGCATTACCGAAATCCCCAAAACCATCGTGCGCACCTCCGCCTACCTGGAGGACAACAATACCGACGACAAGGGCCTGATGAGCATTGAGCTGGACGGCAGCTCAGGCAGCCGGCTCACTCTGGCGGGCCGGATCAAAGAGGTGACCGACAAGACGCCCAACTCCGCGATCCAGGTGGCCAAGGGCACGGTGGCAAAGCTCACCGTGGATGAGGCCGCCGTCAACGCCAGCGTCCTGCTTGACCGGAATACCTCGGTCAAAGAGATGAACCTGGACGTGGGCGCCAACGTCACCGGCGACGGCGACATCGACCAGCTGAGGGTGAACGCCCCCGGCTGCGTGGTGTCCATGCTGCCCGACAAAATTTATATCCGCCCCGGTCTGACCGCCAATATCGCCGGGATCGTGATGGATCACCAGGCGGCTGAGGAGGGCTCCCTGGACCCGCGGCTGCTGTCTGGCTACCCGGCGGCCAGGGATATCACGCCCACCGGCCTGCGCGCGGACTTCGCCGGCAACAAGAAGGGCACCGTCTACTGGGCCGTGAGCAGCATCACCGACGGCTCCATCGGCGAGGATAACCTGATTTCCCCGCCCTCCTACGGCTCCAAGGCGATCCGTAACGGCTCCGTGGCTCTGGCCACCGGCGGCAGCGAGGTCAGCGCCCAAATAACAGGCCTGGCTGTGGGCGGGTCCTACTACCTGTCCGCCATTCTGGTGGACGACCTGGGCAACCGCAGCCCCGTGAAGGTGACCGCCTTCTCCACTCCGGACAACACCGTGCCCGCCTTCGGTCAGGGATATCCCTACATGTCCTTTGTAGGCAAGGCCAATGAGTATGACAACGCGGTTACCGCCCAGGCGGCTGTGATGGCGACCAAGACCTGCAGGATGTACTACGCCGTCCTGCCCGCCGGCGCCGCGGCCCCCACGCCGGACGAGCTGCGTTCCGCCTCTGTCACCTCCAACCTGGGCTACGGCGTGGTGGAGATGGAGAAAAACTATGTGTGGGACGGCGACCGGGCCATTATCGTCAGCCGGCGGCTGGACCAGCAGAAGAACTATGTCCTCTACCTGTGGCTTACCGACGGCGTGAACAGCTCCGCGGTGACCAGTCTGGCGTTCAGCACCCCGGACGTGACCCCGCCCGAGTTCGTGGCGTTCCCCAAGGTGAACGGCGACGCCCAGGCCAACACCGTGCCCATGACGGCCACGATCAACGAAAACGGCACCATTTACTGGGTGGCGGTGAAGTCGGGCGCCGACTACCCCCTGCCCAATCCCAGCAATGAAAACGAGAACACAGAGGGCAACAAGACCGCCCGCCTGGACAGCGAATACGCCAAAATCCAGGTGGCCAACGGCATGAACGCCGTGAGCAGCGGCCGCGTGAACGCCACGGCCAACACCCCGGTGGCGAACCTGAACATCACCGGCCTGCAGGCCGAGACCTCTTACGATGTCTACTTCCTGATCCGGGACACCGCCGGGAACGACGCGAGGAGCGTCTACAAGCTGGAGGGGGGCATCCGGACGCTGGATACCGGCGCGCCCACCGTCCGGCAGATCTTTACCAGCGTGGACCCCCAGGACCCCGCCAGACCCAGACGGGATACCTCCATCGTGCTGGAGTTCAGCGAGAATGTTCGCCTGGGCGGCTGCAGCAAGGACCTGCTGAGCATGTACCAGGCCACGCAGGAGGGCACCACCTCGGAACGGGAAACGGCCCTGAACGAGTTGGTGGAGGCTCTGCGCAGGAACATCGACCTGAAAATCAAGGAGAGCGGCCTGAGGCCCTCGGTGGTCAGAGGCAACCCGGGCGTGAGCGAGGACAAATGGGCGGTGGACTTCTCCAAAGCCCAGGTGGTCAACGAGGAGGGCAAGGTCCAGCTCATCTTCCCCAATGAGGAGAACGGGGGGCTGCGTCTGGAGAGCGGCGGCACCTACTTCTTCCAGGTCAACATCAACTCCGCCAGCAAGATCACCGACCTGGGCGGCCATGAGATGGACCCCTCGCCCGTCACGCTGGACGACTTTGTGATGGTGTTCGCCCAGATAAACCTGACCTCCGATGAGTTCCGGCTGGTCGACAAGCACTGGCCCGAGGCGATCAAAAAGGAGAATGAGGATAACGAGAATAACGGAGTGAACATCGGCCCCTATAAGGTGAACTTCAAATTCCGCCTGACGCCGGAGGACACCGAATCGGTGGCGGACGGCATCGCCTACGACCTGCTGCTGTGGACCGACACCAATATCGTCTACGACCTGTACTTCCGGGCGGTGACCGGCGATCGGGGCAAAGAGAGAGTGCTCACGGCGGAGCGGGACGAGAACGGGTTTATTTACGGCATGCCCAATATGTCCGCCAACCCCGATGCCAACGGCTGGGTAAAGCTGGGCACCAATGATGAGTACAACTTCGGTAACCAGAGCAAGGGGCGGCCCGGCAAGCGCCTGCACTACACCTTTAACGGCTGCACCAGCAATACCGGCGACGGACTGCCCGACCTGAATACCCTGAAAAGCAAGGCGGACGGCCAGCAGGTGTTCTACGACTTCGCCGTCGTGGTGCGTAAGCTGGATAAAGAGACGAATCCGGACGCCTGGGGCGGGCACGTCAAATTCTATGTGGACGTGGCGGCCGGCTACCCCTCCAACATAGCCAATCTGGGCAGCCAGAACGTATTCATTGCCACATGGGACAAATTCCTGGCGGATAAGCTGAGCGGCGGCGGCGGCGAGTCGCTGGGCTCGGCGGACCGCTATGAAAACGACCCCAGGCAGCTGTTTATGCCATGGGACCCGAAGGACAAGATTCAGCCCGAGTTCAGCAGCACTCTGCCGGAATTCAGGCCTGACGACATGGACGAGACCAAGGTGACCATGACGGTGGGCCTGGCCGACAACCGGGCCGGCACCATCTACTATGTGGTGGGCTACGCCAACCGGAACACCGGCGTGCCGGAGACCTCGAACACGGCCGACTGGGAGCCCTCCGTGATCACCCATCTGGTGGACGGCAGCAAGATCAGGCCGGAGCTGGTGCCCCGAAACGGCAAGGAGCGGACAGCCGGAGACCCGCCCATGCCCGAGCTGGCTGAGAACGCGCCCCTGGACACCAATATTCAGGCCCCCGATGAAAGCTGGATCGAGGACAATATGGTGGTGGCCCACGGTTCCGTCGATTACACCCCCGGAGCGCCTAAGGACGTTCTCCTGGAGGGCCTGATGCCCGACCGCACCTACTACGTCTATTTTGTCATCACCGGCGCAAGCGACGTGCCCTCCGAGGTGCAGATTTACAAGTTCAAGACCGATCCGGTGAGCAAGCCCATTATCAAGATCGACAAGAACAACCCCGCCACCGGCAAGAACGGCCGCGCTGAGATTACGAACATGAACGAAAACATGGACATCATGCTGACCTATAAGGTGTTTACGAAGCAGTCCGCGACGGCGCTGTATTCCTGGCTGAGTACGCCGCTCAGTGGGGTGCTGGCCGCGGGTATTACAAGCAGCATGCTGCCCGATCCTTATGCAGACATGACCGTTTATGAGGCGCTGGCCGAGCCGTATGACTATAAGAAGGCCTCGAAGGACGGCATGGTGACCCAGGGCAAGCACTTCCCCACCAGAGGTTTGGGCGAGCCGGAAAACTACAACAAGGCCTACTCCGTATTTGACCTCTACGCCTCCAATTCCATCAAAACGGATGTATACAACATGCTGACGTACGACAACACGACTCCCACTGCGGACAACAGCGAGGGGGAGGAGCTGGTGAGCCGGGGAGAAACCAAGGACGGCGCGGATAATCTGATTCCGGGCACTCCGTACTATGTGATCGCCATGGCCCGCAAGGAGCCGGAGGACGAGACTGAGGCACAGAAGAGCCCCAGCGAGCGCTATTCCTTTATGGGCGCTGAGCTCATGATCGGCACCCAGGCCCCCGCGGACCTGACCTTCATTGACGGTGACCTGACTGTGGACAACGACGGAAATGTCACCGGCGGACAGATCATACTGAGCTTTAACACGGTGCTGTATACGCAGAGTAACACTAAGCTGGTGGACGATGACATCAAGACCGGGAGTAACTTCTTTACCGGATCCCCGAAGGGCATTGATCGGAATAACAGCAGCGTGTCAAACAGCGCCGAGGGCGCCGGCAGCAGCACTGATATTATCCTGATGCTGGCGACGGAGGATGATGACGGTAATAAGATCAATTTGGAGACCGGCGGCGTTTCGGCCACTGTGACCGCAAATAAGCTGCTCAATGAGTATAAGGTGCCGTCTAACGCGATACTGAGGATCAGCTCCAGTGGTGGACTCAGCGGAGAGGACGCAGAGAACTGGTATTACACCTACTACATCGATGTGGTATGGACCGCGAACGACTCTCAACTGACGAGCAAGAACGAGAGGATCCCCGTTGGCGGAGTAACGGTGACGAAGCCGAAGCCCGTTGTGCCCGCTCCCCCCGCGGCCAGCGGAGCCAGCACCAGCTTTACCGTGAGCAGCACCGACACGGTGAACGGCACGAGCCGGATCAGCTTCAACACGCCGCTGTACGCGGGCGAGGATACGCCGGTGACCAGCGCGAAGCAGCTGTCCGAGATCGCCGACGAGATCAAGGGCATCGACTTGAGCCAGAGCCGGATCGTCACCTCTGATGACGGGACAACGCTGATTCTCAAGCTGAAGGGCAAGGCGGAGGACGTGTCCCTGAAGATCAGCGGCGGCAAGCTCACCAACTCCGCGGGCGAGGCCGCAAAGGAGGCGCTGAGCATCCAGGTCGAAAAGCGGGTCGAGACCAACCAGGCGAACATGAAGCTCAACAACTTCTATACGGATGTCTCCTGGGGCGACCAGACCTGGACAGATAAGGGAACCAACAAGTAACCAGCACGGGAGCGGGCCCCGGTCCGCTCCCGCCGCCCCATTTGAAAAAAAGGAGTGCTTTCAATGCGGAAGACCTTTGCCCGATATTGTATTTCCCTGCTGCTGGGGCCGCTTTTGGCGGCTTTGCTGGTTGGAACGGCCGCGCTGGCGGCCGGCCCGGCCAGGGCCGGAGACGCTTCAACGTCTTCGGGTTCGGCCTCGTCTTCGACGACGCCTCCTAACATTGTTGTGGCCGTCAACGCCTCGGAATCAGGCTCGCTCCCCGTGGGAAACACCAGGAAACTGACCGCCACCGTTACGGTGGACGGTAAGGCGGAGACGGACCCGAGGCTTGCCTGGGAAAGCAGCAACCCGAACGTTGCCACGGTCGACGATGGCACGGTGAAGGCCGTGGCGCCCGGCGACGTCGTGATTACGGCGACCTATACGAAGGACAATAAGTATTCAAGAAGCGCAACGTACGCCGTTAAGGTGGTCACCGCGTCGGTGAAAAGCCTCGCGCTTACGATTGACGGAAAGGACGGGTCAACACCGGACAAGACCGCCCAAATAAATACCTCCGTCGGCGGCAGCGCGGCGGCGAGGGTGAAGGTCACGCCTACATGGAGTACGCCGGACGATAATAAAGACCGGCCGTTTACAGAAGGGGAAAAGAAAAAACTGGAGTGGTCCGCCAGGATCATCCAAGGGAGCCAGTTTATCAGCCTGCCCTATGACAAGGGAAAGGGAATCCCCAGCGTTCTGGTGAGGGGCCTGAAGCCTACCGGCACAGAGAAAGCCGTGGTCGAGGTGGAGGTCACCTATCAAAATGTGGGCCTCGGCGTGGCGGCGGTGAAAAAGAGCATCAGCTTTGAGGTCACGGTGGACGCCACCACCCAGGTCGTCATTACGGAGTACGCCGTTGAGACCCGGAAGGTTACGCTGACAAAGGGGACATCCAAAACTCTCCAGGCCTATGTCGTGGAGAACGGCTTGTGGAAGGACGACGATGATATTACCTGGTCCCTGGGGAAAACAGGGGTCGTGAGCATCACGCCGAGTACCGGCAAAGAGATTACGGTGGCCGCGCTGGCCGAGGGCGAGGTTACGCTCACCGCGAGGCATACAACGAGCGGGGCAGAACGCGCGGTGACCTGTGTGGTCAGCCCGGAGTCCTCCGGCGGGAATGAACCCGGCGGCGAGGACCCCAAGCCCCCCGCCGGCGATACGCTGCCCGCCGGCGTCACGGCGCAGGTGAAGATCACGGCCCCTGTCGCCGGGGCAGAGGGCGTATACGCGATGGAACCGGGCACAGAGGATATCAAGCTGGAAGTCACGTTTACAAAGGGCGGCTCTACGACCCCGGGAACCTTCGAGTGGTCGTCGAAAGACGGCGGGTTCGCCATATACATCGACGGCAGCAATCGGTATGAGGTTCCTATCGTGTGGAAGAGCAGCGACGAGAACGCGGTGAAGGTCAAATCGGTGGTCTCCGGCGCCAACGGCAGGTATGTCCTTGTGGCCGACCAGCCCGGAAAGTCCACCCTCTCGGTGTCCGTCGCCGGATCGCAGCCAGGTACGCTGACGGTTGAGGTCAAGGGCTTCAGCCTGAAAGCCAACAGGTTTGAATTGTATGAAAACGGAAGTATGGAGCTGAAGGACGCCGTTGTGCCTTACGGCGGCGCAGACGCCGGCGACCTGACCTGCTGGTCGGACAACTCCACCGTGGCCGCCTGTGTGGGCGGCAAAATCGAGGCCTATAAGCCCGGCACCACCACCTTTACGGTCAGCGACCCCAAGCGGGGCTTCCGGGCCAGCTTTGACGTTGTGGTCAAGGCCGACCCCAACGCCACCATTCCCTCCACCGGCTCCATCACCATCAAGAGCAGCCAGACGCTGGAGTTTTCCGATCTCCTGTCCAGCTTCCGCCGGCAGGCGGGAGGAAAGCTGTCCCACATCACCGGCATCAACATGGCCTCCAGCGGCGGCGGCGTCTACTACAAGTACAACACGGCCACCGGGGCCGGCACCGGCGTGGGAGCGGAGAACTACTATCACCCCTACCGGGCGGGCGGCATCCCCTACGGCCAGCGGTCTCTGGAGGACCTGACCTTTGTGCCCAAGAAGGACTTTGCCGGACTTGTGACCATCAACTACACCGGCGTTTCAGAGGACGGCAAGAACTATGTCTGTCAGCTGCTTGTCACGGTAGACCCGGAGAGCGGCTCCAGCGCCGGCATCTCCCTCACCACGCCCTACAACACCGCCCTGCGGCTCAACGGCGACGACTTTAACCGCGTGTGCCGGGAGCGGCTGGGGGTCAAGCTGGACCACGTGGTATTCTCCCAGCCTCCGGAGCGCCAGGGCACCCTGTATACCGACTATGTCGGCCCCGGGAATTACGGGAAGGCGGTCTCTCCCAGCGCCCGGTACAGCCTGAAGCAGCTGGATGACATCTGGTTCGTCCCCGCCCCCGGCTTCAGCGGGACGGTCACGCTCTACTATACCGCCTACGGCACGGGGACCAACGCCGGCTCCTTTGCCGGGCAGGCGAGCATTACCGTGAGCCCGGAGAACGGCGTGGCCATCGGCGGCCTGAGCTTTGACACCGTCCGGGGCAGCGTGGCCCGCTTTGACGATGAGCGGTTCAACACCTACTGCCGCGAGGTGCTCCGGGAGGAGAGCTGGTACGACAGGCAGACCCTCAGCCGTATCCGCTTTGACGCGCTGCCCTCCGCCCGCGAGGGGGTGCTCTACTATGACTACCGCTCCGCCTCCAGCACCGGGACCCGGGCCGATACCGGGACCTCCTACTACTACGGCGCCCGCAATCCCCGCATCGACTGGCTGACCTTCGTTCCGGCGGCGGACTTTGTCGGCACGGTGAGGATTCCCTTCACCGGCTGGACCAGCGACGGAACCAGCTTTACCGGCAACGTGGAGGTCAATGTCCGGGGCGGCACCGGCTACGGGGATATCCAATACGTCTGCGCGCCCGGCCGGTCAGTGAGCTTCCGCAGCACCGACTTTGCCAACCTGAGCCGGGATCTGACGGGCCGCACCATAAACTATATCATTTTCCGGGACCTGCCCGCCAGCTCGGACGGCTCCCTGTACTACAACAGCAGCAGGATCAGCACAACGGGCGCGCGGTATCAGAACAGCAATATCGGCCGGCTGTCCTTCCGGGCCTCAAGCAGCTTTTCCGGCGCGATAGATATCCCCTTTGAGGGCCGGTCCGTCGGCGATGAGGCCTTCAGCGGCGTCATCACGATCACCACCGGAAGCTCCGGCGGCTCCGGAAGCGGCAGCGGCTGGTGGAACATCCGCTACACCTCCAGAGACGGCGAGGCGGCGGTCTTTGACCGGTACGAATTCGACAGCCTGTCCCAGTGGGACACCGGGAGGAACGTGCGCTCGGTACGCTTCCAGGTCCCCTCCGCCAGCCAGGGCGACCTGTACCGCAATTACCGTTCCTCCTCCAATCAGGGGACCCGAATTACCTCCGGCAGCACCTCCATCTCCCGGAGCGGCCTGGACCAGGTAGCCTTTGTCCCGGCCCGGAACTATACCGGGACGGTGTACATCGACTTTACCGCAACCTCCGATGACGGCTCGGTCCTTGACGGAACAGTGGAAATTTCGGTGGAACGGAACACGTGGAATGTACCTGTGACCCCGCCGGCGAGTTTTTACGATGTGCCCTCCAACGCCTACTATGCCGACGCGGTAAGATGGGCGGTGAGCAATGGAATCACCAGCGGCACCAGCTCCACCACCTTCTCCCCCCACCAGACCTGCACCGTGGCCCAGATTCTGTCCTTCCTCTACCGGGCCAACGGTTCCCCCCGGGTGACGGGCTCCAACCCCTTCACCGACGTGCGTACCTCCGACTACTACTATGAGGCCGCCCTGTGGGCCTATCAGAAGGGTATGGTTTCCGGCTCTGCCCTCCGTCCCTTCGCGCCCTGTACCCGCGCCTCAACGATGGAATTTATGTGGAGGGCGGCGGGCAGTCCCGCGGTTTCCGGCAATAGAAGGTTTGACGATGTTTCCGTGAACGCCAGCTACGCGCGAGCGGTAGCCTGGGCCACGGAGCAGAAGATCACCAGCGGCACCAGCTCCACCACCTTCTCCCCCAACAATATCTGTACCAGAGGGCAGATTGTGACCTTCCTTTACCGGGCTATGGGCTGGTAGACACGGCCTCCGCTTCACAAAAAAATTCCCCGGCCATCTTGGCAATGTCATTAAATTAAGGATTTCCTGCACCTGAAAAAAGCGCCCACCACCTTTTGAAAATGTAAAAGGTGGTGGGCGCTTTTTCATGGCCCTTATGCTGTTAAAACATCGGAAACTACTCGAATTTATTTCCCCATAGCCCGGTGAAGGAAGGTGACAATCTGCCCGCGGGTACAGGTAGCGGCGGGAGAGAAGTTGCCGCCGCCTGTTCCGCTGTGATTTCGTTCTCTATCGCCCATGCCACAGCTTGCGCATGGACTGCATTCGTGTAAAAATCAGCAAATCCGCAAATATATCACTTTTTGCGATTCGAATACCATAGAAAATGGTCAAACTTTCTACGTCTAAAAGGAATATCGATACTCTTTTGATCTAGGAGTTCTTCAATGCAGTCATTAAAAGCAAGATAGTTACAAGTAGTCCGCCATTCTCCAATAGCGGACTTTGTAAGTTTGGGTATATAATAAGGCAGGGCATCTTTCACTACTCTATCAAAAATAGAGTAGTCGTCTCGTTCATAAATTTCTACATTATGGTATGTGCAATATTTGGATGCAAAAGAAAAGAGATTGATTTGCCCATTACTTTCGGCAAGTTGACTGACTAATAACGGATCTCCTTGAGAAACCCGAATATCAAAGTCTTGGATACTCAATATCAAATCCACTATTTCAGAAAGGGATATTTTCTTTATATGTGTACTTATGTGGGTGGAATTTGTTAAATCAATGAGTGCAACTTTCATCGCAACCAATTCTCGGTCAACATTCTGGGGAAACCGTTTTAAAACATCATGTATTAAGGTGAAGTTTGAGCCATAGTCTGAAGTTGCAAGGACTTGTTGATGAACATATTCGATATTTTCTCGTGTAAGGGGCAGATAATCTTTTTTGTTGTCAAGATTACGCCCATACGATATTGGTGTACAAGAACTTGATATCATAGATTGTGTTTCTGTTTTCGAACTCTTTTCTTGAGCAACTTTTATTGCTTTTCTAACATACCAATGAGGTCCTCGTTCTCCAAAGGATTCAATGTTAATTCCATTCAGCGACAAATAGTTTCTCAATAAGGAACGCTGTTTTCCCTGCGGTATTTCGCCAGTAGAAAGGTCAATCATATAGGGATACTTATTAAGCGGGCCATTTTTATATAGGGCATATTCTTTCCCCTCAATGGTGATGACTGTATCTGCGTCTTTATATCTTTCTATCATTTTATTTTACCACTTCATTTCAAAAGGCCTCGCCAAAAGCCAATGAAAACGCCCAATAGAAATCTCAACATAAATTATCCCTCCGATAAATTTTATATATGTACCCTGTCCCTCCTTGACAAAATCCAAAACTTTCAGATAGCTCTTTTAAATCAATTTTAGCCTATCGCGGAAGAAATTGCAATAGCGTTTTCGGGAAAAGTCTGCAAAAACAGACTTTCCATCTTTTTCATTGTCATATCCCGGACTTGTTGATTCTTTCGTGTTATATTTTTGATTCTTGCGGCTTAAGGAAATAGCCACCTATTTTTATATCATTTTGTAGACAAGTTGAGAATTTTATTTTCTCTTAACTAAATGCTAGTTTCTGGAAAATTTTCCCACAGAAAAACAGGGGGTGCAAAAATAGCTTTTACAACGTATTTTGGACAGGTTGCAGTTTGAGTGCAAGCGTAATTTCAGCGAAAAAGGAGAAAACCGACCATTTTCTGGTGCATTGACCAGACATGTTGAAATTTTACTGAACCGCAAATCTTAAAAGTGGATTTGCCTGCCATTAAGATAAGGCGGCACATTTTTTTGAAAAATCCCGCGATTTTGGCTCTAAAACCGGCCTTTTCAAAAATAGCGCCACGAAGAAGGGCGGGAGTTCAACCCCCAGCCCCTCTTTTTTTACGCCGCCACGCGATAGGTGAAGCCAACGAAGCCCTTCACTTTCAGTTTGCGCTTGTCTCGCCGTCCCTCCCGGATGGGTACAGTGTATCGGCTGATTTCTTGAAGCAGCTTCTCACTGTCGGCGCTGTTCGTCCTGAAATACTCCCGACAAAGGGCTACCGCCATCTTGAAGTTGACGCGGTAGGCATAAACGCCCTCCGGCGGTTGTTTGACAACTGCTTCCCGCACAATTCTGCTTGTGAAGTTGAACATTGTCAGCGCCGCCCATATCTCCTGCTCTGTGAAAGTGTCCCGTTTGCCGTGGAGATTCACCAGGCCCAACGTGTATTTCAGGTCACGAAAACTGGTTTCAATTCCCCAGCGCAGATGATACAGTTCCCGGATGTCCTCTAATGTGAATGTGCGCGGAAGAGACGTGGCGATTGTCTCAAACTCTCCCGTTTCAAGCTGGAACCGGACAATGCGGATTTTCATTTGATAAGGACTCGGAAAGTCCCAACGCCCCCGGCGCGTCTTTGCGCCCGGTTTGCTTTTTTTCGGGACTTGCAGAAAGATGTAACGCTTCTCTTTATCCTCCTTCGTCTGGGTTGTCGTGATGGTAAAACCGATCTCACAATCCAACTCAAACATGGGCAAACGAGCCACTTCCCGCATGGCGGAGTGGTTCTGTTTAATGCGGATTAAAAAGTCCGTGTTGGGCTTTTCAAGCAGGTGAGCCATCACGTTGTAGCTCTCATATCCACGGTCTGCGATTATAATTGTTTTTTCGGAAAAATGATTCCTCTTTATCATCTCAATCAACGCACCGATTTCATCCTTTTGCGGCTCTGGCTGGATGAGCGCGTCGTAAAATATCTTGTTGCACAAATCATAAAGCGGGTTTAGGTGTAGTTGATTGTAGCCGTTTGGTGCGCTTTCGTTTTGAACGAATGAGGGAGCTTTAGGGTTGCGCGGGATGTTGACGGAAGTTCCATCTACTGCCAACAGGCGATAACCACGAAAGTTCCCGCTATCTTCGCAAGAAGCGTTGAATCTCTGGAACACGTCCCGGAATGTCTCCGGGCTGATTTGTGCGCGGCGCTGTGAAATGGCGGCGGGGGTTACGTCAATGTCTGCCCGATGAAGTTCCTTTGCCAAAGAGCCGCCCTCCGCTCCGATTAGCAGACAGATTACACCAGCCCTCGACAATTTGCGATTGCGGGACGGCTGGCCTGCTCTCGTCTTTTCAGCCGCTTTCCTGATTGCATAGTTGAGCGTCTGATTTATAAAATTGATATTCAAATTTGTTTCCTCCGTTGGCTGTACTAGCCGCCGGACGAAAAAAGAACGACAAACGCACGCTCCAAAACATGGGGCATGTCTTTGACGTTCTCGTTCGCTACTAACTATCTAAAAATGTGTTTATGTGAGGCTATTCAAACATGTAAGCTATAAAAATCAATCAAAAATGGAAAACAAATTCAAAATATCAAACAAAATCAAATTCTGTAAACTTAATAAAATGTGGTTATTGTGGTTTATTCAAAAATTTCCATGCGACCGTCCGTCACGACGACTACGTATAGGGTAGCATATACCGCGCATACGTTCAATATTTTTCGGGATTAGTTTACACTTCGTTTACAATCCCGCTTTAACTTAACGATTTGCCCGGATTTCTGTATGACTGTTAAGGGGACAAATGCCCCGCATTTGCCCCTTTAAGCCCTTAGCTTAATGACATTGAACGTATCAGCTATCCTTTTCAGCATTTCCTCATCGTGATCGCCATATGCTACCTCAGGATAACCTTCGCTATTTGTGATGTAGCGGAGACTTTTTAGCGGTAACTGTCCTGCTAATCCTGGTACATGTGTTGTAATAATGACCTGACATCCATTCTTTTCTGTCATTTCACGGAATGTATTCACAATCATCTTTTGTGCATCTGGATGCTGAGAAGTCTCAGGTTCTTCTACCGCATATATAATATTTTTTTGCTCAAAAAGGCTTGACTCGGTTGTAGCACGGAAAAAGCTGAACAACACTAATCGTCGAATCCCACTGCCGCGTTTATTAAGAGGGATGGCATTATCGCCAGTTAATGAAAAAGAAAATGCTTTTTCCCACATAGGAGCTTTTTTAAATGTCGGAGTTAGCATAGCTGCAAGGTCAGAGTCAAATTCACGCAATTTTTCAATTGTATTAGATGCAACTTCAGAGACTTTCCGTTGCACTTCTTCTGCAATTCGTGTCAACTCTTCCGACTGTTCTTCGATTGCAGTTTTCACTGCGTGTTGCATAGGGTCTTGCGCTTCTTGATCTTCATCAGTGCTGGGCCTATCTGCTTTAAAAAGGCGATAGGCTGGTAAGAAAGGTTCAATTTTGGGCCATAGCTTTTTTTCGTCTACCTGATCCGCATTAATAAGTTTTGTTTCAAATGTAATTGAAGTACCTAATGATGCCCACAATGCACAACACATTTCTGAATTTATCGTTAAGTTAACTTGCTCCTCAAGACCAGCAGAGCGGATCTTTGCTTTCAATTCGGCATTTTTCTTTAGAAGTAAATCATCAAAACTTTCGTTCGACGGATGTTTGGCACGAATCCAAATCGTCTGTTTTCCGTTTGCTGGGTACTTTTTCCAAATTTCTAACCTCCCATTGTCATTAAGGAGATATTCCCGTTCAAGGGATGTTGTCACGTTTTCCAAAACAATAGAGGCAGGAAGGTCATCAAAAATACATCCAATAACTGTTTCTTCATCTATATGAAGCACATTCCGGTCACCAATATCTATTTTTATTTGATTGAAAAAGATATCGAGAGCCTCCAGAATAGTCGATTTTCCTACATCATTCTTCCCAATCAATGCAGTCAGATCGTCCACAGGAATCCTTGTTTCACGATAATAACCTCTAAAATTCTTTAGCACTATTTCTCGAAGCTTCATCAAATCTCCCCAATATTTAGTAGATTGCATTATATCAGATTATGAGCTATTTTGCAATATTGGGGAGAAATAATCAGCATGCTACTGTCACCATCTGCTGGGCATCTCAAAATGTAAGTTTCATGGCAACCCGATTTTGTGGTTCTTTGGAGCGGCTGAGTTTCTCCTGTTGCACTGCTATGAACATCTCATCAGAAATAATGGCCTCATGAGTTCCGGCGTAGAGATACCGTTCCATGAGGCCATCATTTTCAATTTGAACTGCGCCAGTGCTGATTGTCTTCTGGAGAATTACTCGTCCAGTATATTTTTCATTGGAGAGCAGCTTATCGATGGCTTCCCGATTCCATCTGGGCCTGCCGGTGGGGGAGGAAATGCCCTGCCTTTCCAGACCCGCAGCAATTTTCCCAAGGCTGTCACCAGCAAGATACCGTTCAAATATCCAGTTCACCACCTTGGCTTCGTCCGGATTTATTTCCAGCTCTCCATCAGAATTGATCGTGTATCCGTAGCACTTGCGCTTTGCCATTTTGGAGCTGCCGTTCTGAAAGCCTTTCCGGAGACCGTTCTTGATTGCCTCGCTTTTTTGTATCACATTCATGATGATTTTCCTCCTACAAATAAAAATACCGCAGTGAAATCACTGCGGCACAACGTGTTTAGTATGTTCGATATAAAAGTTGACAGACTACCCCCTTGGTGTAGCCTGTCAACTTATCATGGTTGCGGGGACAGGACTTGAACCTGCAACCTCCGGGTTATGAGCTGCTCTCCAAAGTGTGGTTTGGGCCTTTTCAGCGCTTTCCGGGCATCTTCTCAACAAAGGCAAATACTTTCCACCCCTCTTTTCTCCGTTGTTCCCACTGCCTTTTTCCTATTCTGGGTCAAGTTATGGGTCAAGAGGTATCAGGTCACTCAAAAATTGCTACGGAGAAAACAAAGAAAAAGCTCCAGAACAACTGGGAAGTCGATTCCAGGCGTAAACCTCTAACGGCGGAGCAGCGATTTTTCTCTCTGCCCTTATTGAAGCTCCAACCGGCCAGGTTGTCAAGTGGTTTTGGGAGATTCGACAATTCACCAGAGTCCCCCCTCGTTGCCCCTGTGAAGCCCTATGCGCCATTTTATTGGCAGGGGTGGGAAAGAGACCCGCTGAGGCGATTGATGCCCGTTTGTGCCGCCCTTGAGGTATCGGCTCTTTGGGGGGTGGAGGGCGGTCTACCTACCTCCGGGTAGGGCAAGCATAGCGTATGGCTATACGCCGGCCGCACTCGCCGGGGCAAAGCCCCTGCGCCCCCTACCCCAGAGGGGAAAACAACGGAAACCTTTATATCTGTACCTCGATTCCAATTTCAACAAATCACTTGGTTGAGTCGAGTACCCAGACGAGACAGCAGCTCATTGGGAATCGTGCCGCACTGTTGAGCCAGTTCCTCCACTCGGAGTTCCCGACTGCCGTCCTGCCCGATGAGGGTAGCAATGTCTCCAGAGTGGACAGAGAGAAGTCCAGTGACATCCACAAAGAGCTGATCCATACACATCCGGCCCACCATGAGGCAGAACTGACCTTGGATCAGCACCCGACCGCTGTTTTCGGTGAGGCTCCGGGGCAGACCATCCGCGTAGCCGATGGTGAGGACCGCCAGCCTGGTCTCCCGTTCCGTCCGAAAGGCCAAACCATATCCCGCCCCCTCACCGGCGGCCAGTGTTCGCACACAGGCCACTCTGGTCCGCAGGGAGAGGACGGGCCGCAAGCCATCTCCTACATTCCCCGCCGTACCGTACAGAGCAATGCCTGCCCGGGCATAGCCGCAGGGCTGTGGCGGCAGATTGAGGATTCCCTCGCTGGCCTGGATATGAATCCTGCCCGGATTGTACCCGTTGGCCCTCAGCCAATCCACCGCACAATAGAATCGTTCCAGCTGTTTTTTGGTGTAGTACCTGTCCTCTTGTGTCAAGCTGTCCGCTACACACAGATGGGAGAACACGCCGGTAATCCTCAGGTTTTCCAGCTCATAGAGCCGGACCAGAGCCCCGAAATCCTCTACCGGGACACCCAGGCGGTGCATCCCGGTATCCAGGGCCAGGTGGACCTGGATAGGGATGCCCGCGTCGTTCAGCGCCCTCCCGTGGGCTTCATCCACGACGGTCTGGGTCAGATGCCAGCAGGCCAGCATAGGAGCCACCTCTGGTGAGGTGAAACCCAAAACCAAGATCATGCCCTCCACTCCCGCCTGCCGGAGAGCGATTCCCTCCTCCAGACAGGCCACGGCGAAGGCGTCTACACCCTCTAGTTCCAACCGTTTTGACACAGGAACCGCCCCGTGGCCGTAGGCGTCCGCCTTGACCACCGCCATCAAGTCACAGCCAGAAGCCAAACGTTCCTGAAGGACACAGGCGTTGTAGGCCAGGGAATCCAGATCAATCTCCTTCCAGGCCCGGGCTTTGGGGTCAACCATCGCGGACCACCTCCCTGACAATCACGCGGGGCGGCTGGGCTACAACGGTACAGCCGTCCGGTATATCGGTACACACCACCGCCCCAGCCCCGATTTTCACATCATTACCGATTTTGATTCCATCCACAAGGGCCGCTCCTGCGCCAATCAGGCATCCGTCCCCGATCTCCGGGGCGGACCGGTCCACCTCCCCAATGGTGACGTTCTGGTAAATCCAGCAATCCCTGCCGATTTTGGCGTATCGGGAGATGAAAACACCGTGGAGGCCGTGGGGCAGGGTAGGGACGCCTCCAAAGACTGCCCCGTTTCCGATATACCCGCCGTGGCGGTGAGCTATGCGGTTCAAAAGAAAGGTCAGCGCCTGTCGGAGCAGGGGCTGTTTCGTTCTGTCTCTGAGATAGAACAGTCTCCAAAACAGGGACAGGTTATCCCCTTTAGAAAAGCTTCTCAGCCAGTCTATCATACCAGATACTCCTCAAGGACCAACCCCCGGTGGACCATCTCTCGGGCGTGGGACGGGCCCACATAGCGGAAGTGCCAGGGCTCGTGGGCGATTCCGATGACAGCTTCTTTCCCCGCCGGGTAGCGCTCCACAAAGCCGAAGTCCGCCGCCCGCTCCCGAAATCTCTGACAGACCCCCTCGTAGGGAAAATCAGGGCGGATGAAGTCAATCTCCGGGCCCCGCAGGCCCAGGTCGATGGCCAGACCGGTCTGGTGCTCGCTGTGGCCGGGGAGGGCCACATATTTTCGGGTGAACGCCGGACCGTTCTCCGCCAGGGAACTCTGGTAGATGCCTGTCTGCTCTTCAAAGGACCGCCAGCCGCTCACCGGGACGATGGACTGCCAGCCATCCAACTCCTCCATCAGGGCCTCCAGGGCCTGGGCTGCCTGCCAGTCCAGCAGCACCGGGGAGCCGCCTACTGGAATCAGATCGGGGACTCCCCCGGGACAGGCGTGTCGGGCGTTGACCAGGATCAGCGGATTCATTCCCCCACCCCCAGCTCAATCAGCCTGTCCAGCAGGGCGGTAAAGTCCAGGCCGATGGCCTTCATCATGCTGGGGTAGCGGCTGTGGGCGGTGAAGCCGGGGATGGTGTTCACCTCGTTGAACACCACCTCCCCCGCCGGGGTAAGGAAAAAGTCCGCTCGGGCAAACCCCCGGCAGTCCAGGGCGGTGTAGACGGTCTTGGCCGCCTCCTGTATCTCACGGGCTTTCTCCGGTGGGATACGGGCAGGACAGTGGATGGCGGAGGTTTTCAGGGAGTACTTCTCGTCAAAGTCGAAAAAGCCGCCGGACAGCTCGATCTCGTCCACCGCCCCCACGGTGAGCGCCGGAGGATCGCCCAGTACAGCACAGCCTACCTCAAAGCCAGGGACGGCCTCCTCCAGCAGGACTTCCCGGTCGTGGTCAAAGGCGGCGGAAACGGCCTCAGCCAGCTCCACGGCCCGGGTCACCCGGCTGATGCCGAAGGAGGAGCCCGACCGCACCGGCTTGACAAACAGGGGAAAGCCCAGCTCCCGGGCACAGGTCTCCAACTCCGCTGGGGCCCCGTCCCCGGTGAACACCTTCCCTCGGGGGACGCGTACCCCGGCCAGCGCGGCCAGCTTATGGGCCCGGTCTTTGTCCATGCACAGGGCGCTGGACAGGGTGCCGCAACCAATGACCGGCACTCCTGCCATCTCCAGCAGGCCCTGGAGGGTACCGTCCTCCCCGTTTTTCCCGTGGAGGACGGGGAAGGCCCCGTCGAAGGGTAGCTCCCGTCCATCGGCCAGCAGGAGGGCGGCCCTCCCCCGGTCCAGCCGCAGGGCGCAGGGCAGGCCCTCGTAAGTCCACTGGCCCGTCCGGGTGATGTGGACGGGCAGAGCCTGCCAGCGCTGGGGGTTCAAATGCTCCAGTACCGCCTGGGCGGACTGGAGGGACACCCCGTACTCGCTGGAGCAGCCGCCGTATAAAATTAAGATGGTCTTCATAAAAAACAGCTCCTTTCGGATAGGACCAGTCTATCAGAAAGAAGCTTGCCTTGTTTTGAATTTTTCCTGTGAAATTCTTGTGATTTCCTTGCAACTCTTTAAAGATTCGGCAAACAGACAGCAATGGTAGTGACTCCGTTTTCGCTTTGAGCGGAGATGGTCCCGCCGTGGAGCTGAACGATCTCCTTGGCTATGGCCAAGCCAAGGCCCGCGCCTCCCGTCCCGGAGGCCCGGGAGCTGTCCAGCCGGAAGAACTGCTCAAAAATACGGCGCAGCTTCTCGGGCGGGATGGTGATCCCGGTGTTGGCAAAGGTGAGGGTGATCCCCTCCTCCCCCTGTTCGGCGGAAATACGGACCACGGTACCCGGCGTGCTGTAGTGACAGGCGTTGCGCAGCAGGTTGTCGAACACCCGGGCCAGCTTGTCCGGGTCGCAGGGGTAGGGCAGGCGCTCGGGCAGAAACAGCCGGCAGGTCAGTCCCGCCTCCTCCAGCATGGGGGCGAACTCGTCGGCCACCTGTTGGAGCATCCGGGTCAGGTCCACCGGCCGCTTCTCCAGCTCTAAACGGGTGAGGTTAAAGCGGGTGATGTCGAAGAACTCGTTGATAAGGTCCTCCAGCCGTTCCGCCTTGTCCAGGGCCACCCCGGTATAGCGGGCCCGGAGGGCGGGGGAGATGTCCGGCTCGTCCCGCAAAAGGGTCAGATAGCCGATGATGCTGGTGAGGGGCGTTTTCAGGTCGTGAGCCAGATAAACAATCAGGTCGTTTTTCCTCTGCTCTGCCTCTCTTGCCGCCATGGCGTCCCGCAGCGCCCGCTCCCGGGCCAGGTTCAACTGGTTCTCAGTGTCCTTGAGCGCGTCAGGCAGGGTGATGGGCTCCTCCCCAGGATGCGCCAGACGATCCGCCGCGGCCGTCAACGCCTCCAGATATTGAAAAGGACGGGAGATCGTCCAATAACTGATGGCAACCCAGCCGGCCAGAGTCAGAACGCCGTCCAGCAGCAGTACATTCTGGTGGGCCCAGTGGATCAGAGGATACAGCAGTTCTCTGCCGTTCCATGACTTGGAGCCGCAGATTGAGTAGGCCAGCAGCGCCGCCCCCGCTACCCCGCCGGCCCAGGCCAGCAGAAAGAACAGGTACTGAATCCAGAACTGAAAGGAACGCCTGCTGTGGGCAAAATGTTTTTTCTCAGCCTTCAATGGTGTACCCCACCCCCCACACAGTTTTGACGAATTTCGGTTTTCGGCTGGGCTCGTCCATCTTCTCCCGCAGGCGGGCGATGTGGCTCATAACAGTGTTGTTGCTGTCCAGATACTTCTCCCCCCAAACAGCCTCGAACAGCTCCTCGCTGGACACCACCTGCCCCCGCTTCTCGCACAGATACCACAGGATGGAGAACTCCAACGGCGTCAGAGCCAACTCCCTGCCGTAGAGCAGGCACCTGTGGGTGGACTTGGAAATTTGCAGGCCTCGAAAGTCGAACTCCTCCGGCATCCCCTGATACTGCTGGTTGTAGCGGGTGTACCGCCGCAGCTGGGTCTTCACTCGGGCCACTAACTCCAGAGGGTTGAAGGGCTTGGTGATGTAGTCGTCCGCCCCCAGGGTCAGGCCGGTGATTTTGTCCATGTCCTCCACCCGGGCGGTGAGCATGATGATGGGGAACAGGTGTTTCTCCCGGATCTTCTGGCAGAGGGCAAAGCCGTCCATGTCGGGGAGCATCACGTCCAGAACGGCCAGGTCGGGCGGGTCCGCCTCCACGCTGGCCAGCGCTGGGGCGGCGCTGCTGAATTTGCGGACCGCGAAGCCCTCGTTGCTCAGATAGACCTCCACCAGGTCGGCGATGGCCTCCTCGTCATCCACAACCAGAATCTGCTGAGGCATATACGGACACCTCCTCCATAAAACCGTTCCGTGATAGAGGCAGTATACCATATTTCTCAAAATGCGGGAAGTGTTTTTATCAGTAATCATTCAGCCTGCCTTTTCAGCAAATTCACGGATATACCGGTCTGTTGTCTGTGAACTGAGGGGCGAAGGAATAGCAGGATAAACGCGTACCGCCTTGGCGGCGTCCCGCTGGTTCACATCGTCCTGCGACGCGGGCCGGGGAGACGGAACGCGGGAGTTTTGTCAATGGCGTCAATATATAGGGGGTGGCTCCTGGTTTGGCGTCCGGATGCCAGTGGTGCTTACAGCGTCAAGAGGAAATATTCTTTGATGGCTCTGCGCTAAGTTAATATGCGTAATATACATTATTTTTCAACGCGAGCATATAGCCTGACAAACCCTTCATCCTGCATCACTTCAAAAGCAATCTCATCACCGTATTCGATGTGAGAATATCCACCGTCTGGATAGTCATAATATGTATTTTCTCCGCCAGTGAATTTTAAGTAATACCCAATGCTTGCAGGGTAAGCGCAAACGCTGGCTACTACCTCCCCCCTGTTCGTAAACACAACATGGGTCATGCCCTCACTGGCACTTTCCTTCAATGCGGGACTCGTTGAGCCAGTGATCCTCTCAATGCGGTCGATTGATGTATAGGGATCAAATGTGTATACAGTTGTCCATTCAAAGGGAACGATTGCCTCCAGAGTAACGCTGTTACTATGCAACGTGGATAGTACATTTTTCAGTTTGGCGTTATTCAAGTAGATTCTGGGATCTCCGAAAATGAGATAAAAAGCGCACAATACCCCGATAATTACAAGTACAATACTGTGCCACAGTTCTGATTGTTTCCACGCCTTCTCTTCTTCCGCACTTAAAACCCCTGTTCCCCACTCCCCGTTTTCCACACGCAGCCGTTTCTTCTTTGAAACATACCAGCAAAACCAGATCGCATATCCTAACGCGATCAGTAAAAGTCCAATCAAGATTACTCGGAGCAGCGTTGTTGAGGGACAGGTCGCAGCCAACAGGCCAGCGAACAGAATCAGGACAATCGGGATATCTGCCGCAACGTATGCAAATCTTCCAAACAGATCATGATACAAGACCTTTCCTTGCCGCGCCCGTTTCACATCCTCATCATAAGCCTCCTGGGAAAACGCCGTGGTCAGTCCTTTAACAGACAGATATCCAATGAATAGGATCCAAACGATATCCGACAACCCCTCAAAGGTCATCGCTTTTATAACAACGAATGTGCAGCCCAGCAGAGATGCCAGCAAGGTTTTCAGACTAACTAATTTCATGAAAACACCTTCTCAAAAGTTCGGTATCACCACCGCAAATTCCAATTCTTCGCCTTAGTTTTGTGCGTATTATAACATATACAAATGGAAGGTTCAAGCTGTAAACACGAACGTATGCAAGCAGGGCACCGGAATATCGTTTTCGATATTCCGGTGCAGCTTGTTGGGGTTCCCCCAAGC
>OFGH01000748.1_pt1 | contig 26548 bp, 25 predicted proteins | sample 1521721 | NCBI WGS metagenome assembly OFGH01 (sample SAMEA3504132, study PRJEB24116) | mouse gut metagenome | biome: mouse gut; feature: mouse-associated habitat; material: faeces | place: Denmark | collected 2011
TTTCCGTGGAAGGAGGATTTTTTGTGAATATCCACGAATCGGCTGAGGACTATTTGGAGGCGATCTTAAAATTCCGGGAAGATCACGGGCGCGCTCTATTGATATTGTCCACGAATTGAGCTTTTTCAAGCCAAGCGTCAGCATAGCGACGGGGAATTCGCGGGAAAACCGGCCCCAAAGGCTTGCCTTATATGGGTATAGGCTTTTTTCGCGTCCCGGCTGGACAGCAGCTTTAGTCCAGCAGAACCGAACAGGACTCCGCCCACAACGACAGCCAGGTTTTTGACGCACTGATCACAATCCATAAAAGTTCCTCCTGATGTTTCTCTTATTTACGCTTGTACCCTGTGAGCATCACCATGACCATGCAACAGACGGCGCCCCAGACGTCCGCTTTATGCTGTATGAGGATTCCATGAATCAGCAGCGCCTGCTCCAATTTATAGACCGACTTGTTCAGACCTCCAACCGAAAGGTTTTCCTGATTTTGGACAATCTAAAGGTACATCATGGGAAAAAGGCTGCAATCTGGCTGGACAGGTATCAGGTAAAAATCGAACTGTTCTTTTTACCGCCCTATTTGCCGCCTTATGCCCCAGAGAGCAATCCGGACGAGTATCTCAATTATGCGCTGAAGCTCTCGGTCCATTCTGGCAGCTTGCCTCAGACTAAACGCGATATCCGACATAGAACAGCTTCTTTTATGCGATCCTTACAACATTGCCCTGATAAAGTCTTCGCTGGCTTTTAATAAGGGGAATATTTATAATTGGGGGCATTTGATGCCGCGGAGGAACTAAACGACCGTGTTCTCAGGCAGAGCCTCACCGTTTGTGTGTATAATCTTACTATACCAGTGTGCGGAATCCTTTAAAATTCTTTCTTGGGTGCGGTAATCCACATAAATGAGCCCAAACCGCTCGGAATAGCCCTTCTCCCACTCAAAGTTGTCCATAAGCGACCATTGGAAGTAGCCCCGCAGATCGATCTCCCCCGCCGCCCGCTTTAGCTGTTGGAGATACCGGGCCAGAAAGTCGATCCGGTTGGGGTCATGGACTTTGCCGTCCAGAGATACCACATCGTGGCAGGACAGGCCGTTTTCTGTGATATAAAAGGGCTTTTTATACCGCTCATACAGGAATTTCGGCCCCCAGTACAGGGCCTCCGGGGTTATGGGCCAGCCGTTGGCCGTCCTGGGGAAGCTGGGGTATCGGGGGACGATCTCCGGCCTGCCGTCCTCCCCCACGCGGACACACTTGCCGTTGTAGATGTTCTGCGCGTACACATCGACAGGCTCAGCAATCAGCCGCATGTCCTCATCGGTGATTTCGGGCAGATAAGGGGCAAACCGCTCCAGCCCCTCCTCTGGATAGCGGCCCAGCAGGACGGGGTCCGACCACCAGGAGACATTCCAGGTCCAATCCCGCAGGTCCTCCGGGATTGTAAACATCACCTGACGGGCCGCCTCAATGTCCTCCGGAGTTTCCCGCTCCGGGTAGACGGCGGAGCAGGTAGGGGCATAACCGATCTCCAGGGGCTGTTTCCCATACTGCCGCAGCATCCGCACCGCCTGGCCTTGGGCTTTCAAGACGTTGTGAGCCATGGCAAAGGTGTCCCGCAGAGGACAGCGCAGCCAGGGAGCGTGGGCCCCGTTCAAGAAGCCCAGCCCCACAAAGCACTGAGGCTCGTTCAGGGTGAAAAAGTGACTCGCCCGGTCGCTGAACCGCTCCGCCACCAGTCTGGCATACGCTCCAAACCACTCCACACTCTCCGGATTCATCCAGCCGCCCCGCTGATAGAGGGCGTAGGGCAGATCCCAGTGGAAGAGGGTGATGTAGGGTTCAATGCCATGTTCCAGCAGGGCGTCGATCAGCTCGCTGTAAAAACGGACGCCCGCCTCATCACCTTCCCGGTCCCCTCGGGGAGCAGGCGGGACCAGGAGAGGGAAAAACGGTAGGCCTTCAGCCCGATCTCCCTCATCAGCGCAACGTCCTCCTGGAAGCGGTGGTAGTGGTCGCAGGCCACGTCCCCGGTGTGGCTTTCATAGACATGGCCGCCCTCGTGACAGCAGATGTCCCAAATACTGGGACCCCGGCCGTCCTCGTTCCAGGCGCCCTCAATCTGATAGGCGCTGGTGGCCGCGCCCCACACAAAATCCTCTGTGAATGACATACTACGTCCTCCTCTTTGCCCTCAGGCAACAATCAGCGACAGCAGATAGAAGGGCGTCAGTCCCTCCCCATCCGCTTCGGCGACGGTGATCTCTACGGTGTGCGTACCCCACTGTCCTCCATGCAGGACCGGCTCCAAATACAGGCAGTCCCCCCAGTCCTCGTCAAAGCTTCCCTCCAACATCACCGGGTGGTCAACATCCCCGTCCAGCGCCAGCCGGGCGGACAGAGCGGGCCGCCGGACCGTTTTCCGGTACTGAACGGCGATGCAGGAGCAGTTCACCTCAAAGCGGATCGCATCCCCCTGTTTCTGTCCGATCCAGCCGTTTTTGAAGCAGTCCAGATGGCCGGACTTCTCCTGTGTATCCGCCCGGAAGCCGCTTAGTACCGGACAGGTCTCCCGGATAGTCAGCCGCCGGGCGTGCTCGTAGGAGTTGGCTGTCATGGGCGGGGGGAGGGGCGGCTCCTCCTCTGGCTCCTCTACGCGCGCCCTGACTTCCTCCAAAAGGGTGGTGATCTCGGCGGCGATCAGCTGGTGCCCCAGGTCGTTGGGGTGGAGACCGTCGGCGGTCAGCTGATCCCGGGAGAGGTCCCCGGCCATCATTCGCCGGTAGATGGTGTCTCGGACGCTGACATGGGGCAAGCCGTACCAGTCTCCCAGTTGATTGTGGCAGTTCTGGTCGGTATAGCCGGTGTCGTAGTAAATATTGTTCAGCAGCACCACCGCCGGGGCGGAGGGCCAGCGCAAAAGCTGCCGCAGGACCCCCTCATAGGTCTCCTGGCGTAGCTCGTTTTCCACATCGTTGACGCTGAAATCCACCACCACAAAATCGGGCTGGTACATCAGCAGATCGGACACCGCCCGGGCCGTCCCGAAATGGGAGCTGGCACCGCCAATACCGGCGTTCACATAGTGGAACCGGGCCGCCGGAAACGCGGTTTCCCACCAGCGGAATACCCGCCGCGCGTAACAGTTTTCGTGAATTGTGGCGGCGCAGTCCTGGGGGATGGAGCCGCCGAAAAAACCCAGGGTCAGTTCCCCGCCCTGTCGGGCCCGGCGCATACAGCGCTTCAGCCGTGCGAAATTGATCTGTTCCATACGCGCGCCTCAAACCAGGTTGGCCGCGCCCAGAGTTCCGGCTTTGCGGCCCAGGGTCCCGGCCTTGATCTCAGGCGGCACGGAGTGCTCCCCGCCGAAGGAGGCGCGCTGAACGCTCTCCCGCAGGGGCTCCAGCCAGTTTTCTCTGAAGGCGGCCAGGTTGCCGCCGATGACCACCGTTTTGGGGTGGAGGATGTTCACCAGGTTGACCACTCCAGTGCTGAGACGGCGGATGTAGTCCTCCGCCAGCTCCCGGGCCGGGCCGCCGCCGGAGCTGGCCGCCTTCCATAGCTCCTCCCACTCCATGGGGGTTCCCAGCTTCTCCTGTGTCTCCTTACGCAGAGCGGTCACCGACACATAGGCCTCCAGGCAGCCCCTCCGCCCGCAGGAGCAGGGGCGTCCCCCCTCCTCAATGACCATGTGGCCAAATTCCGCGCCGTCGTAGAGCCGTCCGTTGTGGACCAGTCCGCTGCCCACCCCCCGGCCAATGGTCAGCAGAAGGACGTCCTCACAGCCCTTGGCCGCTCCGGCGGCCATCTCCCCCAGCACCGCGCAGTCGGCGTTGTTGGACACATAGATGGGGACGGGCAGCAGCTGGGACAGCAGCTGGCGGACCGGCACGTCTGTCCACCCGATGTTATTGGAGTAGGCCACAACGCCGTCCTCCACAATGCCGGCCACCCCCACGCCTGCGTTGGCGCATAGGTCCAGGCCGATGTGGTTCTCCTCCAGCAGGGCCAGCACCGTGCTCCCGGCGTCCCGGATGGCCCGCTCGGGCGAAGCCGCGTCAAAGGGCAGCTCCCGGTAGGCAATCAGCGTTTGCGCTCCGTCCACCAGGCCCACCTTGGTAAAGCGGCCTCCAATGTCGATACCCGCCCGCACCATGCCGGTCTTGTCCCGGATGGTGGTAATGAGGGCGTCGCAGCTTCCCTCCATGGTGTAGGCCCCGCTCCCGGCGGGCAGGAAAACGCTGTCCCCCTTCTGATAGGACACCCGTTCCCCGCCGCAGGAGATGCTCCCTTTTCCGTTCATGATCAGGATGCTGACAAAGGAATCCTCATTGACCGCACCCTCCACCTTCCGCATCACGCTGCCGTCCAGGTTCAGCCTGTCTACGGTAAAATAGTCGCAGTCGGCCACGTGGGGATAGCTCCGGCCGCTGCGCAGAATGGGCACCCGGTTGGTTACCGCCAGCGCCTTCTCAATGTGCAGATCCCGCTTTTTGCCGTCCTTCCCCACCCGGCCATAGTCATAGACCCGGTAGGTCACGTTGGAGTTCTGCTGGATCTCGGCGATCAGGATGCCCGCTCCGATGGCGTGGATGGTCCCCGATTCAATAAAGAGCACGTCCCCCTTCTGGACCGGGACGGCGTTGAGCACCTCCAGAAGAGTGTCCTCCTGAATGCGCTGGGCAAACTCCTCCTGGCTGACCTCCCGCTTGAAGCCGTAGTACAAAAAGGAGTTGGGCGCGGCGTCCATCACATACCACATTTCGGTTTTGCCGTACTGGTGCTCCTCCGCCAAGGCATAGCGGTTGCCGGGGTGGACCTGGACGGACAGGTTTTGAGCCGCGTCAATAAACTTGATCAGGATGGGAAAATCCCGGAACCGGCGGCAGTGGGTCCCCAGCGCCTGGCTTCCGTTCTCCTGAATATATTGGGCCAGCGTCTTCCCCGCGTTGGGCCCGTTGACGATGACGCAGGGGCCGTCCGGGTGGCAGGAGAGGACCCAGGCTTCGGCCAGGACGTCCTTATCAGACTGGATTCCATACTCCTCCGCCAGCCTGTGTCCGCCCCAGATGTAGTCCTTGCAGGAAGGTTTCAGCTTTAAAATGCTCAAATTGTATCACCTCATAAAAAAGGGACGCCGGAATAGGCTGGTAACGTAAGAAAACATTTTAAGCGAGGGTCGGCGTAGCGTCAAGCTGCGCCGACTTTCGCATTATTTTTGTCTTGGGCAGTTTGGGATTGCTCCCGCGCTCCCTCAAAATCAAACGCACCAATGAAGTTATAGACGATCTCAATTTCCCGGATTTTCACCCGCTTCTGCTGTTCGTTGGTCGTGTAGGTGTCGGACACCCTGATCTGTTCCACGAACTCACGCAGGATAGTGGCGTCAAGCTGGGTCATGTCCGTGTACTTCTTCACCACGGAAATGAACTTCCTGACGTTGGTTTTCTTCTGCTCCTGCTGTTTCACTTCCCGTCCCAGGGTTTCCACAACGGCCTTCAACTGCTCCTGCTCCTGTTCATAGTCACGGGACAGCTTGATAAACCGTTCATCAGACAGTTTGCCGGAAATGTTGTCCTCGTAAATCCTCTTGAAGATCACATCCAGCTCCGCGATGCGCTTTTCAGACTGTGCCAGCACAGCCTTTTTCTGTGCCAGCGCCTTGTCACGCTCCCGCAGGCTCCGTTCCGCCGCCCGCTGGATAAAGTCGTCCTCGTACTGCGTCACATAGGAGATTGCTTCCCGCAGGTTCCGCAGTACGATTTCTTCCAGCACTACACGGCGGATGGAGTGCGTTTTGCACAAGGTACGGTCTTTCCGATAGGTAGAGCAGATGTAATACTCCTGTTCCGGCTTGAAGTGATTGGCACGGCAAAGGTACATTTTACCGCCGCAATCGGCGCAGTACACCAGCCCGGAGAACATACCCATATCCCCCATTTTAGTCGGGCGGCGTCTGGCCTGCCGGATGTTCTGCACGACCAGGAACACGCTTTCCTCGATGATCGCTTCTTGGGTATTCTCGAAAATCACCCACTCGGACGGGTTATTCCAGACCTTTTTCTTGCTCTTGAACGATGGCTTGCTGGTCTTGAAATTGACCGTATGGCCCAGGTACTCAATACGCTCCAAAATGCGGGAAACAGTTTCGTTTGTCCATTTATAGGGATTAGCCGTAGGAGCGTTGCAGACCGGCAAGCCCTTTTCGTGGGCGTAGGCCGTGGGGTTCAGGACGTTGTTATGTTGCAGCCACTTGGCGATCTGCGTCGGCCCCAGGCCGTCCACACACAGGGAGAAAATCTTTTGCACGATAGCCGCCGCTTCCTCGTCCACAATCCAGCGTTTCTTGTCCTCTGGGTCTTTCATATACCCATAGGGAGGGATGGTGCAGAGGTGTTCGCCGGAGCGTTCCTTGGATTGCCAGGTCGCCTTAATCTTCTTGCTGGTGTCCTTGGCGAACATCTCATTAAACACATTACGAATTGCGGTGAACTCACTATCTCCCTTTATGCTGTCCACTCCGTCATTTACGGCGATGAAGTGAACACCATATTCTGGAAAAACCATTTCCGTATACATCCCGACTTGCAGATAGTTACGCCCGAACCGGCTCATATCCTTAACGACAACGCGCTTGATTTTGCCTGCCTTGATGTCGGCAAGCATCCGCTGGAATCCGGGCCGGTTGAAGTTGGTTCCCGAATATCCGTCGTCCTCGTCGTAGTGCCGGATGGCGGTATAGCCGTGGTCGCGGCAATACTTCTCTAAAATCTTCTTTTGAGATGAGATTTGTCAAGGGTGTTTTCTCTTTAGAAATACAGCTATTTTTTCAAATTATATTACAGCGATAGCAAACACAATATTTGAGTTTTTATCCTAATAGTGCTATACTGTGGGTAGTTATGATTTTCCTTGAATGGAGGCGTAGGAATGAAAGTAAGCTATAAAAAACTCTGGAAAATGCTAATTGATCAAGATATGAAAAAAAGAGATTTAGAAAAAGCTGCTGGAATTAGTCATTATACTATCAATAAATTAAATCACGGCGACAATGTAACCACGGATGTTTTAGGAAAAATCTGCATGGCATTGAATTGCACAATAGATGACATCATGGAATTTGTTGACGAATAAGTTTGAAAATAAAAATGGGCTTTCTTAAAAAGCAATCTGTTTTGTAAAAGAATCCTCAAGTATAGGAGTTGAAGATATGTCATACCAAAGCGAAGCAGCTCTTGAACAGCAATTTATAGAGCAACTAAATAAACAGGGATACAATCCTGTGTCTATTCCTGATTATGATGCACTACTCGAAAATTTCAAAATACAATTTGCAGCCTTCAATGCGGCAAAGCTCGACCATCCTTTAACAGACAAAGAATGGGAGCGTGTATTCAACATCATGCTTGGAAAATCTGTTTTCCAGAGTGCAAAAATACTCCGAGATAAGTTCGTGCTGGAGCGTGAGGACGGAACGAAAGTGTACCTCTCCTTCTTCGATGCCGACCACACAAAGAATATCTTTCAAGTAACAAACCAGACAACCGTTGTTGGGAAGTATGTCAATCGTTATGATGTGACGATCCTTGTCAATGGACTTCCTCTCATTCAAGTGGAGTTGAAGCGGCGTGGCATAGATATTCGAGAAGCTGTCAACCAAGTAATGCGCTATAAAAAGCATTCCTACAATGGACTGTACCACTTCATTCAGCTTTTCGTTGTGTCCAATGGCGTTGATACAAAATACTTTGCTAACTCCGACAGAGATATGCTTCACAGCCTTGCCTTCTTCTGGACGGACTTCAACAATGTGCGTATCACCAACCTGAAAGAGTTCTCTATCTCCTTCCTTGCCAGAGACCATATCATCAAGATGCTGACGAGATACACCATCTTGAATGACACAGACAAGTTGCTCATGGTGATGCGTCCCTATCAGGTGTATGCGGTAGAGGCTCTTGTCCGGCAAGCCACCCTCACCAATCGCAATGCCTATGTTTGGCATACAACCGGCGCAGGAAAAACGCTGACATCTTTTAAGACGGCACAAATCCTCGCAGCCAATCCCAATATCAAAAAGGTCATCTTCCTTGTAGACCGGAAGGACTTGGACTCCCAAACCACAGAAGAGTTCAACAAGTTTGAAAACGGCTCTGTTGATGCCACTGACCGAACTGATGTTCTTGTAAAGCAGATGCAAGACAAAAACCGGCAGCTTATCGTTACAACAATGCAGAAAATGGCGAACGCCGTGAAGCGTCCTCAGTATGCTAAAATTATGGATACCTACAAGGATGAGAAGGTTGTCTTCATCATCGACGAGTGTCACCGCAGTCAGTTCGGAGATATGCACAAGGACATCGTGCGGCACTTCCAGAAAGCACAGTTCTTCGGCTTTACCGGCACGCCTCGTTTTGAGGTCAATGGAAAGACGGAAGGAAAGGTCACACAGACCACAGAAATGCTCTTCGGGGAATGCGTACATAACTATCTTATCAAAGACGCAATCTTTGATAACAATGTTCTCGGCTTCCATATCGAATATATCAAGACTATGGAGGGCAATTTCGACTGGGATGATCCTACAATGGCAGATGGAATTGATATAGGCGAACTCTATATGTCCGAGGAACGGATGTCGATGATCGCAAACCACATTGTACAAAACCATAAAGCGAAGACAAGAAATGGTCAGTACACAGCCATCTTTGCTGTCTCTTCGATTGAAGCTCTGGTCAAATACTATGACATCTTCAAGAAGATCAATCATGACCTGAATATCAGCGGTATCTTCTCCTATGGACAGAACGAAGAAGCAGAAGGTAAAGATGAGCATAGTCGGGACGCTCTGGAACGGATCATCAAAGACTATAACGAGATGTACAGCACCAATTTCTCGACGGACACCTTCTCAGCCTATCACAAGGATATTTCAGACCGTGTAAAGGGCAAGAAAACCAAGTCCCTTGACATCCTTCTTGTAGTAAATATGTTCCTGACCGGCTTTGACAGCAAGCAGTTATCCGTTCTTTATGTGGACAAGGATTTGAAATATCACGACCTACTGCAAGCCTATTCACGAACCAACCGTGTTGAAAAGGAAACGAAACCTTTTGGTATTATCATCTGCTACCGTAATCTGAAAAAGAGGACAGATGACGCTCTTACCCTATTTTCTCAGAGCCATGATACTTCTGGTATTGTTGTTCCCGACTATCCCTATTTCGTTGAGAAGTACAATGAAATGGTTACTCGTTTGAAAGAAATAGCGAAGACTCCAGCGGATATTGACACCATGCAGAACGAGGATGACCAGAAGCTTTTCGTTGAGACATTCCGTGAGCTGACCAAGTATTTGCAATCACTTCAAACCTTCATTGAGTTCAGCTTCGACCATGACTCTCTCATCATGAGTGAGCAGGAATATCAGGACTATAAGAGCAAGTATCTGATGCTTTACGCAAAGCAAAAGAAAGATCGTGAAGTTGTTTCCGTCCTGAACGATGTGGATTTCTGTATTGAGCTAATGGAAAGTGACCGAATCAATGTTGCTTATATCATGAACCTTATCCGCAACATTCACTTCGATGATGCCAAACAGAAGGATTATGATATTAAGCACATCAAGGAAGAACTGGGAAGAACCGATAATCCCCAGTTGCTCCGCAAGGTGGAGATTCTGCAAGCCTTTTTGGATCGTGTTGTTGTGGGGCTGGAAAGTGCAGATGAGATCGACGCTGCCTACAATGACTTTGAAAATGAGGCAAAGCGTGAAGAAATTGTCGCCTTTGCTCAGACAGAAGAAATTGATCCAACTATGCTGACCGACTTCATTTCAGAATATGAGTTTTCCGGCACGATGGATGCCGGTAATATTCGTGACCGTATCGAAAAACCAATGCCGCTGCTGAAAAAACGCTCTCTGGTGAACAGAATTGTAGACTTTATCCGGCAGCACACCGAAAAATTTCAATAAGGAGAATGTAAAATGGACAACAGTATTCAGGCGCACCAGAAAGAGCTTTGCAATAAGCTTTGGGCGATGGCAAACGCACTTCGGGGTAATATGGAGGCGTATGAGTTTAAGAACTACATCTTGGGCATGATTTTCTACTACTATCTGTCTGACCGTACAGAGAAGTACATGGCGAATCTTCTAAAAGACGATGGCATCAGCTATGAAGACGCATGGGCTGATGAGGAATACAAGGAAGCCGTTGTAGAAGAGGCTCTGCGTGATCTGGGCTTTATCATTGAACCGCAATTCCTGTTCCGCAAGATGGTCAAGATGGTTGAAAACCGTTCTTTTGACATTGAGTTTTTGCAAAAAGCAATCAATGCCCTTATGGAGTCTACACTTGGCAATGATTCTCAAGAGGACTTTGACGGGCTGTTCTCTGATATGCAACTCGACTCTACTAAACTGGGGCATACCGTCAAAGACAGAAGTGCTGTCATGGCAAAAATCATTGCCTCTCTGGACGAAATCAACTTCGGAGTAGAAGACACAAAGATTGATGTTCTTGGCAATGCCTATGAGTATCTGATCGGTCAATTCGCTGCAACAGCCGGTAAGAAGGCTGGCGAGTTCTACACTCCTTCAGGTCCTGCCGAGCTGCTGTGCCGTCTGGCTTGTCTGGGACTAACGGATGTCAAGGACGCAGCCGATCCCACTTGTGGCTCCGGCTCTCTTTTGCTGCGTCTCAAAAACTATGCAAATGTGCGCAACTACTATGGTCAGGAGCTTACTTCCACCACCTACAACCTTGCCCGAATGAATATGATCCTTCGTGGCATTCCTTACCGCAATTTCAATATCTACAACGGTGACACTTTGGAACATGACTACTTCGGTGACATGAAGTTCCGTGTTCAGGTTGCCAATCCTCCGTATTCTGCAAAGTGGTCTGGCGATCTGAGTTTCATGGAAGACCCCCGTTTTAACGAATATGGTAAGCTTGCCCCGAAGAGCAAAGCAGACTTTGCTTTTGTGCAGCACATGGTACATCACATGGACGAAGACGGACGAGCTGTTGTGCTGCTGCCGCATGGCGTTCTGTTCCGTGGAGCTGCCGAGGAAGTAATTCGCAAGCATCTCATTCAGAAGTTGAATGTGCTGGATGCCGTGATCGGTCTCCCTGCCAATCTCTTCTTCGGCACAGGTATTCCGGTGTGTGTCCTTGTTCTCAAGAGAGAGCGCAACGGCAATTCCGACAACATTCTGTTCATTGATGCTTCCAATGATTTTGAAGCTGGCAAGAACCAGAATATTCTCCGTGAGTGCGACATTGATAAGATCGTCAAGACTTATGAGCGTCGTGAGGATGTAGACAAGTATGCTCATGTTGCTACCATGCAGGAAATTGAAGAGAACGGTTTCAACCTCAATATTCCCCGATATGTTGATACATTTGAGCCGGAAGAAGAAATTGACCTGAACGAAGTAGCTGCGGAGATCCGCAAACTGCAAAGTGAAATCAAGAACATTGATGCAGAGCTGAAACCGTTTTTTGACGAACTGGGACTTGATTTCCCGTTTGAAGTGGAGGGCAAGTAATTATGGAAAATGTATCCTCAAGTAACGGTCTCGAAAAGCGTCCCAAGCTTCGCTTTCCGAGCTTTGATAAGCCGTATATATTACATCGCATCGGGGACATATACGCCGAGCGTAGTGAGCGTGAGGCGGCTGATATGGAGCTGCTTTCTGTTACAATGAATGATGGAGTTATGCAGCGTTCCGAAATTGAGGGGAAAGACAACTCAAGCGAAGATAAAAGCAACTACAAGGTTGTCCGCAAGGGAGATATGGTCTATAACTCGATGAGGATGTGGCAAGGAGCGAATGGCGTGTCTTCTTATGACGGTATCGTCAGCCCTGCCTACACTGTTCTCACGGCAAAGGTCTCTATCTGTAATGAGTATTTCGCAGCTCTTTTCAAGAACTATAAACTGATCAACGAGTTCAGAAAGAACTCACAGGGGATGACCTCCGATACATGGAACTTGAAATATCCGCAAATAGAAACAATCAAGGTTTATTTACCGGAAGTTGCAGAGCAGGAAAAAGTAGCCTCTATGCTCGTTACCCTCGACAAAAGAATCGCAGCACAAGTAACGCTTGTCGAACAGCTCAAGAAGTATAAAAGAGGTGTCTTTGAAGCTGTTTTTTCTCGCAAACTTCGTCTCATTCCAAAAGCAAGACAATCTGATTGGACTGCTTTTAAGCTTGGCGATTTTGCAACACGAATTACAAGGAAAAATAATGGGGCAACAGATATTCCGCTGACCATTTCTGCACAATATGGGTTAATTGATCAGAGGAATTTCTTTTCAAAAGTTGTTGCAAGCTCAGATATGAGTGGGTACTATCTACTTCGTAAAGGTGAATACGCTTATAATAGAAGCACCTCAAATGATTACCCGTTCGGCTCTATCAAAAGACTTGAGCTGTATGATGAAGGAGCTGTATCTACCCTTTATCTTTGCTTTGCTATAAAGGAAGATGTTGTGCTGAGTGACTATGCGAAATGGTATTTTGAGTCATCTCAGTGGCATAGGGCAATAAACGAAATCTGTGCAGAAGGGGCGAGAAATCACGGCTTGCTTAATGTTCCTACTGACGGTTTTTTTGATACAGTTCATATACTCCCAAGTGATATTGAAGAGCAGACTCAAATCGCTGCTTTTCTTTCACGAGTTCATGACAAGCTTGCCAAAGCTCAAGAAGAGTTAAATAAATTGATTGGACTGCGGAACGGTCTTATGCAGCAGCTTTTTATATAAAGAGCTGTTGCAACAATCCATCTCTAAAGTTCAAGAGCATTCTTAGACTATCGCCAGATACGGAGATTTTCTTGTCTACCGCCTCAAGAATTGAAACGACTTTCTCTTGGTTCGGAATGTAAGGTATGTCAAAAGGCTCTTTTTCTATGTTAGCCCATTCTGCTCTTGGCATCTTTGTGCCGGAGCTTATATTCGCAACCCTAAGAAAATGCTCTGTCTGGACAAGATAATAGAGGTATTTCGGAATAACATATTTTGAAGGGACAAATGCCCATATTTCCGATGAGCAAACAATATCCTGCTCCGCAAACGCAAATTTCCTTAGATAAGGACGAAGTTTGCCAAAGAGGACATCTCCGTTTTTTGCCACTGTTTTAATGCTGCTCTGTGTCTTAGATGACACGCTACCAAGCAATCTGCCGGTTCCTTGCTCAATGTGTTCCAGCTCGATACAGGGATATTCGACATTGCAGTCAGGATTGTACTTTTCCTTTCTTCGCTGAGCGATTTCTGAGAAGAGATAAGTTGTTGAGTCTGCATCGTCAGATAAGGTCATTTCCTCAAAAGCATAGGTAAGGAGTCCTCTTTTATACTTCTGACTAAGTACGCAAAAAAGCTATACGAAAGACGAAAATCCCTTGCAATAGCGGAAATTCTCTGCTACTGCAAGGGATTTTGCTTTAAGTTCTTGCTACTATTCAGTTGGAAAATAGACCTCAAGTAACGGTCTCGAAAAGCGTCCCAAGCTTCGCTTTCCGAGCTTTGATGAACCGTGGAAATCAGCACTCCTTTCGGACTATTTTTCCAAAAATATCAAGAAAAATGCTGATGGTGCAATAACCAATGTGATCTGCAATTCAGCAAAACAGGGGCTTATTCCGCAGCGTGACTATTTTGATAAGTACATCGCAAACAGCGATAATACAGATGGGTACTATATCATCGAGACAAATGATTTTGTTTATAATCCCCGGAAATCTACCGATGCGCCCTACGGTCCCATAAGCAGTTATAAATATCCAGAAGCAGGAATAGTGTCCCCACTGTACCTGTGTTTCCGAGCAAAGCAGGAGATCAATCCTCTGTATTTTGAATGGTACTTCCGTTCGTCGGCATGGCATCGGTATATCTATATGTCCGGTGACAGCGGTGCAAGGCATGATAGGGTGAGTATCAAGGATGAAACTTTTTTTGCAATGCCCATAAATATCCCCTCAGCACAGGAACAGGATAGAATTGCGTTATTCCTTAATGCCATAGAGCAAAGGATTGAAAAACAGCGTTCTTTGGTTGAAGCCCTCAAGAAGTATAAAAGAGGTGTCATGCAGAGGATATTCCGCAATATGTCTGTGGTCTTGCCATCAGGCTTTGAAACAGTGAAACTATCTGCAATTTTCAAGAAGGTTTCTCGAAGAAATAACAAGAGCGAAATCAAAAATGTCATTACAAACTCCGCAGAGTATGGCTTGATTCCACAACGGGACTTCTTCGACAAAGATATAGCGGTTGATGGAAACACATCAAATTATTATGTTATTGAGCAAGGTGACTTTGTTTATAATCCGAGAAAGTCTAACACAGCTCCTTACGGTCCTTTCAACCGATATGAGCGAGAAGAAAGAGGCATCATTTCTCCATTATATACCTGTCTGGTGTTACAAGCAGATATAGAGCCATCCTACCTTGCATGGTATTTTAAGAGTGATGCTTGGTATCGGTATATTTACGATAACGGATCGCAAGGTGTTCGGCATGATAGAGTTTCAATGACGGATGATCTCTTGATGGGAATACCGGTTATTATTCCCTCAAAAGAGGCACAGCTAAAAATAGCTAAGCTCCTTGACTGCTTGGAAAGTCGATTTCAAACTGAACTTTCTCAGTATGAATCTCTAAAATCTATTCGAGTGGCATTATTGCAGCAGCTCTTTATATAAAGAGTTGCTGCAAAAAAGCCTTTTTTAGTTCCACCAATGTAGTCAAGCACATCTCCGCATTTTGGATTTTTACATCAAATGAAGAAAGCATTTTTGAAATTTGTTTTCTTGCCGTTTCGGGAGGAAGAGGCAACTTGCATTCATTAAGGATTCCTTTGGTTATCTGATTGATTGTTGCTGTACCCGTGTCCTTAAAAACTTGAGAAAAAAACATTTGGCTATTTAAGTAATGAAAGATATAAGTATCATTTAGCTTGCTACGAATTATCATCATAAATGCGCCCCATGTTGTCATAGCCATATTGTTTGGAATTAGTGCAGTTTTTCCAACAAGCTTTTTGCTGCCATTTCGTACACACATAATTACATCATTACATTTTACTTGTAAGCTCTCATCCACTTTCTTGTCTACATAGACGCAGTCATCAAAAGACAGCACTCCATTTTGAATGTTGGATGACCTTAAAACAAGATACCCCGCAACTGAAACATCACTTGGACTATATGTAAGCCCCTGTAAAAAATCAGCAACTTCGGATAAATAGACTGTCGGGTATATATTTCCATTGATATTTGAAAAAACCTTGTTAAGCAATCCTCTTTTATACTTCTTGAGGGTGTCTACTATTTTTCTTTGAGCTTCAATGCGACGGTCAAGTTTTGCGAAAAAGTCCACAAGTTTCTGCTGTTCGCCAATAGAAGGAAATACCACTGTTCCTGTTAGAACAAATGAGTTGTTCACCTTCATATCATGTTTTGCGCCAATATTAACCAAAGGCTTGAGAAACTTATTTAATCGGAGATCATTGGCAAAATACAAATCAACAAACCGTGGAGCAACGGTATTAAGAGGATGATACACAGCATAAAGAGTAGATACAATACCAGGAATACCTTTATTGACCTTTATAATACCATAGGGATTAGCCTTGAGTGGACTCTTTGTGTATACGATGTCATCTGTTTCAACAACATGGTAATCAGCCACACTCTCACCAGCAAATGACCTCCCTTGAAAAGCTATTTGATTTATAACGCCGTATTCACCAGAAACAGAAAGAACATCTTCCTTTCCAAACGCCAAGCCTCTATTACGCTCTGTGTTTTCAACAAGATAGTGTGACAGTTCGTTTTCTTTCCACGGCTCGTCGAAGCCCGGAAAGCGAAGCTTGGGACGCTTTTCGAGACCGTTACTTGAGGTTTATAATGCCCTGATTATTCCTCCATCAGATAATATCCGTGGAGGTGGTCAATATGACTAACAATACACAATTCAAGACGCTGTTGAACACTTGGTTAAATCAAAAGAAGCCAATGATCACACCGTCAACCCATGCCAGCTTCACGCTGATAGCCGAAAATCATTTAATACCGCACTTCGGCAAACGGAAGATTGGCAGCATCACCGAACAGGACATTCAGAGCTACATATCGTATCTCTACGAGTCCGGACGGCTGGATAAGTCTGGCGGTCTCACTGTAAAGACCATACGAGATGTGATTCTTGTGTTGCGTCTTGCTATGGAATATGCCTACAAAGAGAGAGCAATACCGTTGCTCAACTGGGACTTGATTGAGTACCCTAAAGAGTTAGGCATAAAAAAGGTGGTCTCTCTGTCTAAGGATCAAGAGCAAGCTCTGATTCAGTGCATCTACATGAACCTGAACAGGAAGACCGCTGGCATACTCATCGCACTGTTTACCGGTGTACGGATCGGAGAACTCTGCGGCTTGCAAATGAAAGACATCTCGCTGACGGATAAAACTATCAGCATCAACAAAACCGTCCAACGCATTTATGACAAGAAAAAAGGAGAGTCCTATCTACACATAGGACCACCGAAGACCAAGACATCAGCTCGAACAATTCCTGTACCGTCATTGCTGATGAACATTATCAAGAAGTTCTATACAGAAAACCCCAACCATTACTTCTTGACTGGTAAGACGAAGCCAACAGAACCTCGCACCTACCGGCAGTTCTTTTCCCGTTTTTTGAAACGAAATGGGCTGCAAAGGGTGAAGTTCCACGAGATCAGGCATACATTTGCGGTACGGGCAATCGAAATACCGGAGTTTGACATCAAATCTCTCTCCGAGATTTTGGGACATAAGAATGTGTCCTTTACGCTAAATGTCTATGGCAGCGCAAATCTCCAACAGAAAGTCAAGTGCATGAACTTATTAAATGATCTTCTGTAAAAATCAGCGGGCGGGAACGGGATTTTACCGTTCCTGCTCGTGTTTCGTTGAAGTTTTTTTACGCTCTGCTGTTTGCTCCTGTTTTTTCTGCAAATGCTCACGGATTGATTGTATCTTGGCTTCTTCACCTAACATTTCAGCCACATCCCGCTTGCTGTCAAACAGGATAAGCGGATCAAATTTTTCTCCGTATACCGCTTTAATCTTGGAAGTGGCAGCTTGAATTTTATCTGATTGCAGGGCAACCCGTTGTTCTAAGAGTTCTGCCGAATCCACATTTTTTGCCTGCTCCCTTAATTCTGAGAACTGCTTTAAGGCATCCTCCAACTCGGCAGCATATTTTTCTTCCTGCTTTGTCAGCCGCTTCAAATTTTCCTCCATAGCCGCAACACTCTTTTTGACTTCGGCGATTCCAGTATCCTCACTGCAATCAAATGAACTGAGGAGCATCGTCTTTTCGGATTTCAGTTCTTCCAAGTCTTCTGTCAGTTCGGCAATCTTTTTTGCCAAATCATTATGAGCAACAAACTGATAAAATGGTGTCGCTTTCTTTTCTGCAAGCAGCGTTTTCCGTTCTTTAGTCTTATTTTTAATCTGCTGTACCAGTAAGGCATATCGCTCCAGATCGGGCTTCAACACATTCAGACTTTCCGATAATTTGTGTTTTCCAAAACCGGCATAGCGGATTTGATAGCGGAAAACAACCATGTTCGCCCGTAAGGACTCCACTGCTTCCGCAAGCGCAGGAACAGATGCTTTAACTGCCTGCATCAGCTTCTTGACTGTTGCTTTCAGCTCACGGAGCAACGCATTGTCTGCCTTAATCTGACGATTCAACTCACAGCGGTCAGAAACAATACCCTTTTTCTCCAATGCTCTTGCAACCACACCCTCGTGAATGGTGGGCTGCTCGGTCAAGCCCCGATCTGCATGACTGCGATGGTCGATGCGTTCTTCGTGTCCGGCAGTCTCCAAATGGCGATTCGTCACATCAGCCCATGCTGCTCTCCATAAAACAAGTTGTTCTTCGCTATTCCAACGCTCGGCAATGGGATTCTGTCTGCCGAACTTGGTGCTTTTCGGATGCTTGCTGGCTCGTTCATAGCCGTGATTCTCCGCTTCGGAGGGTGGCAGATATACCTTCTTGCGACCGACCTTATACTGGTATTGCTTTTCCCATCCCTCTGTCTGTGCTATCTTAAACTCATCCGCAGTAAAACCTTGTTCCTCTCCATTTTTCACACAGAGATATTCTTTCTGCGTCTTATATTGCCAGTTCCCTTTTTCATCTAACGGGCGCACTGTCAGCATGATATGAGCGTGGGGATTGTGACCGGGAGGGTATGGATCGTGAATTGCCACATCTGCACACATCCCATCAGCTACAAAGGTGCCAGAAATAAAATCGGACAGTAGCTTTTCCCACTGTGCTTCGCTCAACTCAATCGGCAGAGCAACCACAAATTCACGGGCAAGGCGACTGTCTTTTGTCTTTTCATTTTCTTCTACGGCGTTCCAAAGCACGCCCCGTTCTTTCCATTCTGACGGAGCGAACTCTGGTAGGAATACTTCCTGCCAGACCAGTCCTTTCTTGCGGGTGTAGTCATGCTGCACCCCATCATAATCATTGAGGATTTTAGAACAACTCAGATAAGCGGAAGCTGCAACAGCGCTTCTTCCTGTACCACGGCTGACTACTTTTGCTTCCAGATGATAGATTGCCATTTGTTTTCACCGTCCTTTCTTTCTGTTTCTCTTTTGAAAAGAGAAAATGGGTGTCGCCGAAAATGCGATACCCATAACTGCGTAAAAGCTGCCAGTGGCAGGTTTTCGCAGGCAGGCGGCGGGATGGGGTGGCAATATGCCACCTCATCGTTTTGCTGATATTGCAAAATATAGAGCCGACTGCACAGGGAATGTTCGCTTGCGACATTGCCTGCCCCCTCTGGAAAAGCGGCTGAAAGACGCTTTGTGAAGAGCGCACGAGCCCGACCAACGGGAGGGATACCACCGCCTGCTTTGCAGGTGGTGAGTAAGTGCGCCCTTCGGGAAAAAGAAAAAGCGACCGATAGCCGGTCGCTCATAAAAATCATCGGATTGGTTTGAATACTTCGCACAAAAAATCCTCCAACTGTTCCAAAGTCATCTGTGTTGTCTGCGGTAATGCTTTCTCTAAAATCGCACCTTCCTGAATCAGCCGCCGTGTCCGTGCTTTTCGCTCTTTCTGCCGGTCACGCATCTCGGCTTCTTCCAATCTGTGCTTCGCCTGCAAAAGCTTCTTTTCATTTTCTGTCATAAATTTTATTCCTTTCTGCCGTATCCGGCTGAAAACGCAAGGAAGGCGGCTCATGAGATTTTATTCTCACAAGTCGCCTTCAGCGTCATTTATTATGCTGTTTTCTGTTTTTGCCCGTTTTCTTTAACAGGCGGGGTATCAAGCAATACAGGTTCTTTCTTTTTTATTTGCTTCGCAGCATTGCGTTCTTTCTGCATCCTGCGGTTTGCATTTGCTCTGCAATCATCACAGCAGTATTTTACATCTTTCCGTGTAGCGGTAAAAGTTTTTCCGCAGTTCTCACAGACACATTCCCGCTTTCGATTTTCCGCCGCTTCCTGCCGATAAAATTTAGTACGGCACTTCGGACTGCAAAACAGAGTATTTGACCGCTTGGATTCAAATTCTTCACCGCAGCATTTACAGATTAGCTTAAATGGCTGACCAACTGCGTGTTCACCAGCCTTGATTTTTTGGTAGCGTTCCCGGCTCTTGATGCGGTGTCTGCGAAGCTGTTCCTGCCGCTTGATCTCCTCCGGTGTCAGCTCCGGTTCGGGCAGTTCAAACCGTCCGATAAATTTCAGATAAATCTCAACCTCCTGCACCCGATCCCCGTCAATCTTTTCCGGGGCGTGGACAATGATTTTTTCAATAAACTCATTGATCATTGGAGTAGTCAGTTCGAAAAAATCGGTGTACTTCTTTGCCAGTGAAAGGAACTGCGCCGCACGGTCAGTATCTTCCTCAAAAGAAGACAGATGCAATTCCGCATCCGATACAGATGTGACAAGAGTTTTCTGCTCCGCTTCGTATTCTGCAAGCAGAGTATCAAAGCGTTCATCGGTAATGCGCCCAATAGCAAAAGATTCGTAGAGCTTTTTGATAATGGTATCAAGCTCGGCAATACGCCTACGGTCTTTGTTCAACTTGCGTTTGGTATCCTTTGCGACTTCCGCCTGTCTGATTTGAGAAGCAGAACGCACCTTTTTCATAAACTCATCCTGATTGGCGCTGGCAAAGGTGCTGGCTGTTCGGATGGTTTCCAAAACAAGCTCTCTGACCGCTTTTGTCCGAATATAGTGACCGCTGCAAGCATGAGTGCGCTTTTGATGTGCCAGCGTGTAGGTGGAGCAATCGTAAAAATCAGAGGGATAGGGATTGTTCTCCGTACCGCCTTTGGAACGGTGATTGGTCATTTTTGCTCCGCAGTCAGCACAGAACAGAAGTCCAGTCAGCGGATTGGCTTCGCCAAGTGTATCGTGGCGTCTCGGTGTCTTTCGCAGTTTCTGTGCAAGTTCCCACATTTCCTTATCTACAATCGCTTCGTGGGTGTTCTCAAAGATCAGCCAGTCCTCCTGCGGATTCATAACCGGATTTTTGTCCTTGTAGGACTGCTTGTGAGAACGGAAGTTGACCGTATGCCCCATATATTCGGGCTTGGAGAGAATCTGCCCAACGATATAACCACTCCAGTTATAAGGGTTGGGAAATTCCTCTTTGCTTTTCCAAACGCCACGCCCCTGCTTTGCGGCGTAGACCGCAGGAGTTTCCACCTTATCGTCATAGAGGATACGGGCGATGTCATAGGGACCGTTTCCTTCGATGGTCAGCCGGAAAATACGGCGGACAACCGCAGCGGCTTCCTCGTCGATATACCAACTGTACTTATCTCCCGGCATTTTCTTGTAGCCATAAATGGCACAGTTGGTGGTAGGCTTGCCGGATTCGCCTTTCACATGGATCGCTGTTTTCTGCTTGCGGCTCAAATCACGAAGATACCACTCGTTCATAATGTTGAGGAACGGGGCAAACTCATTGCTGTTCTGATCGTCGCTGTCCACGCTGTTGGCAATCGCCACAAAGTGAACATGATGCTGACGGAAGAATACCTCCGTGTAAAAGCCTGTTTGCAGATAATCACGCCCCGCCCTGCTCATATCTTTTACAATGACATGAGCAACTTTGCCTGCTTCAATGTCTGCAATAAGCTGTTTCCAAGCGGGACGCTCAAAATTCCCTCCACTCCAACCGTCATCGGTATAGTGCTGACAGTTCGTATAACCTTTCTGATGGGCATAGCTTTCAAGGTATTTTTTCTGATTGACAATACTGTTGCTATCACCAGTCTGGTCATCATCACGGGACAGCCTTTCATATAAAGCTGTGATTTTTCCTTCAGTCTGTTTTACGCTCATGATGCGCTCCTTTCAGACTGTCGGCTCATTTGTGGTGAATCTATTATACCACAAGTTCCGCCAGTTGTAACCGTTTCATTGCGAATCATCCGTAAAATTTTATCCTCCATTGTTTCTTTCTCTGTATCGCTGAATACTACTTTAACTTTATAGGTGGTGCCGCCAATGCGGCGAGTCATATAAGAAAAATTACTGTTCTCGTTTTTTGCCATAGGCAGTTACCTCCGTGTTGAAATGTTCATTGTTTTTTCGTATAATAGGTTTAGTTCCGGCATGGTGTAACCATTTGCGTGGTTAAAATCGAACAAAAGGTATTAACACCCTGCCAATGCAGAAATGCCCTCAAAAAAGCCTTGCGGCACAAGGCTTTCCGAGGGCAAAAGCGTTACATCTGTTGTTGTTTTTCTCGGTACTTACGCACCCTTGCTGCGGTCTGCTTACGGCGAGCTTCTTCGGCGCAGTGCTGTGAGCAGTACACCCGTTTTCCGTCAGTTGAGAACGGCTTGCCGCATTGTTTGCAATGAGTGGTCGGTATTTGCGTGAATACGGCTTCCAACCCTGCATCTTCCGGCAGGACAGACTTGCGGAAATATCTGCATAGTGCGCTGTTGGTAAAGCAGATACCCAACATTGGACAGTCACAGTCCAATGGCAGGCAGCCGTACTCTTTGTCGTAGTTGGCACAGAGAGAAGTAACCAGCTTTTTGATCCGCTGCTTCTCCCTGCCCGTCAGCTCACGATAATTGTTTGACATAGGCGGTTTCCTCCTTTCATTTAGTGTCGAAAGTAATCTAATAACAGACAAAATAGATTACCTCCTCACTTATAGGAGAAATACAGGGTACTTAGCGGAACTGTTTTTACGGAGAATCCAAGAAATTTTCAAAAATATTTTTGAAGGGAGGTGTCTGCGGTGTTCGACGATCCCGAACGATATAAACTTGACGGCTTTTATGAAGAAGATACTGACTATGAAGATGAATATGAAACGGACGATTCCGATTACATAGTCGATGACGAAGAAGATGAAAATGCCCTTTGGGACGATGAGGAAGAAGACGCTGACGATCTTCCCGAAAAGAAGCGAAGGAAGCGGAAGAACCAAGTTGTTCTTGCTGACAATGATACAGATACCGAAGAAACCGAATTATCCGAACAAGCCATGTGGCAGATCGCAAAAGAAGAACAGCTCATCGAAGAACTGGAAGCCGACGCCGAGGAACATCCCTTTGAGGATGGTACTGACGAGGAAGAACCGGAGCGTAAGAAGCTCAAACGAGAACTGCGGGCAGAAGCCCTTGCACGATTGGAGGATTCCGCCAGAACACAGCGGGATTTTGAAAATGTGATTGCATGGTGGAACAGGCTGGACGCTAATCGTGAGCGTAGGGAACGCTATCATGAACTCAGCCGCAGCGGTGATGATGTTCCGCTTGACTATGGTGCATCTGCCAATGAACTCTTTTTCCCTGATACGCTGAACGATGTACTGGAAAAGCAGCTCCGAAAGGGAGATTTCATTGACGCCATTTTCTACTGTCCTTACGACATCCATGAACTTGTAACAGAAGAATACCTATCCAAAATCCTCTGGGAATTGAATGCGGAGCACAAGGAGCTGCTCTTTCTTTGCGCTGTCCAGCTGTTTAGCTCAACAAGGATCGCTAAAATACGGAATCAAAGCGACCGGAACATCCGCAAGGTGCGTGGTACAATGCTCAAAAAGATACGAAAAAAGCTGCTTCCTGCACTTTTGGATAAGGCAGAAAAGCAGCAGCCAATGACCTTATTGGAAAAAGATTTTTTGGAAGAAAATATGACGGAGATTGATTCTGAAGAAAAGAAATCGTATAATTGGTAATATGAATTGAAGTTATTTGGATTACAATACATGACGGAGGGTTTTGTATATGAAGAACCTTTTTGAACGCACCAGTTCTAACTGGGTGCGATATAGTGAATATGAATGGAGGGCGGCAGAGGACGGAACTCTGTATCTCACGCCCACCAAGACGGCGCAACCGAGTATTTATGATCCACTGGCAGAGTATCAGAAAATTGTATTGGATGCCATCAATATAGGACGCATGGGTATGAGCAAAAAGCCGGATGCCGAAATTCAGAAGGCTATCCAGCAATTTGCGGTGAAATACGGCTTGTTTGGACTGATGACTGCGCTACCTACCACACCAAACTTTATGGAATATGAGGCGGTGTACCTGCCGAAAAATCACTTCATCAAAGAAGAAACTATGTCCACTGAAAAATATCTGGCACTGTTCTTTCCATTCGACAAATTGGATGTGATCAAGCGTGGTATCGAATCCATGTGGAACATCCAGAATGACCGTGTTATGATGGCATTGGCTTTGACCATGACAGACAAGCCGATGGCTGTCAACATGAGCTTTCAGCGGGAATATGCGGAGCGATATGAATGGATGAAACAGCAGTTCATTGACTGGGCGTTTACCTATATCAACAGTTTTCTTTATTATGAGGATTATGATACACTGAACGATGAAACCCGGCAGATGATGCAGCAGAGCATGGCAGCTTTTGGCGGCATCGCTCCAACCTATCATATAGCTCTTTTGGATAAGCCGACCATCGTTTGGGATTTTCATTCCCTGCTGCTGGGCGTACAGATGATGTTCAGTTTTATGCTGACAGACAGCGAAAACCCGATTAAGCTTTGCAGGCATTGTACCAAAGCTTTTGTCGCAAGCAGACCAAGTGCTGTATTTTGCAGCCCTCAGTGCAAGAATAAGCATAATGTTTACAAAAGCAGAGCGAGAAACAAAAGTGAAGAATAGGAAGGGAATAGATATGAACGAAGAATATGGGCTGACTCCTTATGAAACAAGGGAAATCCTGTTTTATAAAACCGATAATGGTGAAGTTCGGGTTGAAATCCTTTTATATCAGGAAAACTTGTGGCTGACGCAGGCAAAGATGGCAGAATTATTTGAAGTGCAAAAGGCGGCTATTTCAAAACATTTGAAAAATATTTTTGAATCCGGCGAATTGCAGGAAGAAGCAGTTGTTTCCAAAATGGAAACAACTGCGGCAGACGGCAAGCGGTACAATACAAGCTATTACAATCTGGATGCCATTATTGCTGTCGGATACCGTGTTAATTCTAAAAAGGCTACGATGTTCCGCATTTGGGCAAATCGAGTATTAAAAGAATTTATTATTAAAGGCTATGTGATGGACGATGCACGACTGCGAGAACCAGAAAACCTCTTTGGTAAGGACTATTTTGAGGAACAGTTGGAGCGTATTCGTGATATTCGCTCCAGCGAACGCCGTTTTTATCAAAAAATCACGGACATTTACTCCCAGTGCAGTGCTGACTATGATGTGAACAGTCCTGTTACAAAAGAGTTTTTTGCCACAGTACAGAATAAGCTTCATTACGCTGTCACTCATCATACGGCGGCTGAGATTGTTTATGGACGAGCCGATAGCACAAAACCAAACATGGGCTTGACAACTTGGAAAAATGCTCCGCAGGGGCGTATTCGCAAGTCGGATGTTTCAATCGCCAAAAACTACTTGAACGAAGAAGAAATGATAAATCTGAATGAGATCGTGACAATGTATCTGGACTATGCCGAAAGACAGGCACGGCGGGGAAATATCATGTATATGCAGGATTGGGTTAATCGTTTGGATGCGTTCCTCCAGTTCAACGAAGAAGATATTTTACATGACAAAGGCAAAGTGACCGCTGCCATCGCAAAGGCGTTTGCAGAAAGTGAATTTGAAAAATTCCGTGTTTTGCAGGACAGAACATATCAGAGTGATTTCGACCGTCTTGTGGCAAATATCGAAGAAAACAGCAAACAAACAAAATAAATCAGGAAACCCCACGCTTCCGATTTTATTGTCAGAAGTGTGGGGCTTTTGTATCAGGTTTACAGATCATATACCAATTCGTGCAGAACGATTTCTTCCGCACGGTTACGGATACTGTTCATACGGCGCACCCATTCTATTTTATCAGCCGCTTTGAGTGCTTCAGTTACGCCTTCCTGCTTTGCCATAGCGGAAACGATGTTTTCAATGCGCTCGTTGCAGGCTTGATCGATTTCAGCTAAATGCTTGAACAGCGTTCCCTCCAGCACATAGTTGTTGTAGAGGATTTTACGGTACTCTTTCAGATAGCTGCGGCGCATACGCCCGTATTTGCCTATCTGATATTCGCCTATTCGCCGTCATCCGGCAAAGTAATGTTGGGAATGAAATAATCGCCCACTTGACGGTATGTACCGCCCATTTCTTCAAAGATAGTTTTCATAAAATTCAGCTCCTTTTGTGTTGATTTCCAGCGGTTATAAGGCTTTTTGACTCCTTTCTTACAACTGCTTTTCAATTTACCACAAATGAGCCGCAGTCATATGTATTAGATGGCAGAAACCACCCTTTACATATTAACTCTTGGTTGATAATGCTGTTGCTCTCACCGTCCAGCTTATCTTCCTGCGACAGCCGTTCATAGCAGGCGGTCAAGCCCTCGGCGTCGTCCTCCGGCTGGCTGTTCTGAACATAGAACTGCAAGACCGTGTTTTGGATGGCCTCACGGGTTTCTGCACGCAGGGGGGCGGTGCTGGTGATGCGCTGGAACGTGCCGACGGGAGTAATGTTCGGCTTCATCATTTCAGCGCACCCCCTTTCTGGAAAAAGGGAATTTGATGCGTTTGATTGTCAAGGTGCAAGGTCGTATCATTGTCGTTCGTTCGTGCCGCACAGTAGTACAGTGCAAACACCTTATCCGGCTGTTTATTCATTTTGGCCTCCTATTCCGCAGCCGGAAAACGGGGCCTTGATACGGTCATATTATACCATACCCGGCCCCGTTAGTCAGCTCAAAAATTATCATCAGGGCTGGGATTTTTTCTGCTCCAAATCGCCCTGAATTAAACGGTTGATTTTGGTTACTGCGCTTTCGCTGGCCCTGCCGCTGACAGAAGCTTTAACGATATAGCGGACACCCCCAATTTCGTACTGACGCACAACGGGGGCGCTGATCTGTTGCTTTGCTGCCGTATTCATACGGTACAATCCCCCTTTCACGAAACAAAAGGTTCATGCTGAAAAGGGGCATAAATCGGACGGCTGGCGGCGACCAGCACCACGGGACTTTCACCC
>OFGH01000758.1_pt1 | contig 26243 bp, 33 predicted proteins | sample 1521721 | NCBI WGS metagenome assembly OFGH01 (sample SAMEA3504132, study PRJEB24116) | mouse gut metagenome | biome: mouse gut; feature: mouse-associated habitat; material: faeces | place: Denmark | collected 2011
CATCACTGCCAGAAACCCAAAACACTTGCGCTGTTCCCTCGGTAATTTCCAAGTCGCAGGAAACAGAAATATCTTTGCCGTTTTCACGCTCGATAGAAGTTCCACCAAAAAGATATTCTGTTTTGGAAAAGTCCTTATAGTCTGCTACATAAGTTCCAGTATAATGGTCATCACCATACATCCGTTTCCCTTTAAGAGATAAATCCCTTGTCAGCGTTGCATTTCCGGCTAATTGAACAACATTATTATACTGATCCAGAATTTCATCTTTTGAACAGCCTGTGAGGGATAAGCCTATTGCTAAAGTACACACAAGCACAAGAGAAAATATTTTTTTATGATACATATCATCAACCTTTCCATAATTTATCTGTTTAACAGGTGAGGAATAATTACTGTAACCAAAATCCCTACAACATAAACCGCATTAACACCAAGCGCAATTTTGGTGTTAATATCCCTGAGTTTTATTTTTGCAAAAAGGAAAAGAGCATATATAAAGCTAACCGCAGCGAAAATACAATACCCTATGATAATAGCTGTTGCGGCAGGAGAATCCGGCTTCCATATAAAGGGTGCTGTCAATGGTACAAAGGCAGTAATAAGTGCAATCGTACTTAAAATTTTTTCTTTCATTTGAAAAACTCCTTTCTTGCTATTAGCGTCCATTCATTTTTAAGCGTTCACGTTGTGCAGGACGCAAAGAAATATTGCTTTTTTTATGTTTCGTTTTAGAATTTCCCGGTGTTTTAGAAATCGTAATGATAAATACAGAAATCAACAGCATGATTCCAAGTGAAACAAGCCCTAAAGGAACATTAGCATTGCTTGTTGAATTTATATATGATGTGGTATCAAAACCAATGCGCTAATGTTGAAATTAGGGTTTTTGGCTTCCTCAATCGCAACATTCTGTGTAATTACCCCAAGAACGGGAGAAAGCGTCATTCCGATAATACCAATCAGCAGAATATGATACCGTTTTATCTTTTGAAATTCAGTTAAGACAATGGATAACATATAAAACCTCCTATACTTCCTGTTTTTGATAAACTCTTGTAACCAATGCAATACAGACAACGGCTTCCGCAACTAATATCAAAAAAATTACGGGCGTTGATATAAAATACGGACTTAACCGATTATAAAATTCTGTCATAATTTTTCCTTCCGGCACCTTAAACTGATACAGCCATCTAAAGATAATAGGGACAGGAATAAATGTGCTGATGTTAAGCCCTAATGGTTTCATCATAATTGCATCGCTAAGATGTAGCGCATATCCAAGCAGGGTATAAAAAAAGGCGATTATGACAGAAATAATATAGGACTTATTACACCAGACCACTAAAATAATACATGGCAAAGCTGCCGCCCATAATAAAATTCCTGTGCAGAGTGTAAGGAACAACTGCAGCCCTAATCCATTTAAAGAAATGCCCTGTGTAATGGCAAGCAAGACACTGATACAGAATCCCGCAAGTTCATAAACAACAGAAAAAAGCACAAGGACAATAACTTTTGCCATAACCAAGCGGCTTTTTAAGACAGGAACACAAACAAGATTTTTTAAGGTATCGTTATCATGTTCTTCAAAAAACAGGTTGGCAGCTATCATTACCAGTATGGGAATCAGAAGCAAAAAGCCGCTTTCTTCACGGGCAACGCTCGCAAAATCTGCAAAATCTCCGTCAGACAAAAGCATAGCGTAAAAAACCGGGAACAGGACAGAGGTAAAAAGAGCAATTTTAAACAGCCCTTTCCGTTTCAGCTTCCAAAACTCACATTTTACAAGTTTAAGCAATCCCCTCACCCCCTGTTACACGTTTGAAATAATCTTCAAGGCTTTCTTCACAAATATAGGCTTGTGATACTTCTAGCTCGTTCTCCACAAAAGCCGTTACAATCTTCCCAACAGAAATATCTAAATTATGCAGCCGCATATTATGGTCGTCCTGTATGGTAAACTGGTTTTCATGGAAGATACGTTCTAAAATTCTTGCCGCTTGTGCCGTATCAGAAACAGTAAAGCGGATATGCTTGCTGCTTTTTGCTTCCAGTTCTGTAAGGCTTTCTTCTTCCAGCAGTACGCCGTGGTCGATAATGCCTATATCGTCAGCCAATAACGCAATCTCGGAAAGAATATGACTGGAAATCAAAATTGTTTTTCCGCGTTCATTACAAAGGTCACGGATAAAGGAACGTACCTCTGCAATACCGATAGGGTCAAGCCCGTTGATCGGTTCGTCCAAGATTAAAAGCTCCGGGTCGTGCATCACGGCAAGAGCAATCGCCAGCCGCTGCTTCATGCCAAGCGAATATTGGGAAAACAGTTTTTTGTCTTTATAAGGCAGACCGACTAAATCAAGCGCATTTTTAATTGCGTTGCGGTTTGGCACTCCCCGCAGGGTAGCAAAAATCCGCAGATTTTCCGTTGCTGTCAGATTCGGATAAAAACCGGGGGATTCAATCAGACTGCCGATACGGGGGAGCAGCTTTTTTTCATTCGCCGCTAAAGGTTTCCCCCAAATCGTGACTTCCCCGGAAGTGGGCTGTGTCAGCCCAAGCAGCATTTTCATTGTCGTTGTCTTTCCAGCTCCGTTCCTGCCTAGCAGACCGTAGATGCGTCCTTGCCTTACATGGATATTCAAATCTGCAACGCTTTTCTGTGTTCCGTATTGTTTGGTAAGATTTTTTGTTTCAATTACATATTTGCTCATTGCAAAACCTCCTTTTCATATTTGCTATTCTATCACGCTAACCTTGCCAAAACCTTGCCGAAACCTTGCTTTTTTCATGTTTTTACAGCTAACAGAACTTTGACAAACTGAAAAATCCCCGTATTGTTACAGGGATTTTGGAAACAGTATTGTAAATATAGTTCCCTTATCAGGAGTGCTGTCAGCGGCAATCGTTCCTTTATGTGCCGCCACAAGTTCTTTTACGATGGACAGGCCCAGTCCATTTCCTTTTGCAGACCGTGACTGGTCACATTGGTACATTCTTTCAAAAATATGCGGGAGATGATCGGGGGATATTCCTTTTCCATTATCCGCTAATGTAATCCGGGCTTGCTGGTCATTCTCTGAAATACGGAATATCACTTTATTTCCCTTACTATGGATAAGCATGTTCTGCAGCAGATTGTTAAGGATACGGCTATAAGCATTTACATCTATGTGCATAAGGTATTCCATTTCCGGAATATCAAACTCATATTCAAAATTACTGTTTTCTAAAACTGAAATCCAATCCGCTATAATGTTCCGGGATGTTTCATTCAAGTCTAAAACCTCAAAACGAAAAATCTGTTCTCCGGAATCCAGTTTCACCCACTCAAAGAGATTTTCTACAAAATGCTTTAAGTAATGGGCTTTCTCAAATGCGATATGGACGTATTCGTCTTTTTCTTCTCCTGCCACTATCTTACATTCTATTGCTTCCAAATAACCGACCAGAGAAGCAAGGGGAGTTTTGACATCGTGGGAGATGCTGGTCATTAACCTCTTGTATGCCTGTTCAGCCTGTTTTTGTCTGATAAGCTGCGTCTGGCTGTTCATTGCAATCTCATTAATTCCATAGCAGATTTTTCTTGTCATATCATTTTTCTTAGTCAGCATACGGCGGTTTAGGTTCCCAGATTTTAGATCCTCAAGCGCTTCCTCAATAACAGACAATTGCCCCCGTACACGCCTGAGTTTTGTGAAAAGAAATAGGATTACCAACAAAGCTATGCAAAACATAATCAATAAAAATGGGTTAATACTCATGTCAAGCCTCCCTGTTAAAACGGTAGCCGACACCCCGGACAGTTAAAATGTAAAACGGATGCTCCGGGTCTGGTTCAATTTTTTTCCTCAATTTGCTGATAAATGACATGATATTACTGTCGTCAAAAGCATATTCTTCCGCCCAAACTTGCGTATAAATCTGCTTTTTTGTAAATACCTTTCCCTTATTTGATGCCAGAAAAGAAAGCAGGTCAAATTCTTTTCCCGTTAGTTCAATCTGTTCATTCCCTTGAAAAACAAGGCGGTTAAGGCTGTCAATCGTCATCCCCTGAAACGTCATGCAGTCTGTTTCAGAACTGGAAACAGGATTAAGCAGGGTATAACGCCGGATTAAGGAATTTACCCGTGCCATAAGCTCGTTGATGCTAAACGGCTTTGTCAGGTAATCGTCCGCCCCCATCCGTAAGCCGGACACTTTGTCTTCTTCTTCGCTTTTTGCGGTCAGCATAAGGACAGGAACATTACTTGTCCGCCGTATTTGCTGCAATACTTGAAAACCATTCAGATCAGGCATCATAATATCAAGAATAATAAGTGAACAGGTATCCTTGTTTTCCTCCAATATCCGCAGCCCTTCTATGCCGCCGTTAGCAACAACCGCAACAAGGCTTTCCTGCTCTACGCATTTTTTCATAAGCGCACAAAGTTCTTTGTCATCATCAATAACCAAAACCTTATTCATGCTTCTCCGCCCTTCCTGCTTTTGTGCGGGCATCAGCCGGCTTCTCAGCATCTTTGGGCGTCAGCCACAAGCAGCTGAAAAAGTCAGCCACACCCTAAAAGAAATCCATGCCATTTAGGGCTATCCCTGCTGTCATAAGCATTATCCCTGCCACAACACAGCTTACCGCTCCAGCCACTATTGCAAGCAGTGTCCGCTGTTTTTCCCTTGGAAACAGTCCATTTCTATATCCCGGCTGCCCCTTATGGATAAGGTAGTTTCCGATATATAAAAGCACTATGCTGCTGCCCCCATAAAACGCAAGATACTGCCCCGCCGTGTAAAGCGGCATTTCAAGCAGACTGTTACTCTCTTCGATGATTGCCGACAGATCCTCCGTTCCATATGACTTTGTAAAAAACTGAAAAATGTAAGAACTGCACAGTGACACGAAATTATTGACCCCATGGAACAATACACTGTAAAAGATATTCCCCGTCTCCATCAGAAGGTAGCCCATGGCAATCCCAAGGAAAAAAGTCGGGAAAAACCGCCAGACGCTGCCATGAAACGCGCCGAATACAAATGCCGTCACAACAATCGGAACCCACTTATTCCTCCGCGCTCTAAAAAGGCTGTTGAAAACAACACCCCGGAACACCGCCTCCTCACATATTGCCGGTGATATCACGACTATCACAAATGCTGCAAAAAACGGTACGCTGAGTATTGATTCACTGATGCCCTGGCTCACCTCGGTCATCTCCCTCGGAAATAAGAGCATCAGAACCATTGTCACAACCATCGTAACAAAAAACGTTCCCAGCCACATGACAAGCGTTCCGAACACCTGGCATGCCTTTGGTTTCCGTGCGGGAAATACTTTCCGGAAGTCTCCCCCTGCCGCCGCCACCGTGCCGACCGCAAGCAGGAGAAGTATAAGCTCGCTGATAAGCGTTCCGTAAAATCCGAACCAGTTTCCGAGATATCTGCTAAAGATAAAGATCTCTCCCGCAGTCAGCAAAGCCAGGATTATCCCGTGATAGATTTTCAGCGTCTTTTTTCCCTTCGTCATACCGTTATCCTTCCCATGATCTCACCGATTGGCGCGGCTATCGTAAGTTCTGCGCCTACTTCCCTTGCCGTGGCGCTTTTATTGATCACTACAAGATGCTTTCCCCTGAAATAGTCGATAAATCCCGCCGCAGGATACACTACAAGCGATGTTCCCCCTATGATAAGCGTATCTGCCTCACTGATTGCCCGGATGCTCCTGCTGATAACATCAGAATCCAGTCCTTCCTCATAGAGTACCACATCCGGCTTTATCATACCGCCGCAAGAGCATCTCGGAATTCCCTCGCTGCTTTTTACATACGCTGCGTCGTAAAATTTCCGGCAGTTCTGGCAGTAATTGCGGTGGATGCTGCCGTGCAGCTCCAGAACGTTCTTACTTCCCGCCGCCTGATGGAGCCCGTCTATGTTCTGTGTGATTACCGCAGTAAGCTGCCCTGCGTCTTCAAGTTCAGCAAGTTTCAGATGCGCGGCATTGGGCTTTGCGTCAAGGAACATCATCTTTTCTTTATAGAACTCATAAAAGCTGTCCGTCCTGTGCACAAAAAATGTGTGGCTGACAATCTGCTCCGGGGAATACTTATACTTTTGCTGATACAGCCCGTCCGCACTCCGAAAGTCCGGAATATTGCTCTCTGTGGAGACCCCGGCTCCCCCAAAAAACACAATCCTCCTGCTGTCATCAATGATTTCCTGCAGTTTCCCGACTTCCTGTTCATACATGCCAATCACCCTCCTGTCTTTCACCTTGATCTGCCTTACGCTGTCTTTCCGACTGCTGCCTGTATTCAGGCATGCTCGCTGTAATCTTTAAAAAATTCTGTCAGGGCGTCCAGCATCTTAAAAAGTACCGGCAGTTCCTCTTCGCCGAGCTTTTCCCTAATCGCCATTGTCATCTTATGGTGGTAATCCGCATGATGATTGTATGCCCGCTCTCCTTTTTCCGTCAGCTTGACATACACGACCCTCCGGTCTTCCTCGCTCCGGTAACGTTCTGCGTATTTTTTCCGGACAAGGCTGTTCATGGCAGTGGTCAGAGATCCAACCGTAATGCCCAGCCGCTTCGCTATAAATGACATGTTATGTCCTGAGCCAAGCCCGATTGCCTCTATCACATGCATATCATTATTCGTAATATCCTTAAACTCATCTGTGATGATTGCCTTTCCTTCCAGATCCCAGATTTCATTAATCAGATTTACCAGAATAAAATTAATCTTCTTATACGCGTTATCCATGCCGCTGTCCTTTCATTTTATTTCAAAACATTACCTTTTGCTGTTTCCCTTACCACTATCATAGTCTTTTTTCCCGAAAAAGTACATAGCAAATTTACCCATTATCCGACAGGAACAGCTCATTTATAACTTCTCTCACGGTTTTTATGCGCTCCGCCCGATATGCGCCCGCCCCGCAGAACAAAAGGGCATCCTCCGTCTCCCCCTTTGCCGCATGGATCAGCGCATCCGTGATGCAATAGGGTATCTCCGCGGGATTGCATCTGCTCAGGCATCTATGGCATGGGCTGTGGGGTATCTTTCCGCCGCACATAACCCTCTCCATCATCTTGTTTTTGATGGCGCGCCCCGGCATGCCCACAGGGCTTTTTACGATAACGATATCCTCTTTTCCCGCATCAATGTAAGCCTGTTTATAGCGGATGTCCGCATCGCATTCTTCTGTCGTCACAAAACAGGTCGCGGCCTGAACTGCATCCGCCCCCAGCGAGAGCGCGGCTCTTACCGCATCCGGCGAATCAATGCCGCCGCCTAGCGCCGTCGAAATCTTCTGCCCGTATTTTTCCTCATATTCTTTCACAATATCAAGGATGCGCTTTACTTCTTCTGCGTATACAGAGGATATTTCATATTTTTTTAAGCTTTCCACGTCAAACCCAAGATGTCCGCCCGCCCCCGGCCCTTCAATGACCAGAAAGTCCGGAATCCTGCCATGCTTTTTATCCCAATATTTCAAGATTACCTTGGCCGACTTTTCCGTAGAGACAATCGGCGCCAGCTTTACATCATAGCCTTTAACAATTTCCGGAAGGTCAGTCGGAAGGCCTGCCCCGGACACAATAAAATCTGCCCCCGTTTCTGCTGCCGCGCGTGCGTATTCTTCATAATGACGCATAGCAACCATCAGATTAAAGCCGATAAGCCCGTCCGGTGAAATTTTCCTCGCCTTCTCATATTCTTTCCTGATCGCCCTCAGGTTAGCCTCCTTCGTATTCTCCTCAAAATCAGGCTCCTGAAAACCAATCTGGGCGGCTGAGATTACCCCCGCGCCGCCCTCTTTCGCAACCGTTCCCGCCAGGCGGCCAAGGCTTATTCCAATCCCCATGCCGCCCTGAATAACAGGAAACCGCGTCTTTTTATTTCCTATTCTTAATCCTTCCATCTTCTTTTCTCCCGCCGCATTTTCCCCGGCCTGAAATGCTGATCTACATTTTCCTGAAACGCCTATATCTGTGCTCCGCAAGCTCCTGGCCTGACATCTGGCAATACTCGGATAAGAATCTTCCTATCTCGCTCTCCATCGGACACGCTACCGGCTCCAGCGTCTCTGTCCGAAAATCCTGAGGCTCCGAGAATACCTTCTCTACAATTCCCATCTCATATAAGTCCTTTGCTGTAAGCCGCATGACTTTTGCTGCCTCTTCTGCCTTACTGCTGTCTTTCCAGAGTATACTCGCAAAGCCCTCCGGCGACAGGATAGAATATACGGAATTTTCCAGCATCCATACCTCGTCCGCAGTCGCCATGGCAAGAGCGCCTCCGCTGCCGCCCTCTCCGATAATGACGGAAAGCACCGGAACCTTCAGGGATGACATCTCATAAATATTTCTCGCAATTGCCTCTCCCTGCCCTCTCTCCTCTGCTTCCAGCCCGCAGAACGCGCCTGGGGTATCTACGAAACAGATAACAGGACGATGGAATTTTTCCGCCTGTTTCATAAGCCGCAGCGCTTTCCGGTAGCCTTCCGGCGACGGCATGCCAAAGTTCCTGTCGATGTTCTCTTTCGTGTTCGTTCCTTTTGCCTGGGCGATTACCGTCACAGGCATGCCGTAAAACCTGGCGATGCCTCCAATTACCGCATGGTCATCCCCGAACAGCCTGTCTCCGTGGAATTCTATAAAATCCGTAAACAGCCGCTCAATGTAATCGCTTCCCACCGGACGCTCCTGCATACGCGAGCGCTGCACCCGCTCCCAGTCAGATATGTCCGGGGCATTTCCATCTGCGCCCTCTTGCCCGTCAGGTCCATCCCTGTCTATTCCAGGCATCCTAATGCCCCTTTCATCATTTCCCTCAGACAGGGATGTTCCTGCATGAAACCTTAAAATCTCCGCCAGGGTTTCCTTCATCGCGCACCTTTCAATGATACCGTCGATAAATCCATGCTCCAAAAGAAACTCCGAACGCTGAAAGCCTTTGGGAAGTTTCTGCCCTATTGTCTGCTCTATGACCCTTGGCCCCGCAAACCCGATAAGGGCTTTTGGTTCTGCCAGGATAATATCCCCCAGCATGGCAAAACTTGCCGTCACTCCTCCTGTCGTAGGATCGGTGAGCACGCTGATATAGAGAAGCCCTGCATCGCTGTGACGCTTAAGAGCCGCCGAAGTCTTTGCCATCTGCATAAGGGAGACGATTCCCTCCTGCATCCTGGCTCCCCCGGAGCATGAAAATATGACTACCGGCAGTTTCTCCTCCGTTGCCCGCTCTACCGCCCTGGCAATCTTTTCACCTACCGCCTCTCCCATGCTCGCCATCATGAACCTTCCGTCACAGACCCCGATTACCGTATCTGTGCCGCCGATTTTTACCTTTCCGGTAATAACCGCCTCATCAAGCCCGGTTTTTTCTCTCAGCCCTTCCACCTTTTCAATATACCCTTTATATTCCAGGGGATTCCTGACCGGCAGCTCCCGATCCCACTCCTCAAAAGTTCCCTCGTCCGCCACAAACTCAATCCTGCGGTATGCATGCATCCTGAAGTAGCCTCCGCACTTCGGGCAGATATATGCGTCTCTTTTCACGTCTTCCGCGATAATTGCCGCCCCGCACTTGTTGCACTTTTTGAGGAGTCCTTCCGGAACTTCCGGGCGGGCTATGTCTGCTTTCCGCTCGCTCCGCTTAAGCGGGGTATATCTTGTTTTCTTGAACATATTATCCAGCTTCATATATTTTCACCCTTTTGGTTATTCCATGTTTTCGATAAACTCTATGTCAATATTTCCGGCAAGATAATCCGGATGGTGCACAATCTCATACTGGTAATCCACATTCGTGTCAATCCCCTCGATGATGACCTCGCCAAGGGCGCTCTGCATTTTTGCGATCGCCTCTTTCCGGTTTTTTGCCCATACGATAAGCTTTGCCACCATGGAATCATAGTACGGCGGAATCGTGTAGCCGCTGTAGATTGCGGAGTCGATCCGTATTCCCTTGCCTCCCGGAAGATACATATCCGTAATGGTGCCCGGAGACGGGCGGAACCCTTTCTCAGGATTTTCCGCATTAATCCGGCACTCGATAGCATGGCCTAAAAGGCGCACATCCTCCTGCCTGTAGGAAAGTTTCTTTCCCGATGCAATCCGAATCTGCTCTTTTACCAGGTCAATCCCTGTCACCCACTCGGTCACCGGATGCTCCACCTGGATTCTCGTGTTCATCTCCATAAAGTAAAAATTATTATTTTTCTCCAGCAAAAATTCTATCGTTCCGGCGTTGACATATCCGGCAGCCTTCGCAGCCTTCACTGCCGCCTCCCCCATCTTTTCCCGCAGTTCATCGCTAAGAGCCGCGGACGGGGATTCCTCGATCATTTTCTGGTGGTTGCGCTGTATGGAGCAGTCACGCTCCCCAAGATGGATTACATTTCCGTAAGAATCCGCCAGAATCTGGAATTCAATGTGCCTCGGATGCTGCACGAAATGCTCGATATACATCATGTTATCGCCAAACGCCATCTGAGTCTCCTTCTGTGCCGTCTGAAAGCTCTGCTCAAACTCCTCCGGCGTATTGGCCACCCGCATCCCTTTTCCGCCGCCGCCGAGAGCCGCCTTTACAATCACGGGATAGCCGATTTCCTCTGCGGCTTTTGCTCCCGCCTGCGCGTCGTAGATGGGTTCCGTGCTGCCTGGAATCACCGGAACTCCCGCGTCAATCATTGTATTTCTTGCCTCCTGCTTGTTGCCCAGCCGCGCGATAACGTCCGAGCCAGGGCCGATAAAGGTAATGCTGCACTGCTCGCACAGCTCGGCGAATCTGCTGTTTTCCGAAAGGAACCCGAAACCAGGATGAATGGCATCCGCACCTGTGACAATGGTTGCGCTGATAATGCGGTCCATGCTCAAGTAGCTTTCCGATGAGGCTGCGGGGCCGATACATACCGCCTCGTCCGCAAGCTTTGTATGGAGCGCATCCCTGTCTGCCTCCGAATATACCGCAACCGTCTCAATCCCCATCTCCCGGCATGCCCGGATGATGCGTACTGCAATCTCTCCCCGGTTGGCAATCAATATCTTCTTAATCATAGCCATCCCCTATCCAATCATAAATGTAAGCTCTGCTGCGACAACTACTTTTCCATCCACGGAGGCAACTGCCTCCCCGATTCCGACAGGCCCTTTCTCCCGGATAATCCTTGTCTCCAGGCGCAGCTTGTCGCCGGGAATGACCTTCCCTTTAAATTTGCATTTATTAATGCCTCCGAAATAGGCTGTTTTCCCCCGGTTCTCTTCCCTGCTCAATATTGCCACTGCCCCTGCCTGCGCCAAAGCCTCTACCGTCAGTACGCCCGGCATCACCGGCTCCCCCGGGAAATGCCCGTTAAAAAAGTCCTCCCGGTATGTCACGCATTTATACCCTACTGCATACTGGCCCGGCTCATAGTCCTCAATATAATCAAGCAGAAGAAACGGGTGCCTGTGAGGAATAATCTCTTTAATTTCATTAATTCCCAAATGTTTCATATCCAAAATCCTGTCCTTTTCCTATTTCAAACGGAACAACGGCTGGTTGTATTCCACCGGCTGCCCGTTCTCTACCAATATTTCTTCAACTATGCCGTCAAAATCACTCTCAATCTCATTCATGAGTTTCATCGCCTCCACAATGGCAAGCGTCTGCCCCTTCTTTACTGTATCTCCTACAGATACAAAAGGATCTGCCGTCTCGGACGGCGCTGCATAAAAAGTTCCGACCAAAGGAGACTTCACTGTTTTCGTACCTTCTGTTTCTGCCAAAGACGTTTCTTCACCTGATAAGCTGCCGTCATTTCCCGCCAGAGGCGCTGCCGGAGATACCTGCGCTGCCTGCACTCCTGCCAAAGATACGGATTCCGCGATCTGAATCTGCCCTTTTTCTTTGCTAAGCTTTAATTTCATTCCTTTTTCTTCATACTGGAATGTCGTAAGCTCCGACTTTGATACTGTTTCAATTATTTTTATAAGATTATCAAATTCCATCTTCCAATCTCCTTGTCTCCTCTGACTACCCTTCATATTTCTTTAAGAGCAGCGTTGCGTTGTGTCCGCCGAACCCAAGAGAATTGGTCAGGCAGTACCGGATTTCCTTCTCTGCCGGCTTATGGAACATATAGTTAAGGTCACATTCCTCCGGGTCGGCTTCTTTACTGCCCACTGTCTGATGGACAAAGCCTTCCTGAATAGATTTCGCGCACACGATAAACTCTACTCCTCCGGCCGCTCCCAAGAGATGCCCGATCATAGATTTTGTAGAGTTGATCATGACATTCTCTGCCGCATCCCCGAATGCCATGTGGATGGCGCGTGTCTCAAAAAGGTCATTGTGATGGGTGCTTGTTCCGTGGGCGTTGATATAATCTACCTGCTCCGGCGATACGCCGCCCTCTTCCATGGCAAGTTTCATGGCCATGGCCGCGCCTGCGCCGTCCTCTGCCGGGGACGTGATATGATACGCGTCTCCTGTCGCGCCGTAGCCTATAAGCTCCGCATAGATTTTTGCGCCTCTTGCCTTTGCATGTTCCAGCTCTTCTAAGACTACCACGCCTGCACCCTCGCCCAGCACGAATCCATTCCGCTCCCGGTCAAAAGGAATTGACGCGCGCATAGGATCCTCCGACGTTGAAAGCGCGGTAAGCCCGGTAAAGCCCGCGACTCCTGTAGGGCAGATACAGCTTTCGCATCCCCCGGCGAGCATAACGTCCGCATCGCCATACTGAATGGCGCGGAATGCATCCCCGATGGAGTTCGTTCCTGACGCACATGCCGTCACCACATTTGTGCATTTCCCTTTGAGGCCAAGCTGGATCGAGATATTGCCCGCCGCCATATTGGAGATCATCAGCGGAACCATGAGCGGGTGCACTTTCCCCGGCCCCTTCGTCTGAATCTTCGTATACTCCCTTTCCACAGTCTCAAGGCTGCCGATTCCCGAGCCGACGATAACGCCTGCCCGGTAAGCGTCCTCCTTCTCCATGTCAAGCCCTGCATCCTGAAATGCTTCCTTAGCCGCCGCTACCGCATACTGTGAAAAGGGCTCCATACGCTTTGCCGCCTTAACGTCCATGTGCTCTTTTGCGTTAAATCCTTTCACCTCTGCTGCCAGCTTTACTTTATAGTCCGATGTGTCAAACCTGGTAATCTCCCCGATTCCTACTTTTCCTTCCTTGATTCCTTCCCAGAATTCCGGCACTGTATTCCCAATCGGCGTTACGGCGCCAAGTCCGGTCACTGCTACTCGTCTCTTCATTTTGCATCTCCTCCTGATTCTGCTTACATCGCCATCCCGCCGTCTACATGAAGAACCTGTCCGGTGATATACCCGGCCTCCTCTGATGCAAGAAATGACACGGCCGCCGCTACATCCTCCGCTTTCCCAAACCTTCCTAAGGGAATCTGAGACACGCTCGTTTCCTTCACCTTATCTGAAAGCACTTCTGTCATATCCGTCTCTATAAATCCTGGCGCTACAGCATTTACCGTAATACCTCTTGATGCCATCTCCCTTGCCGCCGATTTCGTAAGGCCTATGATTCCTGCCTTGGATGCCGCGTAATTTGCCTGGCCTGCGTTTCCTGCCACTCCTACGACAGACGCCATGTTGATGACACGGCCGTTTCGCTGCTTTAACATCTGCCTGCTGGCGAAACGGAGCGTATTAAACGCGCCTTTAAGGTTCGTTGCAAGCACCTTGTCAAAGTCCTCCTCTGACATCTTCATAAGAAGCCCGTCTCTTGTAATCCCCGCATTGTTCACAAGTATATCAAGCCGTCCATGCTCCTTGATAATCTCTGCAATAAACGCCTCACACGCGCTGAAGTCCGAGACATCGCACCGATAGGCCTCAGCCTTTCCGCCCTTCTTCCCAATCTCTTCTTTCACTTCCAGAGCTTTCTCTTTAGAGCCATTATAATTTACGATCACCAGCGCGCCGTCCTCTGCCAGCTTAAAGGCAACCGCCCTTCCGATCCCTCTGGAGGCCCCGGTCACAACTGCAATTTTTCCTTCTAACATCTATCTTTCCTTTCCGAGGGCAGAGACTGTCTTCTCCACATCCTCCCAAGCTCCGATATTGTAAACTTTCACATCACGGTTAATCTTTTTCATAAAGCCTGCAAGCGTCCTTCCCGGACCAATCTCCACGAATGTGTCCACGCCCCGCTCAATCATATATTCCATGCTCTGCATCCAGCGCACCGGAGAGCTTACCTGCTTTGCCAGCAATGCCTTTGTCTCGCTGATATCCCTTACCTCCTCCGCTGTCACGTTGGTGACATAAGGAACTAAAAGCGGAGTTAAAGTGATCTTTTCAAGCTCTTTTTCAAGCTCTTTTCCTGCTGGAATAAGCATCGGTGAGTGGAACGGCCCGCTTACGTTAAGCATCACGGTGCGTTTTGCCCCCGCCTCTTTCAATGCGTCAGCTGCCTCTTCTACAGCTTTTGTCTCTCCGGTAATGACAATCTGCCCCGGGCAGTTGTAGTTTGCGATGCCAACACCTTTTATGTCCGCAATGACCTGCTCGATTCTATCTGCCTCCATTGCCATTACCGCGCACATAGCTCCTTCTCCAGCCGGAACGGTATTCTGCATGAGAATCCCTCTTTTCCTTACCAGGCGGATAGCGTCCAGTTCCTCCATGCTGCCCGCCGCTGAAATTGCCGCATATTCCCCAAGGCTTAAGCCCGCCGTAATATCCGGCTCAATCCCTGCCTCCTTTACAACTCCTGTCATGGCAAGGCAGGTCGCCACAAGTGCTGCCTGTGTATATTCTGTCAGGTCAAGCTTGTCATTTTCCTCAAAACAGAGCGCTTTCATATCAAGCCCAAGGGTTTCGGAGGCTTTATCGTAAATATCCCTTGCCAGAGGGCTGTTTTCATAAAAATCTTTTCCCATGCCCGCCTTCTGCGCGCCCTGACCCGGATAAAGAAATGCCACTCTACTCATAAAATCCTTTTCCTCCAATTATCCCGTCTGTTTCTTTGACTAATTTTTCTATTAGCTCCTTACAGGAAAGCCTCTCTTTTACCATCCCGGCAATTTGCCCCGCCATGACGCTTCCGTTTACTACGTCTCCGTCCACAACGGCCTTCCGGAGGCCTCCGAGAGTCAGTTTTTCCAGTTCTTCAAAGCCTGCACCTTTGTTTTCCAATTCAATGTACTGTTTCGTCATCTCGTTGCGTAGAGCCCTCACAGGATGGCCTGTAGTCCTTCCTGTCACCCTGGAATCAATATCTCTCGCCTTGATGATCCTCTCTTTGTAATTATCATGCACCTGGGATTCCTCTGTCACGACAAAACGGGTTCCCATCTGCACGCCTTTCGCGCCCAGCATAAATGCTGCCGCAATTCCTCTTCCGTCCGCGATACCTCCCGCCGCGATGACCGGAATACTTACTGCATCTGCGACTTGCGGAACCAGCACCATCGTCGTGCTCTCGCCGATATGTCCTCCGGCCTCGCAGCCCTCGGCTACCAATGCATCCGCGCCGCTTCTCTCCATACGTTTTGCAAGAGCGACAGAAGCAACGACCGGAATGACCTTAACTCCTGCTTCTTTCCACATCTTCATATACTTTTCAGGATTTCCCGCCCCGGTGGTGACAACCTTAACGCCTTCTTCCACGATTACTTCTGCCACCTCGTCCGCATACGGGCTCATAAGCATAATGTTTACTCCGAACGGCTTATCAGTAAGCTCTTTTGCTTTCCTCACCTGTTCCCTTACCCAGTCCGCCGGTGCGCTCGCCGCACCTATAAGCCCCAGGCCTCCCGCATTCGATACCGCTGCCGCAAGGTGATGCTCGGCTACCCATGCCATTCCGCCCTGAATAATCGGATACTCAATCCCCAGTAATCTCGTCACTTCTGTCTGCATCTTTAAAACCTCTCTTTTCTTATTTGTGTTCTTCGATATACTTGATTACATCCCCTACTGTCAAAAGCTTCTCAAGCTCCTCGGAAGGAATCTCCACATCATATTTGTCCTCAAGGCTCATAACCAGCTCAAACAGATCCAGGGAGTCTGCTCCCAGGTCATCTTTAAAAGACGCCTCTTTTGTAATCCTGCTCTCGTCAATATTCAGCCCTTCTGCAATCAGTTCTTTCATTTCTTCAAACATTTTCATTCTCTCCTTTTTTTCATTATAAGTTTCTATACCTTACCGGTTTCTCTTCCTCCTCACCAGGAGCGAGCAATGTCCGGCAAGCATAAACCGGGGGATTCCGGTTTACTTTCCTACTTCATCCATTCGGCAATGCACGCCCCCCAGGTCAGCCCTGCGCCAAAGCCTGCCAGCACAATCTTCTGCCCTTTTTCAAGCTGCCCGGCACGGTTCATCTCGTCCAGCAATATGCCGATGCTCGCCGACGATGTGTTCCCGTATTCCTGAAGGTTCATCGGGAATTTTTCAATCGGCTCGTCAAGACGCTTTGCCACGGACTCCACAATCCGCCTGTTTGCCTGGTGCATGCAGTACCATGCCACGTCTGAGCGCTTTACCTTGTTCTTCTCAAGCACTTCACCGATAACTTCCGGCACTCTCTTCACCGCAAACTTAAACACCGCATGACCGTCCATCTGCATGAAATACTCCGCATCCGTCATGCGCGCCGCATCTGCCTGGGCATGTCGGCTAAGGCATGTCAAAGCCTCCCCCTTCGCCCCCTCGGAATGTGTCACCGGCAGATAAAATCTCTCCTCAAAAGCCTTTATCACTGCCGCCCCTGCCCCGTCGCCGAACAGGATACAGGTTCCCCTGTCCTTCCAGTTTGTCAGATTAGAAAGGCTTTCGCTCCCTATAATCAACACCGTCCGGTACATGCCCGCGGCTATATACGCCTGCGCCGCATTATACGCCAGCACAAAGCCGCTGCAAGCCGCGCTCATATCATAGCAGGTCGCATGTTCCGCTCCGATAAGTTTCTGCACCTCGCATGCCGCACAAGGCAATATCACGTTGGAAGATATGGTTGACACAATGATCAGATCCACTTCCCCCGCATCTGTTCCGGCATCCTCAAGCGCCCTCTTTGCCGCCTCACACGCCATGGAAACTGTCGTCTCTTCCCTGATAATATGCCTTGCAGCTACTCCGGTGCGCTCCCTGATCCACTCGTCATTGGTATCTACCATCGTAGCAATCTCATTATTATCCATTACATAGGACGGGGCATAAGAACCCGTCCCGCAGATGATTCCTGTCATATGTAATCCTCTTGTTCCTGCATCCTATTACTGCACTTATTTTGATTTTAAATCATTTTGACCATCAAAGTATATCTCTAATTATTTTGCTTGTCAAGTATTTTGATTATCAAAATATATGGCATATATAACTGGAAAATTGTGCGAACTGCACACAAGAGCATGCTGACGTAAAAAAGGCCGCCCATTCAGCCCTTCCAGCCAAAAGGAGCGGTCTTTTTTACGTTCTTGCAATTCACTATCCGTTCAGTCTTTCTGACACTTCCTGTCCTCTCGGGCTCATGGCAACGCCGCCAAGAGCTGTCTCCCGGAGCGTTACATCCATCTTATCTCCCACGTCTTTCATCGCGTCTATCACCTGGTCTACCGGAATCTGGCTGATAATGCCCGCCAGCGCCATATCCGCCGCTGACAGCGCATTAAGAGCACCCACTACATTCCTCTTCACGCACGGTACTTCCACAAGGCCCGCAACCGGGTCGCACACCAGGCCCATCAGGTTCTTAAGAGCCATGGCGCAGGCATGCCCAAGCTGCTGTGCATCTCCGCCCCTCACATGGCAGATTGCCGCAGCCGCCATGCCGGAGCCGGAGCCGATCTCTGCCTGACACCCGCCGGATGCCCCTGCAAGGTATGCGCGGTTCGCTATGATCTGACCCACTCCTGCCGCGACATACATCGCCTCTATCATCTTCTCTTCCGACACCTCATATTCACGGTAATAAGTAACCAAAACCGCTGGCAGCACACCGCATGCCCCTGCCGTCGGCGCCGCAACGATCCGTTTCATGCAGGCGTTGTTGCATCCCATCTTCAGCGCATTGGATATCACTTTTGCAAGAAATGTACCGCAGAGAGGCTCTCCCGTTTTCCGGTACTCATCCATCTTTGCCCCTTCCGTTCCGACAAGGCCGCTTCTCGATATCAGATCCGGCTCATACGCATCAAGCCCGTCCAACATAGCCTGCCACATATATTTCATCTGGCTCCAGGAATCCTCCTCGCTGACTCCGCGTTCATGAGCATCCTCAAGCTGCACCGCCTTCCAAAATTCAATCCCGTCTTTCTCACATCTTCCGTAAGCTTCTTCCATTGATTGATATGACATAATCTTTATCCTCCATACTTAGTTTGCGCTCAGGAATTTCACCCGGATAATCCCGCGTTTCTTCGCAAGGCCGTCAATCGCATCCTGCGGAACGACATCATCTGTCTCAACTACCATAACGGCGACCCCGCCTTTCTTATCCCTGAAAAGCTGCATCGTCGCAATATTGATCTCTGCGTCGCTAAGAGCCACCGACACGTCCTTCACCCTGCCCGGCTCATCCACATTACGGATGATAAGCGTGTTGCTCTCGCCGCTGAAGTTCACGTCAATCCCGTCAAGCTTGCAGACTCTGATTCTCCCGCCGCCGATAGAATATGCCTGAACCCACATCGGCGGAACGCCCTCTGCCTCCATAAAGACCTGAGCCGTATTCGGATGCGCCTCTTTGATATCTTTACTTTCAATCGTAAAATCCATGCCCTCTTCCTTTGCCACGTCAAAGCTGTACGGAATCCGCATATCGTCCGGTTTCATCCCCAAAAGTCCGCCGATCAGCGCTTTGTCCGTTCCGTGCCCCTTTCCTGTAGCGGCAAAAGAACCATGAAGATAAACCCTTGCCTTTTCCGGCTGCCTTCCAAAAAGCTGTCTGGAAATCAATCCAATCCGCGCCGCCCCTGCTGTGTGGGAGCTGGACGGTCCGACCATGACCGGACCTAAAATGTCAAATATGTTTCCCATCTTCCTATCCTCTCTTTATCTTTTTTGGCCTAACGCTATTGGCAATATTATACCACACAGCCGTCTTTTTTCCAATCTCTTCCGTCATATTTGCTCAAAATGCGTTCCATATGCTTTCTGTATTCCTCCCTCACATGCTCCGGCCCGTCTATGTGCATCTTATCCCCGATTCCAGTCAGCCACCCAAAAAACTGCGGGCTTACAGCCACCAGGATGTGCGCCTTGAAATAGCCGCCCTCCTCCGGCACGATCATCACATCCGTGCCAAACCGGTCTAAAACCACGCCGATCAGCTCGTTGCCGCATCGCAGCGTCACTTTCTCGTCACGCCCTCCGTACATGGAAAATGTTTTCTTGGCAAGCTCCGCCAAGTCAAAATCCCGGAATTTGTCTTTCCCGGTACGCTCCCTGTCCGTCACGCTTGCCTTCTGCATCTTATCCACCCGGTAGTGTCTGATGCTGTCTGCATTATCATCATATGCAATCAGATAATAGTTCTCATTATCCCAGGTCAGCGCCCAGGGGCTGACCGTATAAAATGCGCCGCCTTTCCTTGGTTTCAGTGTCTTCTCGATCGTCCACTCCGCGTACTGGTACCTGATCTGCCGGTTTGCCAGTATCGCGGCATGTATCTGATCCACATTGTAATAGATCGTCTCATTCCCCGTCTTAGGCCGATTGTATATAAACACATTTCGCTGGAGCTGCCTGGCATCATGTTCGCTTGCCAGGCCCTCCAGCTTTTGGATCAGTTCTTTTGATTTCTTTCTGCTGATGAACTTTGATGCCTGCACTGCGTCTACAAGCAGCTTAAGCTCCGGCAGCTCAAACTCCCGGCTCCCTATATAGTAGCCGCCGTTGGTGCCTTTTGCCTGCACGATGTCCATCCCAAACTCGTTCAGCGTCTCTATGTCGCTGTACACTGTTTTCCGGTCAGCCGACATCCCATATCCCTCTAACGCTTTCCCTACATCTGCCGCAGACATGACATGCCGCTCATCTGTCTTTTCCAACAGAATCCTCATAATATATAATGTCCGCAGTTTTACTGAAGATACTGCCATAGCGCACCCGCTCCCTATCCTGTACGGATTATTTTACTCAGGGCAGCACAGATTGCTCTGCGCCTTTCACCCCTGCCTGTACTTTATTATACATGATAAGGGCAGAGCGCATCAACGCATTTGCTTAAAAATCATATTCATCCGGATTTAGCCCTGCCGCCTCCATGGCTGCCCGCCGCTCGTCCGCCCTCATAAAGCCCAGTTCGTCCGCATCCAGTCCTGATAATTCAAATTCCGTCTTTTCTTCCTGCATAATCTTCTTATATTCTCTCATCTGCATATGTCCTCCCCTTATCCATTTTGAAAAGCCTTCAAATCTGCCTGCTCATTAATCTTCTACATACTCCCTATAATCCGCCTCGTCTGCAAACAGCCTGTATTCACCGTCTACATAGCCCATATAGCCCTCGCTTACTACATATCCTTTCATCTGCTCACCCTCCTGACCTAATTTTGATGCCCTCGTTTCTTACATCTTAAGTTTATCAGAATGGATGTCCAAAAATATTCCCACCCAGCGCAAATGACACACAAAAAAGGCGTTTTCCGCAACTTCTGTCACGGCAAACGCCTTTTTTCTTCATTCTTTCTTTTTGAGAGCGGCTGACAAATCTTCCCGCCTGTTAATTTCTGTCTTTTCAAATATGTTCGACACATGTTTTTTCACCGTCGTCTCCGATATCACCAAATCATCTGCAATCTCGCGGTTCGAGCACCCCCGGCAGATAAGCGCCGCAATCTCCGACTCCCGCCTTGTCAGGCCTGCCGCTCTGCAAGTCTCATGGGAGGGAATCTCCGAATAATGTTCCGAAGTCTCTTTCTTCTCCTGATCTTCCGCCCTGCCGGCCAGATACGAATATGTCTCCTCCTTTGTCAAAATCAGACGGATGCAGAATGCATACAGCATCGGGCGGAAACAGAGGGCGACATCCTTTAAGATGCTTTCATACCCTTTATCTTCTGAAAGGCGGATAAAACTTAACAGAAATACTTGTATCAGTCCGGCCTCGATCGCTTTGCTCCCGTATATGTACAGAAATTCATCTTTTCCCATGCCCTTTTCGTAAAAAGGCAGCGCAAGCAGAAACGTTCCTGCCAGAAGTATGAAAAAACTCTTCAGATCCAACAGCAGCATTACATTAAAGTCGGCCATAAATACAAGAATCAGGATATATAGAATAAGGTATACTCCTGTTTGCCATTGTTTTTTCATAACCGGTTACTCCTTCTGTGCATCCGTGCTTTCCTGATTTTCAGATTCCACTTGCAGTTTCCGGTCTTCCTGAAGGTTCCACAATTTCATCTTCAGCGTACTCTCCATCGGCAGCAGCATGAGTATTACCGCAGATGCACAGGCAGGCGCCCTAAACCCCGTAGACAGCATATAACCTATACTTGCTGACAGATCCATAGTTACCAGAATCTGCGTCAGTTCGAAAAACAGCAAAAACGCCCCCGCCGCGACAAGAATCTTTCTGACTAGGCACACTGCCTCTATAGCACGTTTCAGCTCATTAACCGACTCGCCGCCCCGTCCTTTCCATAACCCTAAGCGGAAAGCATTATTAAAGTCCTTTAAAAATCCTGCCCCCAGCAATATCGTAAAAACAAACAGCGCCATCACAATAACCGTCACAGGATCCGCAATCCACGTTATATCCCCCATACCCTGTGCATCCGCCAAATACCAGCTTACGACGATTACTGCCAAAACAGAAACAATATACATAACTCATACCTCCATTTTCATCTTTGCCTCATCTGGCTGACGCCATTGTAGCAAATCAGCGTCATAAATTCCATACTTCCCGGGATGTATTTTCGGTAGTATTTAGGGATGCAGGCAAGGGATTCCTTACAAATACGTATTCCCATTCTGAAGACATCCTTTCCGAAAAGCAATATCCAAGGTGGGAGAATTTTTTTATCTCCTCCGGGCTGACAACCCCGTTTTCCGCCATAAACCGCACCATCTCACCCCTTGCCATCTTCGCCTGCGTTCCTTTCTGGATGACTTTTCCGTCCTTCCATTCCCCAAAAACGCATGTAAGAAATCGATCCTCCGGTTTCAGATACCGCTCGATGCATTTTGAGTATTCCTTTGAGGCGAGATTGACGAGCACTCCGTCTCCTTCTTTTACTTTCTCATAAAGACGCCCTCCCCAGTAATCGTAGAGATCCTTCGCCCCTCCCGCCTTCGCTTTCGCCTGCATCTCCAGCCGGTAGGGGCTTACCCCGTCAAGCGGCCTTAACGCTCCGTAGAATCCGGACAGAATCCAAAGATGTTCCTCCGCGTAATCCCACTCCCTCCGGGTGAAGACTTTCGGCGCCATATGCTGATACTGAATCCCTTCGTAGGATATGAGGGCAGGAGTCAGGCCTCCCCGCAGGTCCATCTCTCGGACGCGGCGGTAATTCAGCTCTGCGATCTTCTCATTGCAGCCCCACAAAGCTTTAAGCTCTTCAAAGGAAAGCGTCCGCATCCAGCACAGCAGCTCCTCAGCCTCTCCCAAAAGCGCGGGGAGCTGCTTATAATGGAATATATCTGTATCTGTGTTCATTTTCTTAGCCGGTGAAATGATAATCTGCATTGCGTTTTTTATGTACCTCCAATTTTTGTTTATCATACTCTATTTCGGCGCAAATATCAAATGGAGTGGCATTTATGTTGTTTATTTGTTGGGATTTGTATAGTATATTTATATGCATAACGGCAAAACAAAAATCAAGAAACAGTCCTGTCAGGAAGAAGGAGCAAAAATGGCTTACAAAATATTGATTATTGATGATGACGCCGAACTACTCAAAATGCTGAGAAAATATTTTGCAATGAAACAATATGAAATCATTGCGGCAGAAAATGGGGCGGAAGGATTAAGCAAAATAAAACTACAGCCGGATATCATACTGCTGGATGTAAATATGCCGGAAATTGACGGGATAGAGGTATGCCGGCGGATACGGGATAAGGTAACCTGCCCTATTTTGTTTTTGACTGCCCGGGTAGACGAACAGGATGTTGCAAACGGCCTTTTTTAAAACCATTCAGCCTGAAAGAGCTTGACGCAAGGATTCAGGCGCACCTGAAACGTGAGACACGGCGAAAAGAAAGGACATGGTGCTGTTTTCAAGATGAGCTGTCTATTGATTATAAAGCAAAAACTGTGCAGATTCGCACAGATTATCTGGATCTGACAAAAACAGAATACGGAATCATTGAATTTCTGTCTATGAATCCGGGAATGGTTTTTGATAAAGACAGGATTTATGAGAAAGTCTGCGGATACGATGCAGAGGGTGACAGCAGGGTAATTACAGAGCTAATCCGCAGAATCAGGAAAAAGTTCCGGCAATATACGGAAAATGAATATATAGAAACTGTATGGGGGATGGGCTACCGATGGATAAAATAAGAAATCTATCCGTGAGAAAAACAATTTTTTATATATGGCTGCTGCTTTATTTTTCGGTTTTTTCCTCTCGGCCGCCATTGGCAGGATTGCAGAGCAGACTCAGATGCAAGTCTGGTGGAATTATGTAGATGAGGAGGCGTATTTTAAAGCTGTGGAACGCGAAGGCTCTGATTATGTGGCAGATATTCCAAGGCCAAGCTCTTATGAGATGACACCGTCAGACCATTTCATATCAGAGCTCTGTGATTTTCTGCAGACTTATACTGTATTGATCCTGTCCATGTCTTTAAGCTGCGGAGCAGTTTTCCTCTTTTACCGGAACAAGCTGAAAAGGCCGGTTGAAGAGCTGGAACTGGCCTCAAAAAAAATTGCCACAAATCATTTGGATTTCAGTATTGCTTATGAAAATCAGGATGAGCTGGGCGTACTTTGCAAGGAGTTTGAACAGATGCGAAAGGCTCTTGCCAGAAATAATCAGATATTATGGCGAGCGGTTGAAGAAGAAAAAATGCTGCGGGCGGCTATCGCACATGACATACGCTCTCCGCTGTCCGTCTTGAAGGGGTATCAGGAAATGCTGACGGAGCATCTGTCAGGCACGGATGCAGATATAGGACAGGCGATGGAGATGCTGTCAGAAAGCGGACGCCAGATTGAGCGTATGGATGCTTTTGTGGAAACCATGCGGAAGATGAGCAGCCTGGAAAGCCGGGAGCCGGCCTCGGAGGAAATATCCGCCAGACAGTTGGAGGAAGATATCCGGGCAGAGCTTGCGATTTTAGAAAAGGAATATGGAAAACAATGCATACTGCAGGCGCGGGAATCAGGGAAGGTCTTTTACGGCGACAGAGCAATCATTTTGGAGGTAGCGGAAAATCTCCTGTCAAATGCCCTCCGTTATGGGAAAAAGAAAATCGGAATCATGGTGACGGCAGGATATTCGGAATTAAGCATCTGTGTCCGGGATGACGGCGACGGCTTTCGGGAAGATGAGGGAAAAATTACGGAAGCTTTCTACAGGCAGAATGTTAAAGACAGCTTAAAGCATGCAGGAATTGGAATGTATATCAGCAGACTGTACTGCGAAAAGCACGGGGGAAGATTAGTTTTAGGAAATGATGAGCATGGAGGGGCTGTGGTAACGGCAATATTCCGCCGGATTACATAGGTGATCCGGCATTTTTCTTTTGGTTGTCCTTCTATAGTGATTTTTCTTTTACAATGGAGCTATCAAGAACCAACTAGGAGGCGGGTATATTGATGCAGGAAATGAAGATCTTCCTGACCTTTCAAAAACAGGCTTATGCAATATTTTTTGCCGTAATTCTGAGTCTTGTCAGAGGGATAACTTACTCTGCCGAGATTGGGATTGCCTTAGAACCGCCGATGGCGATACTGTCTCTGACATTCTGTGCAGATACCTATACGCAGGAAATTGTAAGCAGGCGCTCAGAAGTCTGGCGGCTGCGCCCCATGAAAAAAAGAACAAATTCTATTTACAGACGGATTGTAGTACAGGAAATATTCTTATTAGCTGTCGCAGCTGCCTCATATGGATTATTTTTTCTATTCCAAAACCCAAAAATGAACGGAATGGGGCAAAGCGATCCAGAAAGTGAAATATGCCAGTTCCTTGTATTTTTTGCCGCTATCGCTGTCACGCTCGGATTCTGGGGCCTTTTATCAAATCTGCTTTCCTGCCTGTTTCGGAATATGTGGATTGGAATCGGCATCTGCCTGATGCTGTGGATGATTACAAATTCCAGTATCGGCGACAGATGTTTCGGAGCATGGAATTTATTTTCCTATACATTCAGGGAGTTAGAAAACGGCGGCGGTTTTTATTGGCTGCGGGGAAAATTACTTTGTATCTTCATAGGGTTCCTGACAGCGGCGGCGCTGCCTGAAATCATTGAGAAAAGAGGTTGAGACGATGGGAATTAAGATAGAAAATTTAACAGTAACATTTAAGAATAAAATAACAGCAATCCATCATGCTGATTTGGAAATCCCAAAGGGAATCTTTGGTCTGCTGGGTGAAAACGGAGCAGGGAAAACAACGCTTATGCGGGTTCTTGCAACTGTGTTATCACCGACCAGCGGAACGGTGACTTTAGACGGAATATTCTACAGCGAGGGAAATTTTGAAAAAATACGTAAAAAAATAGGCTATCTGCCGCAGGAGATTGACCTCTATCCGAGCCTTACAGTACAGGAGTGTCTGGAACATATGGGCAGCTTATCCGGCATCCCCCGGCATGCCTGCAAAGAACGCATCAGCGATTACCTTGAAAAGACAGGCCTGTCAGATCACCGAAGAAAGAAGATGAGACAATTGTCAGGCGGCATGAAACGGAGAGTCGGACTTATTCAGGCGCTTTTAAATGAACCGGAATTTTTAATTGCCGATGAACCCACAACTGGATTAGACCCTAAGAAACGTATCCGTATCCGGAATCTGCTGGTTGATTTTTCAGAAGGACGTACTGTTTTGTTCTCGACCCATGTAGTGGAAGACCTGGCAGCGTCCTGCAGTCAGCTTGCGGTTATGAAAAAGGGGGAATTTCTTTATTCCGGAAACATGAGGGAACTGCTGGAACAGGCCGAAGGCCATGTCTGGATCTGCAAAGTAAAGGATGAAGGAGCGGCAAGAGAGCTGGAGGAAAAGTATCATGTTTCATCGAAACAGTATGCAGGAGGCGAAAGTGTGAATCCATAAGTTGAATTTTGGGCGAACTATCCCCTTGGTGGAAAAAAC